>Ga0208063_1000244_pt1 | contig 18184 bp, 18 predicted proteins | sample DeeseametaMP0203_FD_184219 | JGI IMG/M metagenome (GOLD analysis project Ga0208063, IMG submission 184219) | Marine microbial communities from the Deep Atlantic Ocean - MP0203 (SPAdes) | ecosystem: Environmental > Aquatic > Marine > Oceanic | place: South of Cape Verde, Atlantic Ocean... | reverse complement strand
TTGAGCTTTAACAATATCTTCCAAAGGAAAAGTATGAGCCACAATCGGCTTAATATTCCCACTTTCAATATGGTCTATGAGATTAGTAAAAACATTTGACTCTAAAACTGTGCAACCAAAAAAACTTAAGTCCTTCAGGTAAAGCGTTCTAAGATCAAGCTCGACAAAAGCACCAGCAATTGCACCAGAAACTGCGTAACGCCCTCCAGGCCTTAGAATTTCAAGAAGCGCTGGCCAGCTTTTTCCACCAACAAGATCAATTACTACATCGACACTGTTTGAACCTAATGCCTCAACCACGCTCTGATCACGATTAAGCGTCTTTGTGGCGCCAAGCTTAATCAGGTCTTGCGATTTTGAGTCACTGGTAACAGCAATAACATCCGCACCTCTGGCCTTTATTAGTTGAACTGCCGCAGAGCCGACTCCACCCGATGCTCCCGTTACCAGCACCAAATCGCCTGATAAGACTTTGGATTTAGTTAGCATATTTTCCGCAGTGGAAGAGGAGCAAGGGAATGAGGCTAGCTCAACATCGCTCAATGTACTCTTTACTTGATAAGCATGCCGTGAAGCGACTGCAACAAATTCAGCGAACCCCCCATCGCACTCAGATCCCAAAAAACAGGGCTTAGACAAAGCCTTACCTTTTACTTCTCTTAAGCAAGGCTCAACCAGGACTCTCTCACCAATTCTATTTTTACTGACATTTTCGCCAACCGCCACAATATGTCCGCATACATCAATACCCTGAACACAGGGAAATTCAATGGCTTTGCCAGCCCAACTTGCATCCTTACTCGTCACATCGCCTTTTGAATACCATGCAGTTCGTGTATTGATATCTGTGTTGTTTACTGCGGCAGCCCCAACTCGAATGAGAACATCATTAGCTGTTGGTTTAGGCACTGGAATATCACTGCGGACATCCAGCTTGTCTAGTTCACCATGTCCAGTTAGCCAGACCCCTTTCATAGTTTTTGGTAACTCATTCATACAGAAACTTTTCTATTTAATTTAGATTCATAGCCTGGAAATTATTTCGCACAAGTTACTTGCGTTACAATGGTTTACATAGTTATTAGCTAATTTTCCGGAATCGGTCTGTCAGCAATTTCCCAAGCCCCAAGATGATTGCATAATACAGAAAAAATTGAGGTGGTCCCCAGTCTAAAGTAAGCAGAAACGATGCCCAGTCACCCCAGCGATGCAGGTTTTGCAGGACTGCAAACCAACCCTCTACAACAAGCTCTGTCAGCGAAAAAACACCGTTTTCCAAAATTCCGAATGGAGGATTACCCAAAGACAATGCGCTCACCACCAAAGTCAGCAGGCAGCAAGGCAAAACAAATAGACCAAGAAGCGGCACCATGATCAGATTTAGCCAGAATGTTTCCAGTGAAATACGTCCAAAAATACTGGCCACCACAGGCCAGGTGCCGAGCATGACTGCGCTTGTAATGGCAAAACTGATCAAGCCGTATTTAAATATCCGTTTCCAAAATACATCATTTTCGTGAGGATGTGGATAAAGAGGCAGGAACCATAATATGAAAAAAACGGCAATGAATGAGAGCTGAAATGAGACTTCGTAAATAACTGCTGTATTAAGGAAAATAAAAAAGAATGCTGTGGCAAAAAGGGCATACAAAGGGTGATGAACTTGACCGAGTAATCGACCGGCAACCAGTAAGCTCAGCATACAAACCGCACGGAATGCCGGAGTGGGCATGCCAATTAACAACAGATAGAGCCAAATACCTGTCAGAGAAATCAGGTGGGTTATACCATAAAAACGGGGATGTTCCAAAAATCGGTTTGACAGGCGACCGAGCCAGCGAACAAGTCCTAGTATAATTCCGTAGATTAAGCCGATATGCAGTCCGCTGATAGCCAGGAGGTGTGCCATTCCGGTTTCCTGAAAAATCTTTGCGGTGGAACGTGAATCGTATGAACGCTTGGCTAAAGTCAGCGGTAAATAAAGTGCAAGAGCCTGACTGGAAAGATGATATTCGGCCCTGTCTGTCAATTGCCTTACCCAACTGTTTCGTTTACGGGAGAGCTTTGTTTGCGGAGAAATTGCGTTACGATACCGAAATTCTGAAAAAGCTAAATTAAGACGATTTTTTTTTATGCTGACATGATCCAACCTGCCAATTACCTGCAGCTTACGTCCACGATAAAAACTTGAAATTCTGCGGCTGGTTTCCGGAAAGCTCAAGATTGCTTCCGGTAACCATTGTTTTTGTTCACCTTTGATGACATCAACTGAATTCAGTTGCAGACGGATGGTGTCATTTTCAACTATGCGCTCCTGAATCCTTCCATTCAGCATAATTGCTTCTTCTGCAGAAATCTCTTCCTGCAGCCATTTCAGGCTGTTTGGAAGTACAACAAACCATTGGTGCAGCAAGGTACCTGCGATCAAAAGAAGCAAAAAGAGTGGAAGATATAATTTATGACGCAGACACCATAAAAAACCAAGGCCAAGACCCAGAATAATCCATTCCGGGTGAAGCAAATTAAGTGTGTCCTGGTAACGGAAGGAAATCCAAATCAGCGCAGCCAGTAAAAAAGTCAATTCGATCAAACCGGTTTTGTGCCATTTGAACTGCATTCTGCAAAATGCGCTTTATAGTGTGCTATTTTCAGCCCTGATGCTCAATCAATGTAGTAATGAAATTGCACAGGTTCCCCTTCCCGTTCAACCTTTAGTGAAATTTCCCTTTCAGATTGAAGCACTTCCAGTAACCTGAGCGCCTTGCCTACTGTGTCCACCAGAAAGCCGTTAATTTCTAAAATGATATCGTTTGGTTTCAATCCCAATTTTTCGTAAATACTTTGTTCTTTGATGTACTGAAACATGAAATAAGGTTTTTCATCTTTCATTGTAGGAACAATTCTGGCGTCATTCAGCAGCTGCCCAAAATTTTCGAGTTGTTCATCTACCCAGACCCGCTGAAAATGAAAAGTATTTTCATCTTCAGCCGGAATTGACGGTAAAGCAGAATTTTTAGTAACAGCTTTTTCTTTTGGTGGAACCACAAGGGCAGTAGTTTTTTGCGTCGTTTTAGTTCTAGTTTGAACATTCTTTGGTTGAACTGCTGCAGACACTTCTTCTTCTACTGCAACTGGACTTACCATCCAAAGGGCCTGTTTTGTCTCCTTGTGAAGAATCAAAACCCAGCGATCCCTGATATCAAGTACTTTTACACTCTCAGAACCACATTCTTTTTCACGCAGAATTGTCTTTGCATCAAAACATTCACCAATTCCATATATGACATATTTGTGCAGACTGTCTTTCTTGCTAATGAATGCAAAGGAGCTTTTAGCCCCATAGATCATTGTTCCTGCAAGTGCTATAGCCAATCGGGTATGTTCGACTGCTTCTCCATCTGTAGTTTCCGGAGCTATTATTTCTGGTTCCGGAAGCAGGGGTGGTAATTCTATTTCCGTTTTTTGTGCATTAAAAATATTGCGCTCCAAAATTACTTCAAAAGATTTTATGGATTTACCCGAATCTATGGGTAGCTTCTCCGTTTGAATCTGGTAAGATTCTGGAGGTGAAACGGATATCGACAAGACCTCCTTCTGTAGCCACGTACTCAGAAGTGAGCCTCCCATGTACGAGGCAACTCCGGCAAGAAAAACGTTGAATGATAAAAATATGGTGGTTGAGGAAATTCTCATAACAGGCAGTAAAATCGGGAAGGCCGGATGGTGAATAATAGGATCATCTGTTGCCTGCAGATGTTCCTTTCTGCTCAATAAAATCTACGGCAAATTGGGCCGCCAGCAAATATCCTTTAACTCCAAGCCCAACCAATGACCCAACTGCGATGTCTGAAAAAAAAGAGTGATGCCGAAATTCCTCCCGCTGCTGAACGTTGGAAAGGTGGATTTCCAGAAATGGTATTTCTATACCCAGCACGGCATCCCGCAGCCCAATACTGGTGTGGGTCAGTGCTCCCGGATTCAAAAGCAAAAAATCTGCATTCTTGTGCTGATGAAGCCAGTCAATAAGTTCTCCTTCTGAATTTGACTGGAAGGTTTCACATTCGATTTTGTGTTCATGAAGTACGGCTGAAACTTGTTTTTCAATTCCACTTAAATTCATTGAACCGTATATTTCCGGTTCACGAGTTCCCAGTAAATTAAGGTTTGGACCATTTAGCAGAAGTACGGTAGGCATAGTTTGGAAATCAGCTGAATTAATTGAATGTGCTGGATAATTATTTTCTATTTGAGCAGTCCGGAACTAATATTTATCTGCTAAAGCTAAAGCCTGTGCTGAAAAAACGCAAGTGAATTGGCAAACAAGTTTCCGGTGTTTTCTATCTATCAAGCAAGTTCCGGACGAATTGGGTCATGAATTCCAAAGTTTGTGTTTCCTGATCCCGATGCGGAGAATGACCACAGTTGTCCAGAAAGCGTGTTTCTACTATACTTCCGGATTGACGGACAATCGCCTCGACCTGGGCAGAGGTTCCGTATTCGTCGTCGTTACCCTGGATGACTAATTGCGGAACCATAATTTTCGGTAAACACGATTCGATGTTCCATTCTGCAAAATCGGGATGAAGCCAGACTTCCAACCAGCCTTTGAAAGCACAGTCAATATTACTTCCATGATGTTTTTTGAGAAGTTCCCGGAGATTCCCGGAGCGAAACAGCTCACCCACTTTATTAATGGAACGAATCGTGAGCTGTTCACAAAAAACGTGTGGTGCCTCTGTAACTATTCCAAGTAAAGATTCGGTAGAGTTTTCTCCTGCATAAATTAAAGCAATCGAAGCTCCATCTGAGTGACCCACTAAAATGCATTTGTTGATTTTACATTGCACTATAATTTCCGGAAGTACTTCCAATCCCTCCGGATGCATAAAATTTAAGGAACGAGGAAGTTCACACGCATCCGAATTACCGTAACCAAGCCTGCTGTATACCATGGCACCGCATCCGGTTTGTTGGGCCAGTTTTTCAGGAAAGTTCCGCCACATTGAAACACAGCCTAGCCCTTCATGAAGAAATAACAGCGTCGGGGCTTCTTCCGGAGGTGGACCATACCAGATTGATTCCAGTTTTTTGCCGTTTGATAAGAGATTCAAAATTTTTGAAAATTGTTGGAGATGCAGCTCAGGCTGGTTGGAGGACACGTTGTCCGGGAAGAAAAAAAGCAATGGCTGCTACACTGCTTGCCAGTAAAACCAGTAGTCCGTAAAGCCAGAGGAAACTTCCGGTGAGATCAAAAATCCATCCCGACAAATAAATTCCTGAGGCAGTAAATCCAAAACCCAGCAAAAATTTCATACCGAAAAACAGACCATGCCTGTGACTTGGAGCATAGCGGACAAGCAAAGTATTTTCCACAGGTAGTGCTCCGGTGCTCAAAAAGACAACAATCATCATAATCAAAACCAGCGGTATTTCGGTGAGTTGACTGGCCAGAGCAACAAGCGGAACTGTGATTAAAAACAAAGTAAAATAAAGTTGACGCTCTGAGAAACGATCCGCCATGCGTCCGCAAAGCAGTTGACCAACTGCTCCGGCAGCATAAACCAGAGCCACCATCGATCCTGTACCCAACAAGGAACCTGATGTAAAGAGAACCCTGAGATCAAAATCTTTGGGAAGTGAAAACTGTATAATCTGATGAAACATACCGGAGAAAAACAAGGCTACTGCCATTAAACCAAAAGTCATCCAGATGCTATTTGGTGAGTTGGATCCGGATACTACTTTCTGCATAGGCGTTTCTTCATCTTTCAGGATAGTCCTCAACGAAATGCTGAAGAGAAACCCCACAACCAAACAGACAATTCCGGGTACGAAAAACGCTGCCCGCCAACTCCATAACCCGGTCAATGTTCCTGCAACCAGAGGAGCCAAAAAAAACCAATACTGCCAAACAGTCCATTAAATCCCAGAGCAGTTCCGGTTTTGGATGTTCTGGAAACTAGCCAGGACATACCTACAGGATGATAGATTGATGCAAATATTCCGATACCGGCCAGACCCACGGCAAGCATCAAAGGTGTTTGGGCAAATCCGGTTAGAATTGTCATAGCTCCGGTGCCGTAAAAATATATTTCCAGCAGGGTGGTTTTGCTCCATCTATCACCAAGCCAACCTGCCGGTAACGCACCTGCTCCAAAAAGGAAGGCGCCCGGAACCGCCAATGTAGCCAACTCCTTGAAGCTTAACTCCAATTCCACTTCCAGGGCAAGAAGTACCGTTGGAAAAAGCAAGGTGAGTAAGTGGCAAAGCGTATGCCCTGCAGAAGCAAAACCGATTGTTGTTGTTTCAGATATTTTCATCAAAATTAATTTTTCAGTGAAGCTGATTCTGTTTATTTTTGTACCTTGTTTTTATTTTTCACTTTTCGTCATCTTCTACATCTTGTTGTTTTGATGCAAGCACCTTATCCAGATCACTTTTTAATTTATTCAGATGATATTCTTTATTCAGCGAGATGTGAATAATGGCAAAAAGAGTTGCAACCGGAGAGGCAACGGCGTATCCGTAGCGGTTGATCAGGTACAAGTCAAAAAAAAGAGCACCCGTTTCAAGAAGCTTGACCAGGTCAAAAATCAAACGGTGACGCAGCACAAGCCACAGTGACATTGCATGAGCTACAACAGTTAAAACTGCAGTTCCGGCCCAGATGTATAAAGCAAGGTCCAACGTTGCCAATCCGAGCATCAAGGTCAATGATGCAGTGAGTGCACGTTCAATTGATTCTTTTGTCATGAGCATCTTAACAGGATGAACTTTTACTAATTGAATTTTGTTAATAAAGATCACTTTATTTTAGTTGACCTGCAGGCAAAGAGTCAAACATCTATTGATGTTACCGATCGTGACCTTCTAGATAGAGCAGGCCTCAGGCCAGTTGACAGACATGAAATAGTCAAAGAGAAGTCAGTTGAGGAACTCAATGCTCAACTTGTGAGTCTTGTTGGAGAGAATGTGGCAGAGATGCTCATAAGTGCTTTCAGAAGCAGGAAAAGCATCTCAGGCCCTGAGTTGGTTGGATAAATTATGAGAACGTATAGAAGTTTATTCGCTGCTCTGCCAGACAGCGTAATCTTTACCTGAATTGTTGAACTCATATCCTATAACCTCTTCATCTCCGACGACCCAAGCATCATGTCCTGGAGCACAAGAATAGGCATCACCAGCTGAAATTGTCATTTCTGACCCATCATCATGAACAACTGTGAGGGTTCCTTGTAAAATCATACCAACGTGCCCTGCTTGGCAGCTGTCAGTTCCTACCATGGGCTTGATGCACTCAGACCATTTCCACCCAGGTTGAAGAATTACTCGTGAAGCAGCAACTGACCCAAAATTTACAACCGCTGCATTCGTCTTTTCTGGAGCTTTGAGTTCATCAGGATTATCGAAAGACTTTTTTTCAAGATTTGCCATAACACATTACCTTTCTTAATTTGTTTTTTAACATTTAATTAGAAAAACGTATTGTAGTTTATTCGTTTTAAAAATGTTTATAATGTTCTTTGATATTCAGTTCAGAACGATTCTGAACCAATCTGGAAATAATAATGAAACTAACTTTAATTTGAAGTTTCATTAAATGACATGGTCACTGTAGCAATGCCAAATGAAATAGTAAAGTAAAAATTATAATTTGGAAAAAAGCTAATATAAACTTACTTTCTGGGTAAATCGTTAGATATATATTGGGATCGAAGATTGTATACTAAGGTTATTTGACTTAACATTCACAATTCTATATCTACAGAAGTATGTGAAATATAATGTGAAAAATATTTTGCCGTCTTTCATATAAATCTCTCGATCGTGACATTTTGCCACATATATTTTATTGCCTTCCTTTTTCGAAGTTGTTTAGGGATTCATCTATTTTTACATATGGTAATGCCCTTGAAGTATAGACATTGAATTGAGGCTTTACAAAACTGGCATCATCCAGAGTTCCTACATAAATGGTCTTAATGCCTTCTCGTCCTGAATTGGTTCCAAAAACAAAAGAACCACATCTCTGACAGAAATATTTAATCTTACTGTTACCACTATCAGCATTGTACTGAAAACTGCTAGTCTTTCCACTTAACTGGACAACCTGCTCTTCCTTGAAAAAAAGTATCGTTGCAAATCCAGCGCCTGTGTTCTTTCTGCAGTCAATACAGTGGCAATTCCCCTGCGAGACTGGCTCTCCTGATACTTCGTATGTAACTTCACCGCAAAGACATTTACCCGTGTGCTTTTCCATGTTTTACTCCATTATAATTTTGGCATTTATTCATCTGTTACATAAGTTAGACAATTTCACATTGCATTATTGACATAGTTTTTAGAGTGAGTCAATCTCTAATGAAGACAGATAATCTTAGATTTTTTACTAAGGTAACGAAAAGGAAGGTATGGACTGCTGGATAGGACGGACTGAAAGTAGTTACTGGCTTACAGGTAATAAATAGTGAATTTGATTGCCTCCTAGATTCTTGATTTTTGAAACCTGTTGAATTCTCTGACTCCGTTTCAACTTTCAATAGATCAACTTAAAAAGCGCTTACCATAATATTTTATTCTTTCACGTCTAAAGGAGGGGTTTAATTAAGTCTTGAGATTGTCCGATGGCTTTACAAAAGTTGGTGAAGAGTTTTCTACAGTTATTGTTGAAATTAGGCATCATCTCAGCAGCTTTTTTATTTAGTTCCTCCAAAGCACCTTTTCCAAGAGACTGTTCCAGAGCGGAGCGATAGGCAGGCACTCCACTCCAGTTGTCTACAGTGTCCGGTTCAACTTCCACATGATATTGCATCGACCAGGCACAGTTCCCGACCCGCATAGCCTGAACCCGGCAAATGGCTGATGACGCAAGAACCAATGCATCTTCAGGAAGTGCTTCAACCTGGACTGAATGCCACTGCAGACAGAACTGACTCCGGCCCATCCCATCAAAGATTGGATCATTGAGACCTTTTTCAGTGAGTTCCACTTGAAAGATACCAATTTCCGGAGGCTTCTGGGGAACACACCTCCCGCCCAGTGCATCGGCCAATAGCTGGTGCCCCAGACAAAGACCGAGATATGGACGTTTCAATTCTTTAACCCATAATCGAATTGCCTCTTTCTCCTGTATCAGCCAAGGATGTTCCTCCACATCCCAGACGTCCATAGGCCCTCCCATAACCCAAAGTGCATCATAAGGATTCAGGTTAGGAATTGGTTGACCCTGATCGAGTTCAACTACATCCCACTCTACACCAAGTTCAGCAAAGTAGTTGCGAAACATCCCTGGATGTTCACATTCTATGTGCTGAAAAACCAGTATGCGCATTATTGTTTTCTATGGCTTGACACTCTTATACAAAGACAGAAGAGGGATTGCCCAATGTACTCTATCTTCAGAATTATACTTCCAGTTTTAAACATAGTTCATCAAAGTTCCCAGTCGTTAAGTCTGGCCTGTATTCTGATTCATCATAGGGAAGATCGTACCTATTTACATAAGCACCACGGAAACCACTGTGCCGGGCTCCAAGAATGTCGAAGGAGTGTGAGGCAACCATCATGATCTGGTCTGGTTCCTGTTCTAGTCTCTTTGCAGCGAACCTGTAAACAGATGGATGGGGTTTGAACTGCCCCACCATCTCAGCGGAGATGATGTCATGGAAGTCAATGCCTATACGGTTCTTGGCCAGGTGCTTGAGATACCACTCTTCACCGTTGGAGAGTATCACAAGGTCGTACTTAGTTCCCAAACGTTTAAGACCATCAATAGCATCCTGGAACGGTGTCAGATCCTGGTAAACCTTCATAAACTTATCAATCTGTTCATATGTGAATTCAATTTTAAATGTCCGGAGACTGTAGAGAAGAGCCCTCTTCTTTACGGCCAAGTAACCGCTGTGACCTAACATGAGCAGGTTGTCCTGATACTGTTCTATCCGTTGTCTTTGACGCCACTGTGACCAAACATCTGCACCTGTGATAGATTCTGGGGCATTGCATGATATCAGTAGTTCTTCTAGAGGAGGAACAAGACTCCCTGCTAAATTTAAGACTGTACCGAATATATCGAAAGTTAGAGTTCTTACTCTTTCCAATGGGTTAGTAGGAGAGTTTTCATTCATAGATTAATAAATCCTATATGAATATTAATTGAAGAAAAAATATTAATTTCTATATTACTAGTATTTTTAGGTTCCGCAAAATGTCTGTAGAACATGTTCTTCTGGTTTCGGAGGCAGCATATATTCCCTAAGTCCCTCTAGTCCCTCATAGGGAGAGGAGAGGACTTCCAAGAGCTTCTCGAAGGGACCGTAATCCTCTTGATCCACGGCAGCTTCGATGGCCTGTTCAATGCTTCATTATCCTGTATGGTATCAAGCAGGGATTGAACCAGGACTTTTGTAGTGAGGAGTATCAAGCTTTAGGATTGAAATGTCAAGGATAGAGGATTGTTTTCAGTTATAGCTAATTCATTTCAATTACCGTTTGCATACAAATCTTTCAGGTACAAATTTGCTGCTAAGATCAGGTGGGGTATTTTCTGTAATTATTAATCATAATCAGATCATATGATTATTACTTTCATTGTAGTAAGGCTATCTTATAAAGCCTCGGGGTTATATTTATTTATAATTCCATCTCAGGATTGAAAATTCTTATCATGTTTATTTAAGATCCTATCAATAACCTGGTCCAATTCTCAACAAAATGTAATTTAAGAGTTAAGACGATTTCTATCAGCGGTATTTGCTTAACTATTTAATTACCTTAGATGGCACCCAGCAATAACCGTCCGGATCGAGAAGGTAACATTCTCGCAGTCCATGAGGTCGATCCTCACTCTCGCGCAGAACGACATAATCAAATGCTCGGGCTTTCTCTTCACAAGCGTCAGGATCAGTATCATAAAGCCTAAGTTCGATGCCAGCCCCACGGTTTCCGGCCTGTGGCAGCAGTGAGGGTAGGGGATTGGAATGATAGGTGTGGTCTGCATGCAATTGAAAATAGGTTCGATGGGACTCCAAAACGGCGAAATCACGATTAGAGCGATGAGTCTTCATCTGCAGAACCTGCTCAAGGAACAAAACTGTGGTAGCAACATCACTTACCAGAATGTTTAGGCCAAAATTCCTAAGGGCTCTGCCGAATTCAACAGCTTCTGCTTTCTTAGCGATTTTAGGATTCATGCAAAACTCCATGGAGATTCAATGTAAAGAACAATCTGCACTATCGGTTTGTCTCTGCTTCAAACAATAGATGAACCATAGACTGGTCATGTTTTAAGTGAATGGTTTACATGACATTAGATAGCCATATAGTAATCCTTAAAAGGTGCTTAAAACGCTCTCAGAGGCAACATTCACATTTTGGTTTATATGTTACCCTGATATGGAGATTTAACGCACTGCATCTGAATATTTTCAAGTGGCATCAGTATAATTGACGATGTATAGGCAATAAGTCTTATGACTTTTCGTACTGTTGTTTGGTTAACAAGCTGTGCATGGCCATGGACACGGCCGCCTGCACAGGGTTGATGACTGGGATTCCGATTGCTGATTCGAGTTTAGCACGGTGGGAAGCCATCCCAGCGCAGCCGAGGATGATGGTGTCGGCCTGATCGGAATCCCTCAGTTGCTTCGCAGCCGCCTGCAGTTTCTCAAAGGTATCCTTACCGCTCACGCTTTCTCCGACTGATAAGCCTGCCGCACGTTCTCCGGCAAGCCTTTCCATCACACCCATTTGCCTCAGGTAGCGGAGATGACGACGGATGGAGCGTTCCTGGAGGGCAATCACGCCAAAGCGGTCTCCCCGGGACATGGCCGTCAGGATTCCGCATTCCTGAATGCCGAAAACTGGTTTTTCGGAAGCCTCCCGGCATACGTGCAGGCCAGGGTCGGAATAACAGGCGATGACGAAGGCATCAACATTCCGACTTTCGGAGACCATCTTTCTTAATGGAAGTGTCACTGCTTCGATATCAGCCTGGCTTTCAATGCTGAATGGTCCATCGGGGAGGCTCACGCACTCGATTCCCGGCCCTTCCGAGAAATGGAATCCACTCAGTTCCCGGGACATGCCTTCAGTCACCGATTCGTCGGAATTGGGGTTGATCACCAGAATGTGCTGCCGTTGATTATCCATAGTTTTCAGAGCAGTTTCGCGCCAAAATTTCGTGAAGGACTGAGCGGCGAGGAGATCGGGAGTTCCCGGCCGGCTTCGGCAGGAGTCCTTGGAAGGAACTCACCTGAGCCGCGATCCACTTTCAGTGTTTCCTCTTCGACCGCCATCCGACCGCGGCTGATGACAACCCTCGGCCAACCTTTTACTTCCATGCCTTCGTATGGCGTGTAGTCCATGTTGTCATGGAGCATTTCCTTTTTTATGGTACGGACCCATTTCGGATCCCATATCGCAATGTCCGCATCACTTCCAATGACCAGTGACCCTTTCCGGGGATAGAGCCCGTAAATCTTTGCGGCATTAGTCGAGGTCAGGGCCACGAACTCATTGATCGTGATCCTACCTTTACCGACTCCTTCCGAGAAAAGGAGCGGCATCCTCGTTTCCAGCCCGGGTACACCGTTGGCAATCTTGTTGAAGCTAGCATCCCTGCCTGCATGAAATTTCCCGCTTTCATCGTATCGGTAGGGTGCGTGATCAGACGAGAAAACCTGAAAGGTACCGTTTTTGAGGCCTTTCCAGATGGCTTCCTGAGATGCCTTGTCGCGTGGCGGAGGGGAGCAACAGTATTTCGCGCCTTCCATTCCTTCCTGGTCAAGATCTTTGGCAGTCAAAAAAAGGTACTGAGGACAGGTTTCACCGTAGATGGTCAACTCATTGTTTCGTGCCTGGAGAATGGAATGTGCTGCCTCCGCTTCCGAAACATGAACGATCAGCATTCGGGCATCGACTAAGCGCGCAAGGTCGATGGCTCGGCGTGAAGCTTCACTTTCCGCTACGGGAGAATGGCTCACTGCATGAAATTTGGGCGCATTGTAACCGCGCTGTATAAGACGATCCGAAATCCAATTGATGACTTCGTTGTTCTCTGCATGAACCATGGTCAGAGCTCCATGCCTGCGGGCAAGGGCTAAAATGTCCAGCATTTCACGGTCATTGATCTTCAGCATCTCGTAGGTCATGTAGACCTTGAAGGAAGTGTAGCCTTCCTTGATCAGGGAAGGTAGTTCCACTTCGAGGACATTTTGTGTGGGATCGGAGATGATAAGATGCAGCCCGTAGTCAATCACGGCTTTGTTCCGTGCACGCTCACGTGCAGTATCGACGACCTCCCTGAGGCTTTGCCCGCGGTGCTGGGCTGCAAAGGGCAGGAAGGTGGTGTTGCCTCCGAAGGCAGCCGATACACTGCCAGAGTAAAAATCGTCGGCGGTCATGATTCGGGTTGATGATTCCTGTTCAATGTGGCAGTGAGCGTCGATTCCTCCGGGAAGGACCAGCATTCCCTTAGCATCGATGACCCGTTCGGCATGGCCCAGGTTCTGCCCGATGGCAGTGATTTTTCCTTCGCTGACACCGATTTCCGCCTCAAAGGACTCCACGGCGGTGTGAACCATCCCGTTCTTAATCAGAAGATCATACTTGTTCATTTTCCGGATCCTTCTTTTGCGATCTTCATTCCAGTTCCTTCAATCGTGAATCGAGCCTCGCAGTCAGATGATCCAGTTCTTCGTGGCCTCTTCGGCTCAATACCGGTCCCGGGGCCCGGCTCAGGGCACAGGCGACGGCTCCTCGCCTGCGGAGAACTTCCTTTCTGACCGCAAGGCCATATCCTGGCTGCTGCTCGTAGCGGACAAGGGGGAGATAGGCATCATAAAGGTCTTCAGCATGCTTGGTTTCACCATCGGCATGAAGCGTAACGACTGCAGTGAGCATTTCGGGATAGGCGAATCCGGTCATTGCTCCGTCCGCTCCGCGCTGCAACTCCTGCGGAAGGTACAAGCCTCCATTTCCGGTTAAGACCGAAACACGCCTCAGTCCCTGTTTTTCGGCAGAATCGCGAACCTGTGTCAGCTTCTCAAGACCAGGGCAGTCCTCATGCTTCAGCATCACCAACTGAGGGAAGTCGTTGACCATTCGGTTGAAGCATTCCACGGAAAGGTTAACTCCGGTCGACTGGGGATAATCCTGGTAGCAGAGAGGTACGTTCGCACCGAGGTACTCGATCACCTGCGTATAGTAGTCGTAAAGCTTCTGATCCGTGTTCAATCCGATTACCGGAGCCACCATCACGCCTGCGCAGCCTGCGTCCATGCTGAACCGGGAAAGATTCACGAGGTTGGCGAGTCCCGCGTCCGAAACTCCAGCCATTACAGGAACCCGTCCATTGACCCGTTTCAGAAAGTGTTTTACGAATCCTCTTGATTCATTTGCTGAGAGTTTGTTGGCTTCCCCCATCATGCCGAGGATCGTAATTCCTGTCACTCCCTTTTCGAGAAAAAACTCGACAAGTGAATCAACACTTTTGAAGTCGATGCTGCCATCTTCGGAAAAAGGGGTTATGGAAATGATATAAACCCCACTGGTCTGCTCGTGGATTAATCCTGAATTAGGCATGATTTATTTTTCGAATGATGAAAGTTCGGGGAAACTCAAGATACTATTTTAGCGTGGAGTGTCAGGCTTTGGTACCGAAATGTCAAGGGGAGAGGATTATTTTCAGTGATTTGTCTACATGACTTTAGATAACATAACTAAACGACAAAGTCTTAGTGAAAGCGAATGCTATTTCATTTTGGTCAGAGAACAAACTGTTAAACAGGCAGCGTTGTCAGTCTATGTCCATTTGCTTTAAGCTGTTGACAAAGAAAGTCTATATGTTCAGGTCCAATTTCACAACAGCCTCCAATGATGGTCGCTCCTGCCTCGACCCATTGGCAAGCAAATTCAGCATAAACCTTGGGCGATAAATCTTTGCGTGCTGATAATTTATCAACTGTAGAACCTGGAGACAGAGGTGAGATAGTTGTAAAACCATTTCCAAGACCACCAAAGGGGATGTTCAGTTCAGTCATTATTGACATAGCCTTTGTAATTGCCTCAGGTGATGAGCAATTAAGCATAATCCCATTAGGATTTTCATTTGATAGCACGTCAATTGCCACTCTCAGATCTTCCCCTGATCGCAGTTTATTTGACAAATCATCCGCAATAGTCAAGGATACAAAAGCAGGCTTATCTGCTTCCTTTACCGCAGTGAGGGCAGCCCGTGCCTCATCGATATTTGACATTGTTTCAATCAGGAAAAGGTCAACACCGTCTTTTTGCAAAGCCACAAGCTGACGATATTCATCCAATGAATTATTATAATCCTTGCTAACCTCTGCTACATAGCTTGCCACCAAAGGAGGGAGGCAGCCAGCGACTTGAACTGAACCATCTTTTACAGATGACTCTTTGAGGCTCTGTCTGGCAAGGTTAATCGCTGTTTTATGCGCTGTTTCCAACTGGTCACCAAATCCATGACGGGTCATTCTTGTTTGGGTGGCAGCATAAGTATTCAAACAAATTACGCGTGCACCGCTCATAATAAAATCACGATGAACTTTTGTTACAATATCAGGCTGATCAAACATTACTTTAACTGACCAGAGTGGGTGGGCATTAGTCATCGAACGTTTATGAATTTCCTGCCCGAGACCGCCTTCAAGCAATGCAATATCTGTCATATTATCCTTAATGTTATTTTAATTCTGTTCACCAGCCTCAGCATCGAGATCAGTTCTGTACCTGCAGAGCGGCTCATCTTACTCTAAACAAACCCCCATACTAATTATTCTCTTGCCTAGATTATCTTAAGAGGATCTAAATTGTATAATGAAATTTCAGAGAATGCTACAACTTGACTTTGATTTAGTTAAGGATGTCTAATTTTAATGTTGACATATCTTGAAACTATCGCTAATATTTTTGAAAAAATCTAGATCACAAGAGTATTTAACTATCTTAAAAATCTTTATTTATTATCAATAAATATGTTTTATATATCGTTTATGAGTATTTTTTAGGATTAAACATGGAAAATGTTAAATATTCAGGTGATATGTTGAAGATACTGTTTAAGAAGCTCAATATGTCTACAACGGCTGAGTTCTGTATGAAAACAAAAATTAGCAGGGGTTTGGTAGATAAACTTGTAGCAAATAAGCACAACCCACGTCTAGACACATTACAAAAAATAAAAAATGCATTTCCACAAACTAATATGAACTGGTTGATAAGCGGTCAGGGAGAGGTTTTGGAGGATGTACAAGATGATGATGAGGTTAAGCTTCTCGAGCAATATCGTTCAAAGATAAAGTCTGAAGCAAATCAAAGATTGGTTGAGAAATTTTCCATATCAGTTGATTATTTTGTTCAGGATCAAATTGAAATGGATGAACTGGAGAACAACGCAACAGCTTTAGATGTAAAGGATCAAGATTTAATGTTTTTTCGTATGCAGCTCTTATTATTACAATACCGAAGACGATTAGTTTCAGACCTCCTATTGCAAGTTCCCAAAAGAGGAACTCTTATTACAGGCCATATTCCCGGGTTAAAAGAAAAATATTCTGATTTACTGGATCATTTGAATAATGAAATCCTAAAAACAGTTAAACTGGTAACAGATGATGTAGTAAACAATCCTGAGGAAACAGAGCAAGATGTAGCTTCAGAAATTTATTTTGATGAAGACTTGAAGGTAAAGGCGTGAACGTGGGAATCTTAGTTGAATGTCCAAAGTGCAAAGTTATGGAGTGTTAAGCGTAAAGTCTGTAACTGTGGTAACCATGTGCAGAAATCAAAATGTTTTTCACTTAGCTTCTATCGTGGTTAATAAAATTTTAGAAAACGAATAATTTGCAGGATGCTCACGCTCTATTACTCCGAAAAATCCTGCTCCTTTGCACCGCATATTTTACTCTATGATACTGGAACCAATTTTGTCTCCAAACGGATTGATTTTGATACAGGTGAACAGAGTTCATTGGACTATCTTTCAATTAACCCAAAAGGACGGGTACCAGCACTAATGACACCAGATGGCATTTTGACAGAAAATCCAGAATTCTTGCTTTACATCGCGCAAATGTATCCTTAAAAGAAGTTGGCACCAAAGGAGCCCTTTGCCTTAGCCAAGGCATCTAGAATGTCTCTTTCGATAATGCCCCATGTTGTTCCCGGGGCACTGGATTCACGAAGATACAGGTATGAAGAACTCGCAATTTTTTGAGTTTTAAGAAGTTTAACCATCAGTTCCAATTTAAATTGATCTAGGTAATCGGGGGGCCGTTATGCCAGGGCTTGATGGCCACCCAGGCCGTGCGATGGATTGGAGTTTCAATACCCTTTTCGCGACCCAGACGAACTACGGCACCACTGAGATAGTCAATTTCCAGACGTCGGCCGGCTTCCAAGTCCTGAAACATGGAAGTCTTGTTGTTGGGTGGAAAGGACTTCGCCAGGGCCATGTTGTTGGCAATTGCTTCCTCGCCCAAGGAAACTCCGTGCGCGGCGGCAACAGCGGCAACCTCGCGCATCGCATCCATATACAGGGCAATGGTTTCTCCATCCGACTGCACAAGACCAACGGGTTGCCGGGTGATGCAGTTGATGGCGCTCATGCTGGTCAGGAACATTAGTTTGCTCCACAGCACCATACTGATATCGGCGGGAATCTCTCCGGTGACCCCTGCTTTCTCCAATGCATCCAGGAAGGACAAAGCGCGTGGGGTGATCTGTTTGTCGAACTCACCAAAGACCAGTTTGGCCAGTTCGGCGTTGTGTTTGATGACACCAGGCTCCTGGATCGAAGCCGGAATAAAGGCCACGCCGCCCAGGACATGTCTGGCCCCCAGAACGTTGCTCAGCATTGCCCGTGCTTCGACGCCGTTCTGGAAAGGGATGATGGCAGTGTCGGAACCGACCAAGGGCCTGATCTGTTCTGCAGCCTGCAGGGTGTCGTAATTCTTGACCATGAACAGGATCACATCCACTGGTCCGACCTCGGCCGGGTCATCGGTTACCGTTGCCGGATGGATGGTGAAGTCTCCCAGTGGGCTCAGCACTTTCAGACCATTTTCCCGGATGGCGGCCAGATGGGCTCCTCGGGCGATGAAGCTTACATCAAAACCGGCCTGGGCCAGTCTTCCGCCAAAATAACCTCCAATGGCAC
>Ga0208063_1000220_pt1 | contig 19109 bp, 15 predicted proteins | sample DeeseametaMP0203_FD_184219 | JGI IMG/M metagenome (GOLD analysis project Ga0208063, IMG submission 184219) | Marine microbial communities from the Deep Atlantic Ocean - MP0203 (SPAdes) | ecosystem: Environmental > Aquatic > Marine > Oceanic | place: South of Cape Verde, Atlantic Ocean... | reverse complement strand
CCCCTGATATGCCGGGATCAGACTTGTTTGATAAGGCTTAGTAATTGTCGAGGCTCAAACCTTAACCGCTCTTTTCAACCAGGCGATTGAACCGATTCGAATCCACCGAGATTCCAGGAAAGTTCGTTGCTGGGCAGTTGGACTCTAGTTCATATACTTAATAACGCATTTTCCGGCCATTTTTGATACCTGGCCCGAAATCCGTCTACCGCTATACAGAGCCGCACCCAATTTCGGTCTTCTCCGCTAGGCATTCGATGACTCCGGTTGACCCGCAATGTGACTAAGTAGTTAGTCTGATACCCCATAAAACCCACGGAAATTACACCGGAGGGCGGAGGGTGTTCCAGTTGGTAGCTTGTTCGTAGGTATTGCCAATCCGGCAAAGCAACGGCTCCGCCAGATGCTTGCCAACAAACTGAAGACTGAGGGGCAGTCCGTCACTACTCAAACCACAAGGAAGGGACAGGGTCGGAGCGCCGTTGAAATCGTAGGGGACGGTGAAGCGCTGGAAAGCCATTCCACGATTCTCGTCCCTTGGGCCATATAGGCTTTCCAGCGTCACGGGATGCGGCGGAGCGATTGTAGAGGGGCAGGCTAGCACGTCAATGTCCTGGAAAACCAGCCGGACCAGCCCGTTGCACTCATTTCGCAGGACGTTCGCCTCGGCGTAGTCCGCGCCGGTCAATTTCGCACCCATGTCCAGCCAGCCGCTGAAATACGGGCCGTAGTCATCGCGCCTAGATGGATAAAATTCCCTGTGGGCCGCTAGCGCTTCTGCCGTGCAGAGTACGGGCCACCCTGGCAAATACTTATCCACGTCCGGCATCTTGACGTTCACGATTTGGGCACCCAGAGCTTCCAGGGCCTTCACACCGTCAAGGACCGCTTGGGATAGCTGCGGATCAACCCCATCTCCAACGTACCCCTCATCCAAGCCGATTCGAATGCCCTTCACCCCATCGTCGATCTGGGCCAATATGTCTGGCACGGCATCAGGAAGTGAGGTTGGGTCGTTGTCGTCCTGCCCGGCAATAGCTTGAAGCACGATGCCCGCATCAGCGGAGCTGCGGGTGAGGGGTCCCACATGGTCAAGGGATTCGGCAAGCGCCAGGACGCCGTAGCGGCTAACACGACCCCACGTAGGTTTTAGCCCGACAACTCCACAGGCGGCGGCTGGGAACCTGATCGAGCCCCCGGTATCGCTGCCCAAGGAGGCAAAACAGAGCCCAAGAGCCGTCGCCACACCTGATCCACTAGACGACGCGCCGGCCCATCGTTCCGGGTTCCATGGATTGACCGGAATGTTGAAATCAGGGTTGTAGCCACCCATTGCGCCCTCGGTAAGGTTCAGCTTCCCTAGAAGCACCGCACCCGCTGCCTCTAACCTGGCTACCACAGTCGAGTCGAAACTAGGGATGTGGTTGGCAAGAACCTTGCAGCCGCCCATGGTGCGAACGCCGTTGGTGAAGCATAGGTCTTTCACAGCGACGGGCACCCCATGCAGGAGACTCCTGTAGTGACCGCCGGCGATTTCCTGTTCAGCTTTTTTCGCTGCGAGTTCTGCGTGCTCCGTCATTACAGTCGCATAGCTCTTAAAACGACCATCTAATTGGCCGATCCGTTGGAGAATCTCGGCGGTAACTTCGACGGGCGAGATTCTCTTGGACCGAATTAGGCCGGCTAGCTCTGTTATCGGTTTGTAGTGTATTGGAACATCAGCCATTAGTTGGACTCCCTTCCGTTGAGGTTATCGACGTTGAATATACTAGGCGGTCTGTTCACACCAAGACCAGTTGGCCGATAGAATAGGGGTGATTTACAGACCGGTTTCTCTCCTGGCAGTCGTTGCCCTCATGTTGACCGCGATATCCTGGCGGGAGCTGAGTTTAGGGGTATTCCTGGAGCCACCACCAGGCGGCGTATATTGTCGGTCTGTACCAACCCTTCAACTCCTGAACTCTAACTCGATTTCAATGGTTGCCAACATGGAGAACTGCTTTCCCCGGAAAGCTACGGTCCAGAAGCTGACCCGCCACATCTGCGATTTGCGTCCACGGTGCTTCAACGCTAATCCTAGGGGTGAGTTTGCCCGTAGCAATTAGTCCGGCGAGACGTGCCAGACCGACCGCGGCGGGTTCGGTATGCAATTCATCGAAGAGGATGAAACCATACAGCGTGGTGCGGCCTGTCGTGAAAAACTTGCGGACATCAAAGGTCGATTCATCGGCGGCTGAGATACCCAGTGACACACAGACACCGTCCTTGGCCAACGACCCTAACGCTGCCGCTAGGGCCGTCCCACCCAGAGATTCCACTACCAGGTCGTAGGGCCCACTCGCCGTTAAAGCCGCGATGTCGTTACCGATAACGACCTCATCTGCCCCAGCTTGCTGCACCTCAAGGACTTGGTCGGCACGGCGTACCGAAGCGACCACATGGGCACCGGACAACCGTGCTAGTTGGACCGCAAAATCGCCTACTCCGCCGGTAGCGCCGGTAATGAGCACACGACGACCGAGCAACTGCCCCCGTTTAGCCAGGGCGTAGAGGGCAGTCAGGCCAGCGACAGGTAACGTGGCCGCCTGGGCGAAGGTGACGGCGTCAGGCAGGGACGCGAGTGCATGGCTGGGAACTGCCACATGTTGCGCCCAGGCACCATCGGGCAGGAAGCCCACAACACGCCCACCCGTGTGAGGACCTGAGCCATCTGCAGCAGCCTGTTCCACCACACCAGCGAGGTCCCAGCCTGGACGCCAGCCGTCCTCCGCTTGGATGGATCGGCGCGTTTCACCGCGGTTGAGGGAAATGGCCGACACGCGTACCAATGCTTCCGAGGGCAAAGGCTGCGGCATTGCAATATCATGGATGATGAGTTTGCCAGGGGCCTTTTGGTCGACGACGACAGCCTGATTGGTTGTCATAGAAATCTCCTTACAGCTGTGCGTAATGTCAATTGTTTTTGTGGAAGGACAATCAGGACCGATAATCAGGTCAGCCTGGCACTTCCCATGAATCTCCTGAGCAGAATCTCCACGATTACGATGCCAGATCTGTTGAACTCGGCCTTTAATTATTGGGTCATAGCCACGCTTCAGCCTCTACAACACACGGCGTTACACCTGGGTATAGTTTATAGGTGATTCGTAATCAGTTGGTGCGCCAATATTCGCTAGATGTACATCTAGCGGTAGAAGAGGGCGTCACCGCTTCGCTCAGTCAGCCGTGAGACGCTGGAAGGAGGTCTTGGGGAAAGAAGCCAACAATGCCGCCTTGCTCTCTGAGCGGTTCACGAAACCGTGCTTCACTCCTGCCGGGGCTAATACAGTGTCCCCTGGGCCCAGCGTGACCACTTCGTCTCCCAGCACCGCCTCTAGTGTCCCTTCAACGATGACCATCGCTTCTTCCGTGTCGGGATGGATATGGGTGGTGACCCGGGCACCAGGTTCGATCTCAAGATGCCCCACCCAGAGGGATTCGGCACCGTGGCTGGCATCCACCAGGATGGTCCTGGGGATACCCGGATAACCCTCTTCCGTCTTGGCGTTGGCTCGGTACAAGATAGGCATCATTCACCTCTGTGATCGGCAATACGGTAGACAGTACCGGATTGTATGAAAAAGGGGAAGCGCTTCCCCAATCTCGTAGGAGGCCCGGAGTTCAAGAGGAGCCGGAAAGAAATCCCCTTACAGAGGGTGGCGGCGAGGGAGTCTGACAAAAAAGAAGTGCCATGATCCCGATGTCCTGCTTGATCAGTGCAACGCGAAGGACCGGGTATCATGCGGCGGGCTAGGTTCGCGTTTGTTGCCATTCTGGCTGGGTCACCGCGGAAGGCCCGCCAGGGTCTTGAACCTGAGCCAAAAAGAAGTCCTTTTGGTGCTCCCGAATTTTACACCGAATCAGGCAGGCTGATCAGGACTCCCTTTTCGGTGCGGTCTTCCGGCTCACCTAGGCGACAACTAGCTATCGAGTCCTCTCAAGATGTCATTCAGGGCATCATCTAAGGCGGGGTCCATATCAACAGGTTCCACAAAACGCGTGTACACATAATCCTCCCGTATCCTGTCGATCAGCTGCTTCGCCTCAGCGTTGGCTTCGCCTATCTCTTCCAGTCTTTCCGCCAGCTGGTTGGATTCAGATTCGCCCATGGTTCGAAGTTCGCTCAGGTCCAGGTCCAATTTGAACATAGACCTCACGCGGCGCATGATGTCGTAATAGGACTGATGATCGATGTTGATCCCTAATTGCTCGTTCTCTCTAGTTGTAAAGGGGTACAGAGGCGCCATCGCACCGAACCGGAACATCTCGACATCCGGATATTCATAATGGGCCAGGGTCACTAGAGCCATGGCTATGGTGGGGCCTCTAGGTCCTTCACTGCCGTAACTGGAGAACTGTACGCCGTACCGTTCCAGAGTCTCTTTCATATCCGCCTTGCTGTACACGCAGTTGATCCGGCGCTCAAGATCGGGTGGAGCGCTCCCGTTGACACCCTCGACCGCGACTGTCTGGCTGATGCCCAAGTCACTGATGCCCTGAAAGAAGGCTCTGGCATAAAGTTCTATCTGGTGCGAGGGCTCCTCTCCCAGAAAGATGATCAACCCGTTTCCAGCGTCGTAGAAGGCATTCTCACGCTGCAATGGGCCAGCCGGAAGCCCATCCAAGTAGGATGTCTTGGGCCGATAGGTGTCATGTGTCCCAGCCAATTGGAAGGGATAGCAAAGCTCGGAAACCGTCCGGTCCATCTCACCGATCTTTTGGGCTTCCAGCTTTTCGATCAGGTATCTTGGGAGTCCACTGGAGATTCTGCCTCCGTTGGACCACTGCCGCCGCCACCCGGCTAGTAAGTACCGTGCCTCTGGTTTGCTTTCAAATGTGACTAGCGAATCAGCCATTTTGTGTCCGTTCCTCTGTTGGGCCTTATCGAATTCAGGGAGGGCGTGCCGGCTGGGTACTAGGTCTGAATGCCCGCCAGCATTGGCGGAGTGCAAGAATCCAATCCGTTTCGAACGTGCGCGCCTTGAGGAATCCATCACCGCCGGGAGAATTCCTCTCTAGGCCGGTCAAATCTTCGTTACGTCTCTAAGCCGGACCGCCGCCGACTCGCCAACCACGGGTAGACAGCTATACGAGTAAGTATACGTCTCTACCACGGAGTTTGTGCCCAGAATCCCTCAATGAAGCAGATCCTGTTATTCCGGGGTTCAGCTTCAAGTTCGACGCTCTGGCGTCGCGGTGGCATCCGACTGTAGCGTCTACGTTGCAGATATGGGCAACCACCGGATCCAGAAATCCACCTCCGAAGGCGTGTTCGTTACAAAATGGGGTTCTTTGGGTACTGGCGACGGGCAGTTCGATGTACGGTGTGGAGTTTCGGTGGCACCTGATGGTAGCGTCTACGTTTCAGACATGGACAACCACCGCATCCAGAAATTCTCATCGGGGCCGTAACTGATGCTTCGATTCCCCTTGAGCGAAATTACCGTCGCTGTCCCGAACGACGCGCACTACCCCTGATATGCCGGGATCAGACTTGTTTGATAGGGCTTAGTAATCGTCGAGGCTCAACACCTAAACATCTCTTTTCAACCAGGCAATCGACCCGATTTGAATCCACCGAGATTCCTGGAGAGTTAGTTGCTGGGCGGTTGGACTCTCCCCCGTCTTCACCACAAAATAATCTAGGCTACTCTTGATATCCGGTCGAGCCAAGTACTGATCGAGAGTACGCCAATGCCTGATGTTAAGATGGATGCAGGTGGCGTTTGTTCAACCCATCTCGGGCACTATCAGTAATTACAACCCATTGGATGCTTCGGCCAAGAAAGGGCCGCAAAATAAAACTCACGGACACACCGACAACTAGAAAAAGGGTCTGTCCTTTTTTGGCTACATGCTAGAGAGGCAATGTCTCTTGCTTTAGTTCTCCCGCCAGGCTGTCTTGCAAGAGGTCCAGCATCGGGAAATCCCACTCGGTGACAAATGTGATGGCTGTACCATCGCGTCCCATGCGCGCCGTTCTGCCGATTCGGTGTACATACTCTTCCAGGTTTTGGGGCATGTCGTAGTTGACGACGTGGGAGACCTGAGGAATATCCAGGCCCCGGGCAGCCAAATTTGTAGCCACAAGCACCTTAAGTTCCCCGGCGTGAAAGGACCGCATCGCAGCGTTTCGTTCTGACTGCACCAATCCACCATGAATCCCAGCGGCGGCAATGCCTTGCCGCTGCAGCGCTTGGGCCAGATTGTCTACGCCGACCTTGGTTCTCCGGAACATGAGGACTTTCCCACCGCTCACCTGTGTCTTTAGCAGCCGAACGAACGCACGCACCCGGTCCTGTTCCAGTACCTCGATGTACACTTGTCGTACGTCGGGGGATGTCTCAATCTCACTCCCTATCCGTATCCAGACCGGCGACCGCATGTGCCGACCGACGATCCGCCGGATAAGGGAGGGCATTGTGGCACAGAAGAGGGCGGTCTGCCGGTTTCTGGGCGTACGGCTCAGAATCCGCTCAATATCCGGTAAGAAGCCAACGTCTAACATCTCGTCGGCCTCGTCCAATACTACAGTGCGAACAGTTTCTAGCCGTAGAGTCCCTTTACCAAGGTGATCGAGTACCCGGCCGGGAGTACCCACAACTATATGAGTCCTACGCTTAAGCGCTGCAATCTGCTTGGAGATGGGCTGCCCTCCGTAGCAGGCGACCACTCCCAGGCGACGGAATTGGGCCAGACGAACAAGTTCATCGCGGACTTGCATCGCCAACTCTCGGGTCGGGACCAGTATCAGACCCTGAATGAAAACCTGGGAGGGGTCCGCCTGTTCCACCAAGGGAATCCCGAAAGCGGCAGTTTTCCCGGTGCCAGTATGGGCCTGGCCCACCACATCATTACCAGCTAAAAGCGGGCCAATGCAATCAGATTGGATACGAGTGGGTTCCTCATAGCCAATTGTCTTGAGGGCGAGGGCGACGTCGCGACTAACTATCTGACTGCCAAAACGATACGGGCCTGCCTCATTAAGCACTGCCTTGTTTGGCCCTGCATTATTACGGCCTCGTCTATTACGGCCTGCATTATTCGGGCGGGAAGCTACAGGAGGGGATTGCCCGACTTGGGGTGGCGGAGCGGAAGCCACTTGAGGGGATTGCTCGACTTGGGGTAGAGGAAGGGAGTCTTGATCCTTACGCCAAGGACGGCGATGCCACCACCGTGGCTTGCGAGTAAGAGGCAATTCCGCCTGTGATGTCGGGGGCTTGGTGTTGCGTCTATCGAATATGATGCTATTTCTCTTGTGATCTCAATGCAGTACCTAGTCAACCATCAGTTTATAACGAAACTGCTCTTCACAGTTCCAACGAATTTGAGCTGGCTTCATCAAGGTTGTCTGCCAGGCGGGCCAAGGCCCCGGAGAGATCACGGAGTGCATGAGCGACCGTTGGGGCCATGTTTAGAGTTCGACTCTACTCCAACTCCTGATACCCTACTTTTGTTACCTTCCGGCATAGGGTCTCCGGAGTCGAGCCGTGGGTGCAGAAATTGGCCGGTGTGGCCTAGTGGCCGGGGAGACGGGGGAGAGTCGGACCACAGCAAATACCCGGGCTGGCAGTTCTGGTGGCGGTGGGCTAGGGCAGGTTATCTTTTCAAGGACCTTGATCCGCTCTTAAAATTCCACTAGAGCTAAATCTCCGCCAGGATTCCGGACCAAGTTAGAGTGGCTAGCGGGAGCATAGGCCTTATTCTACAGGATGCTAGAAACGGACTACTTAACATTAATTCAGTAAGATCAGCGGCACTCTCGCCAACCAGGCGGTCCTCTCTTCCGGCACTTGATGGTATGACCTTACAATTGTTTCAGGGTCAGGGTCAGGATCGGGAACCTCATCTAGACGTTCCAGGCAATGGCGTTGACCTGGCTTCCTCTGGGAGTTTATCTTCCCAGCCGAGAATCAGCATCCGGTCGGTTCGGTCCATTGACATGATTAGCGCTGCGCCTGCCAGACTGGCCGCCACTGAGAGAGCTATCGTCAACGAGTAGTCGCCGAAGAATCCGAACAGTACTCCACCGATCCAACCTCCCGACGCCATCCCCAACATTGCGCCGCTCATTTGCCATCCGAACGACCGGCCCAAAGACCCTTCTCCATAGTATCTGCGGTTGATAATTGGGAAAGCCGACCCTTCACCGCCATAGCCGAGTCCGAATATTACGGCGAACAGGTAAAAGGTCCACGTGTCATTGGTCCAAAAGAGCATCAATACCGGTAAACCTTGTAGCACGTACATTATCGCCATGGTGCCCCGAGGTTCAAAGAAGTCGGCCAGTACTGGAGTTAGAAAACGGGTGAGGCCGCTTACCAGGGCCAGCGTGCTCAGAACGCCCGCCGCTGCTAGAGGTCCAACCCCTGCCAGTACAGCTATCGGGATGATGTACACAATGACGATGGCGTGGGACAGACAGCCAAGATAGTGGACTAGAACCAACCTCCAGAATGCGGATGTCGCTTGGATAGATTTCGCACGGACCTGGTCGCGGATTCTGAGAATTTCTTGACTGAACGGTTTGCGATGTACGACTGGCCCCGCTCCTCCATAAGGCTCTAGCCCCATGTCTGAAGGCTTGCTTCGGAAGAACAATACGATTAATCCCATAGATGTACCGCAACCAATGCCTAGGATCCAGAAAGCCATGCGCCAGTCATAAGTCGCCAGTAGAACCCCAATCAGTAAAGTGGTGCCGGCCGTGCCAATACCCTGAGCGAATTGCAACAGGCCGATCCCCACCCCCAGCTTTTTTCGGAACCAATAGGTTGCTGTGGTGATCAAGGCGATATTGAGACTACTCTGGGTAATTCCGAGGAATACTCCATAGGAGATCCAGAGGTGCCACACCTCGGTGGCAGAGGCAGATAGAGCGGTCCCTATAAAAAAGCAGGCTACTCCAAGGAACAGGACCGAGCGGCCTCCGTATCTATCAGTAGCCATCCCGATCAAGGGCGCGAGCGCTGCGCTAACGATGGAGGAGATTGCGTAGGCGAGAGTGATAGAACCTTGGCTCCACCCCATCTCATCCCCTAATGGCAATACTATTACTCCGAAGGCCTGCGTGATTGACCCGCCTCCCAGATACAAAAGAGCAGATAATCCTATCAGGACCCAGGCGTAGTGGACTTTGGGCCGAGGTATTAACTTCAAAGAATATTGACTCCTTACGATGGTCAAAACAGCCGTACAACGAAGGGTGGTCGTATAATCCTCGGTTGGCTGTAAGACGAAAGACCGTTAAGCGATAAGATCCAGTCGTTTTCGGTAGGTGCAACCCTGCAAGGGTTCGACTCTGCGCCGACTACCCTTGCTTAACCGTGAGCCTAATGAGACTGTCGGCCCGGCCCTGGCTGTCGAAATCGCGGCAGGTCGCAATGGTATCTTCGAACTGTGCCTCCGAAATTGGCGGGATCTTTTTACTGAGGAACAGCCTGCTAGGCGCTACGCTCAAGTCCTTTTAGGATATTGGGTGGCCAAGTACTCAGACAAAAATAGTATAAAGCGAATCCTCAAAAAGGCATGCCGCGCAGCACGCCTCCAATTCGAAGTTGACTTGACGGTGCATTACGGCTGAAGAATCTTTGGAGAGGTGCCCGGGGATACACCCCCGCATTTCCCCAATGAGGTCGGTATAGAACTCGGTTGAGCAAACGCTACGTGCATCCATCTTATCATCAGGCGTTGGCGTACTCTCAATCAGCATTCGGCTCCACCAGATATCCAGAGTAGCCTAGATTGTTGTTTATGGTGGAAACGGGCCAGAGTCGAACTATACCGGGAACGCTAGTTGGCCGCTGCGGTTGGCGGTGACTTGAGCAGGTAACGGCCCATTTCCCATGCTCAACTGTGTACGAAGCTAGGAAGTGGTGAATTTATTGGACGAACCGCTACAACGTTAACGATAGAGAGCGAAAAAATGGTCGGGGTGAGTGGACTCGAACCACCGGCCTCTTCGTCCCGAACGACGCGCGCTACCACCGGACCGTCCACCTCTATCAGAATGTACGAACGAGCGACCTCTCTAGCGTGAACCGAATCGGAGTAATTGCGTACACGTCGTCACCACGAACGGAACCGGGGAATGCTCACCACGAACGGAACCGGGGAATGCTCACCATGAACAGAACCGGGGAATGCTCACAAACGGGCGACGGGCTCACCACGACCGGACACCAGACTCACCGCGAGCGGACTGCCAGACATCTGGGCTGCATGGATTCAGGCTTTCGCCGGAAAGACGGTGGAAATCGCGAGATAGCCCACACACAGCCGCTCATCTTGAGCATGTCGAAGGACGGTGTTGCGCCACAAACATTGTTTGCCCATGAACGCGGTGGTTCGACGGGCTCACCACGAACGGAGATTGGGCTCACCACGAACGGGGGTGGTAACTCTAATTATTCTAGTCGACTTACTACTAAGCCGAAGAATACCCGCCATCGACAGTCAAAGTAGCCCCAGTCACGTAGTCTGAAGCCGCGCTGGCTAGAAAGACGGCGGCGCCGCCCAGCTCTGATGGTTCGCCCCAGCGGCCGGTGGGGATACGGCGGTTGATGTTGTCGTAGCGGTCAGGGTCGGCCTCGGGGATTCCGCGCGTCAGGTCGGTGACGAACCAGCCGGGAAGGACGGCGTTCACTTGGATGTTGTCCTTGGCCCAGGCCACCGCCAGGCTCTTGGTCAGTTGGATCAAGCCCGCCTTGCTGGCGGCGTAAGGCGCGCCCCAGTCGCTGCCGAAGAGCGAGTACATGGAACCCACGTTGATCACCTTGCCGCCGCCGGCGTTCACCATGTGAGAGTAGACCTCTTTGGATGTCAGAAACGCCGCCCGCAGGTTCACGTCCACCACCGAGTCCCACTGGGCGGCGGTCAGATCTTGGGGCTGGGCCCGGACGGCGATGCCCGAGTTGTTCACCAGGATGTCCAGGCGGCCCATGTGGTCGATGGTGTCGGTGACCATGCGCTGGATCGCCGGCTCCTGGGTGACATCCACGGTGATGCCGTAGGCCTCGACGCCCAGCGCCCGGATGTCTTCCAGCGCCTGGGCAGTCTTTTCAACGCTGCGGGCGGCTACGACGATGTTGGCCCCGGCGCCGGCCAGTCCCATGGCGATGCCCAGTCCGATGCCGCCGTTGCCGCCGGTGACCACGGCGACTTTACCGGTGAGGTCGAATTGGCTGAGGTCAGACACGTCTAGGCGTCCTTGAACTTGGGCAATACCTTCTCACCGAACAGCCGCAGCGATCTTTCCACCTGCTTGGCCGGTATTTGGCCCACGTTGGGGTTGAGCAGCATGTTCCGGACGCCGGTGTCCCGCAGTTCTTCTAATTTGCCCGCCACGGTGGCCGGGGTACCGGCCAAGAAGGCGTGTTCAACGATCTCGCCGGCCGGAGGAGGAGTGCCGGGAGGAGGCGGCGGCGCGCCACCGGGGTTGAACCTCACACGGGCATCCAGCAGATGGGCCTTGTACCGGGACAGGCCAGCTTCGACCACTTCCAAGCCCTCTTGGTCGCTGTCGCAGACGAACAGTCCGCGCTGGGCCCAAGTCTGGTCCAGGGTGCTTTCAACTTGGCTCTCGCTCAGCCCCGAGTTTTCCAGGGCTTCCCGGTAACGGCCGAACCGGTGCCGCAGAGTGTCTAAGGTCTGGATTCCAATCAGCACCGGCCTTCCGGCCTTGCCCATTGCGACCATCGATTCCTCGGAGATGCAGGCCCGCACTATGGGCGGGTGGGGTTTCTGGACGGGCCGGGGCCGGAGCCCCGGGAAGGACAGGTCCCAGTAACGGCCTTTATGGACCACATTATCCTCGGTCCAAGCCTTGATCAGCAGTTCTTCGGCCTCGTCCAGCATCTCCCGCCCATCTTCCAGGGTGATGCCGAAGCCGATGTATTCGTACTCGTTGTAAGCTGAGCCACGGCCGGTGCCCATGATCAGTCTGCCGTTGCTCAGGTTGTCCAACAGCGACGTCTGTACCGCCAGGCGCACCGGGTGGTGCAGCGCCATCTCGACCACCGCGAACCCGATGAGGACACGCTTGGTCCGGACGGCCACGGCAGCGCCGAAGACCACCGGGTCAGCGTACGCCACAGCTCCGTCGAAGTGGTGCTCGGTTAGCCAAACGGCGTCGAACCCAACCTCCTCGGCGATCTCGATCTCCCGGAGGGTTTGTTCGATCACCTGCTGGTCGGCGTTCTGGTCGGCGCTGATCGAAAAGACGAAGCTGCCGAATCGCATTCTTGCTCCTGTTAGCCCTGTTTGATCCAGTCGGCCACGCGCTCGCCGATCATGATGGTCGTGCAGTTGGTGTTGGCCCGGATGCAATCGGGCATGATTGACGCGTCGGCGACCCTCAGTCCCTGCAGTCCTTTGACGTGGCCCTGCTGGTCGACCACCGCCATGGGGTCCGAGTCCGGACCCATCTTGCAGGTGCCGGATATGTGCTGCGTGGTGGTGACGTTCTTTTTCAGCCAGAGGTTCAACGCCTCGTCAGAGGCAAGGTCGGCGGCCTCGGGTTCGATCAGCCTTTTCACGATGGGTTTGTAGTCGTCGTGTTCCAGGATCTGGACGCACTTCCTGACCGCCTCATTCAGCCGCGAGAGGTCTCGGGGGTCGTCCTGAAAGTAGTTGTAGTTAAGTTCGGGCTGAACGTTGGGGTCGGTCGATGTGATCTTCAGGTGGCCGGAACCGTAGGCCAGCTCCAAGATACAGGTGAACCGGATGCCCTCGGCCTCCAAGGGGTCGCCGGAGATCGGCGAGGAGAAGGACGACGCCATTATCTGGATGTCGTTTCTCAAGTCAGACCCCGTGGCGGTGTAGCGCAGGGCAACCTGGGAGCGCGGGTCCTCGGGGTTGAGGGGGAAATCGTCTTGGACTTCGATGGGCACCCGGACGTTGGGGTGATCCCTCAGATTCTGTCCGACACCGGGCGCCTCATGGATCACTGGGATACCCAGTCCTTTCAAAACATCGGCGGGACCGACTCCGGACAGCATCAACAATTGGGGCGAGCCGATGGCCCCGCAACACAGGATTATCTCTGAGCCTTCCACCTCGAATCGTTCGCCGTCGCTCTCCACATCGACCCCGGTGGCCCGGTTGCCCTCGAAGATAACCCGGTGGGTCGTCACGTTGGGTTTGATCGTGAGATTCAGCCGGTGGCGGCATTCGGCCAGATAGGTCAGGGACGTGCTCATGCGGATGCCGTTGGGGTTGTTCATGGGGATCGGCCCCACTCCGCCCGACTCTGGGTGGTTCATGTCTGGGTCGTCGGGATGGCCATGGTCGCGGACGGCGTGGTAGAACGCGTTCTGGGCGGGCAGCCAGGTCTCTCGTTTGTGCCGGCGTACCGGAATCGGCCCTTCCGAACCATGGAAATCGTCTTGAATGTCTGTGTCGGTCTCGAGCTTTCTCAGGTAGGGCAGCACATCGGTGAAGCCCCATTGGTCGTTGCCCATGGCGGCCCAGGCGTCGTAGTCCTCGGGGATCCCGCGCAGCAGCACCTGGCCGTTGATGGCGCTGGACCCGCCCACCACCCGGCCTCTGGGGATCGGTATCGGTGTTGGCTGTTCCGGCGTGGTGTTGCCTTGGAAAGACCAGTTATGGGGCGCGTCCACGGCGGATGCTGTTTGGTTGTAGCCGAATTTCAGGTCGTCGGGATAATGCTCAAAGTCGGGGTAGTCGGGCCCGGCTTCCAGCAACAAGACCGACTTGCTGGGGTCGTCCGATAGCCTACTGGCGATGACGCAGCCGGCGGAACCGGCGCCGACGATTATGTAGTCGTATTTCATTTGGGCCTGCTCCTATCTTGGGATGTTAAAAAAACGCGGTCCCACAGGGCCCCTCGTGGGCAGACGGCATTATCGCATATCAGCCCAGCCGCGGCATCCCACGGGCCGTGAGGCCGGGCTTAATCAGGGAGATTGTAGATGAACTTGAGGTTGGACAGGTTGCGTTTTAGCGTGAAATTCCTAGCCCTAAGCTCTGGAATCATGTCGTTGGCTGCTCTGAGAGGGACGTTGTCTGGCGTCTGAGAGGCCAGCAGCTCCAGCGAGAGCCATTCCAGGACACGGCCGAGGTGGTCTTCGGCCTGCTGATGCAGTTCCTGGGCCCGTTCCGGTGGAGATAATAATTGGAGCGCGGCGACCAGTTCTTCAGTGGACTGGACCAGTGCGGCGCGACTGCTGATGGATTCTTGGGCAAACATCGGCGTTGCGATGTTCTCCGCGCGTTGTTCCGAAATGGCTGACTCCGTGGCCAAGATGGCATCCAGTTCGATCACATAATCCGACAATAGGGCCCGTTCCGGGTCTTCCCACCGTGCCAGCCAACGGATGAATCGGGATTCGAAAACTCCGAGATCCAGGCCCGTTACCGTCTCCAACGATCTGGAAATGCTTGTCCCGAGTCCGATCTCCTCGACCAGATCTTTCCCGGCCAGTGGACCGTAGGTCTCGATCAAGAAGCGCACGGCCATGTAAGCCTCGGCGTATTGGAGAGCGAGTTCGTCCTGATCGGTGCGGGAGTTCCAAACGGTCTGGTTGTCCAGACTCGCCAGACTGAATAACGAGCCAGTTTGGGCCGCCGTGCGCGCCAAGTCGGTCGACGTCAACAGCCGCAGCCGGGTTGCATCGGGCCTTGGCCCCAATAATGCGACGTCGAATTCGTAATACTTGGAGAGCCCCTCAGTGAGCCAGGCCGGCAGTATCTCGTCGTTGGCCAGGCCGCCGAAGACATGATGGATGTACTCGTGGGTCAACAACCTGCGCACCTCGGTGCCCAGCAGGTCGGTCCGCATGAAGATTCCGGGGAGTTGCCCGCCGGTAATGTAATACCCGTCTTCAAAGCCCAGATCGATGCTCGTTACGATACTGATCAGGCCCATCAATTCGCGGTTGCCAGCCAGGTAGATATCCGGTATTGAGCTCGCCTCGGACTGGATGCGTTGCGCCAGAAGCAGGGCGGTATCGGTTATGTGTTCTTGGAGGTCGGCAACCAGGGCCGTCGGGACCAGGTCTGAGTAGTAGAGGTCGAAACCCTGTGCCTCATGCTTCGTGAGCAGCGTTCCCAAGGAAACTTTTTCAAAGTCTCTTAGCGTTAGACTTTCCAGCGAATAAGTCGCGGAATGAATGCTGCCGCCTATGTTGATTTCCACCATCCACCCGCCTTCTTGGTCTTGGGCGCCGTACCGAGTCCACTCCAGTTCCCCCAAGGTTGTGGGATACATCTGAATAGTCGTGACCTCCGACCGGTCCAGTTCCAACACGTGCACATCTTCGGCGGTGATCCACGAAGCGGGAACTCCTTGGGGGTTGATGAACGTGAACGAGACCGGCTCCCAGGCCGGCAGTCCCGACAGGGCGAACGAAACGTCGCGGCTCGCGATGGTGACCTCGGGAAAGATGCTCAGGGAGACCCCTTCTCCAAGATCTATCTGGGTGGGGTCCGGGCTGGGCGGCGGCGTTGGGGTGGCAGTGGGTAACGGAGTAGGCGTGGGTTCCGGTATGGGCGTCGCCGTCGGCTGCGGGGTGGCCGTCGGTTGAGGGGTGGCTGTAGGCGGAACAGGCGTGGCTGTCGGAGCTGGAGCGGTCGTCGGCGTCAGCGTGGGCGTTGACGTTGGAGATGGGGCTATCGCGGTCGGCCGGACCGGAACAGGGGACAGGACCGGAGTTGTGGTGGAGACCACCGCAATCGCTGTTGCCGGGATAGACGCGGTTGCCGGAGCTTCCTCTTCGACTGACCCGGTACAGGCCACCAACGCCAAAAGGAGCACGGCCGCGGTCGACCAGGCCGTGGTTAGCTTCAAGGGGTAGCCGCCATGCTGCGTCTGGACGGCATCGAAATGACAAGCATCAAATCAGTCTGTCATAGGGGGTTTTTAATGGCAAGCAGGTCTGCCGGGTAGCCGTATCGCACGAGAGTCCGGGCTCTAAACTTTGGGCTCGTTCACGTGTTAGGATGTCTTTGGTTTTCGAGGCCCGGTGGGCCGTTCGTTTTAGTAACTATTGGACAACGACCATTGGAGGGTGCCATGAACGTCCACGTTTACACGCAACCTGGTTGATTCAGCTGCCGGATACTTGAGGAGTTCCTCAAGTCCAACGGAGTTCAGTATGAACACCACAATGTACTGGAAGACCATCAAGCGATGGAGGACCTGCGCAGCCGGGGCATCAAAGCCCTGCCGGTAACGATCATCGATGAAAAAGAGGTCATCATCGGCTACTTCCCCAAGAAACTGATACCTGCGTTCAAGCTAGACGTGAAGGTCGATCTATCAAGCAAGACCGATTGGCTGGCCGACAAATACGAACAGATACTGAGCGCGGCGTGCCGGGCCACTATTCAGTTCTCCCAGGAGCAACTGGACGCCGACGTGCCGTGGCGTCCGTGGACCGGGCGGAAAACCGTCATGCACATCATGTCGTTCCCCGAAGTTGCCTACCTGAGCCACGAAGTGGGCAGCATGAGCCAAGACGACATGCGGGCCTCGGACGAACGGCTGAAAGACGTTTATACCGCCGCCGAGATCGTCGAGTATGGCGAGAAGGTCCGTCACGACATCATCGTCTTCTTAAATAGCGGCAATACCGAGGCCTTCGACCGGGAGGTGCCCGCCCACTACGGCGGTGAGGTTACGGTCCTGGAGTTGCTGAACATAATATTGAGCCACAGCACCCATCATCTAAAGCAACTCTACCACTATATGGAAAACAACCTTGGCATCACTCCGGAAGCCCCGGCTTCGGACGCCGATCTCGATGGCATCCAAACTCCAGAAGCATTGTTCTAAGGTATCTACCGAACAAGACGGTTAGTCCTTCCGCATGCAGACGATCTGCCGCGGAAGGACTCTATTTTTACCGGAGGGGACATGAAATACGATTATATAGTTCTGGGCGCCGGCTCGGCCGGATCGATCGTCGCAACCCGGCTTTCCGAAGACCCCGACAAGAATATCCTCCTGTTGGAGGCGGGGCCGGACTATCCGGACTTCGAGCAACTGCCCGAGGAAGTGAAATTCGGCTATGCGACCGAGATCGACATCATGGTCAGCGACCATAACTGGCAGTTCGTCGGCAAGGCCACGGAGACCTCGCCGGAGATGATGGTTCCCCGGGGCAAGGTGACCGGAGGTTCCAGCGCCATCAATGGCCAGGTTTTCCTCCGTGGCGTGCCTGAGGACTACGATTCCTGGGCGGAGATGGGCAACACCGAATGGAGATTTCAGGACTGCCTGCCCTTTTTCCGGATGATAGAGACCGATACTGACTTTAGCGACGACTTCCACGGCACGGAAGGACCCATCGTGATGCATCGCTTCCCTCGGGACACCTGGCATCCGGCCACCGAGGCCTTCTACCAGGCCTGCCGGGCAGCAGGTTATCCGGACGCTCCAGACCACAACAACCCAGACTCGACGGGCGTTGGGCCAACTCCGCTGAATAACCCCAACGGCATTCGTATGAGCACGGCTTTAGGTTATCTGGACCAGATCAGACACCGTCTCAACGTGACCATCCGCGCGAATTGCCACGTTCAGCGCATCCTGTTCGATGGGAAGCGGGCCACGGGCGTCGAGGTTGAGAGCGGCGGCGAAACATTCACCGTTGAAGGCTCCGAGATCATCTTGAGTTCCGGGGCCATTGGATCACCCCATATCCTGATGCTTTCGGGTGTCGGACCGGCGGCCCAGCTCGAAGAGTTCGGCATACCGGTCGTACACGACGCGCCGGGCGTCGGCCAGAACCTGCGCGACCATCCCTTGGTGTTCGTAACCTGGCGGACCAAGCCGGAAGTCGAGTTGGACGGCAATGCGCCCCGGATGCAGGCGACCCTGCGCTACACCGCCGGCGGCTCCGACCTCCGCAACGACATGAAGGTTTCTATGCAGTCCTTCGCCACCGAGCGTATCAACCGTGGTGGCGACCGCATGGTTCCCCTGGGCATCCGCATGTCCAGTGGTATCCAACTGGCCGCTGGCGCCGGGGAACTACGGCTCCAGTCGGCCGACCCGTCAGTGCAACCGAAACTGGACTACCATTACCTGGAGAAGGAGTTCGACCGGGCGCGGCTGCGGGAGACGGTCCGCATCTGCGTGGCACTGGGCGAGGACCCGGCCTTCAAGGACATCATTCAAGAGCGCATCGAACCGACCGACGCCCAACTGGCCTCTGACGAGGCGTTGGACGAATTCCTGTACCGGGAGGTGACTACCTCCCAGCACGTCTCCTGCACCTGCAAGATGGGCCCGTCCTCAGACCCGATGGCCGTGGTCGATCAGTACGGCAAGGTCCACGGGATGGAGAACCTGCGGGTAGTCGACGCATCGATAATGCCCGACTGCATACGCGCCAACACCAACGTAACCACCATGATGATCGGCGAGCGCGTAGCAGACTGGATCAAGCAAGGGAAGTAGAAGGGTGGCTTCCGCAGGGGAAAAATTCCCTACTGCGCGGAGGAGAGTTAGTGCGCGAGCGGGGCGCGGATCTTCCAAGATTCGTTCTGAGGATTGAGTGATGATCAATGCGGTCATGTTCGACTTGGACGGCACGCTCGTGCAGTCGGAGAAACTGAAAGCACTCTCCTACGCCATCGCTGCCCAGCGGCTTCGCAACTTGCCCGAGCTCGATAGCCGCGCGATCGAAGCCTACAGGGAGATTTTGGGGGCCTCCAGGGAAGTGGCCTCCCGCCGAGTCATGGAAACCCTTGAGCTTGCACCTGAGCTACAGCCGCTGACGGCGCAGCATGGCGTCTCAGAGCCGTGGGAAGTCTTGTCCGCCATGCGCAAAGAGATCTATGACGCGATGGTTGCAGACCCCCAGGTCATCCGCGACAACCAGTGGCCGCACACCATCGCATTCTTGCAAGTGGCACGGGAGACCGGTTGCCGCACGGCCCTGGCCACCATGTCTCAGCGCGATGAGGCGCTACACGTTCTACGGTCGCTGGACCTGGAACGATATCTGGATGAGGTCCTGACCCGGGAAGACGTGACCAATCCCAAACCGGACCCCGAGATATACCTATTAGCTGCTGAGAAGTTGGGCGTCGACCCGGGAGAC
>Ga0208063_1000218_pt1 | contig 19169 bp, 16 predicted proteins | sample DeeseametaMP0203_FD_184219 | JGI IMG/M metagenome (GOLD analysis project Ga0208063, IMG submission 184219) | Marine microbial communities from the Deep Atlantic Ocean - MP0203 (SPAdes) | ecosystem: Environmental > Aquatic > Marine > Oceanic | place: South of Cape Verde, Atlantic Ocean... | reverse complement strand
GAACTCAACTACGGAGTCGATCTATCAACCATCTGAGGGTGGTATCAGATTGATGGGGTGAAGGTGCCCCATCAACCATTAAATCCGTATACCCAAAAAATCTTAACCACGTCACTACTGGACGTGCTGATTATTTGCTTCTAAAGTGGATTTGGTAGGTAGGCAATGAGCCACCTGCTCAATCATTAAGCACGTTAAGGATATGAACGATGGCAACTGGCACTGTCAAGTGGTTCAACGACACCAAAGGTTACGGCTTCATCTCTCCCGATGACGGCGGTGACGATCTCTTTGCCCACTTCTCCGAAATTCAAGCTGAAGGTTTTAAGACCCTGCAAGATGGTCAGAAAGTCAGTTTCGAGGTGACTCAGGGTAAAAAAGGCCTTCAGGCCTCCAACATTCGCGTTGCTTGAACCGCACCGAATGGATAAAGGCCCGGAATACGGGCCTTTTTTTATAGGTTGGGGTTTACTTCTTAAGACGATGTATCCAACGTGTCATCCGAGGAGCTTTCGGCCTCTTGCGCTTCGCTATCGTCACTGCTGGGGCGCTCACTCTCCAAGGCTTGGAACTGCTCTTCTAGGCGCTGCTGGGCCTCTTCGAATTGACGTTCGGTATCTTCGATGAGCGCATCCACATCTTGCGCTTCTAACCCACCTTCCACGGAAGAGCCTTCGGGTAAACTGCTTTCGCGCTCCCAGCTTGGCTCGATGGGATCGTTCTCCATGGGTGCCAGTTCGGGCGACTGCTGCTCGATTTCTTGAAACTGTTGCTCCAACTGACGCTGTGCCTCTTCGAAACGACGCTCAGTCTCGGCAATCACGTCATCGACATCAGAACGCGTGGTTTCACCCGGCATTGCGCTGGCTTCGTCAAGGGCTTCGCCGGGGTCGGCGGCCAGCGTCTCTTCGTCCGCCTGCAGGGGCTCCGAGGTTGACTCACTGGCGGTAGAAGACAGATCTTCCTGAGCATTGGAAGGCTCGGACGCCTCAGACGCCTGACGTTCAATGTCGTCTTCCACCTGGGAGGGCGAAGGAGCATCGTCACTACTGGTGTCAGGTGCAGCGGCTGGCGTCTCACTGGGCTGCTCGGCCGCGCTCTCTTCCGGTACGACGTTTGCCTCTTCTTGACTGTCGCCGCAGGCACTCAGCAGTAGGGCCAAACTGGCCAGTAGCGGCATCCATACACGGTAGCTCATCGAGTCGTACTCCTTAATGGTTCGAATTCATTAGTGGCGGTCGTTGGCAGACAACAGCGAACAGCCTTCTGGTAAGCGTACCTTCAACGCTAGCGGGACGACTTCAGCGGTGAATCGTTGATAGCGTTTTGCCTCACCATCCAGGGTCAGAGGCCAAGGTTCATCATCGGACCGAGTGGTAACGGTCAACTGGCTGGCAGTGAAGTAGCGCACATAACGCCCTTCTGCGGGGAACTGCTGTAGCTCGCCGAGCAGCGCAGGGAGCTCCGTCACCGAATGAAAATCTTTGACTAGCAGAACGTCCAATCGCCCATCATCAAGCTTGGCACGAGGGGCCAGCACCTGCCCCCCACCCGATTGACGCCCATTGCCCAGTGCCAGCAGCAGCAGTGACGCGGCCTGCTCATGATCGCCCCAGTGCAACGTGCCGCGATAACTGCGATGCCGCCACGCCTTGAGCGCCCCCATCAGTGAGTAGGCTCCTCCCCCTAACATGCGTTTTAACGTTTTGGGGGTAGAGGAGGTAATTTCTGCGCCGAAACCACCAGTGGTCATATTGATGTAATAGCATACCGACGGTTCGCCACTGGTTTCTGCTGTCATACGAATCACATCGATGGGCGCAGACGGCAAGCGAACGGCATCCGCCAGTGCGCGATCCGGCTTCAAAGGTAACCCCACCGAAGTGGCAAAATCATTCGCGCTGCCCATCGGCACCACGCCCAAGCTCGGACGATGGTCATGGGGGATGCGCATTAGCCCGTTAACCACTTCGTTTACCGTGCCATCGCCGCCACAGGCGATCACACTGGTAGCTCCTAGTTCAACGGCTTGGGCCGCAAACTCGGCGGCATCGCCACCTTCCCAAGTAGCGCGAACAATCATCGGCGTCCCTGCCTTGCGCTGTGCTTCAACGGCCTCGCGTAGCGCCGGATTTCCGGCAGACTGACCGTTAATAATCAGTAAATAACACTGCTGTGAATCTGTCACCGGTGTCTTCCCTCTCCATGGTTAATTCACTGGATGCACGTTATGCCAGCGCTTTCTCGACCACCTCGAACACGTTGGACGACAGCGGTTCTTGTTTGATCCGCTCTAGCTCCGCACGCATTAACTGCTGACGCGCTTCATCAAAACGCTGCCAGCGGGTTAAGGGGGTGATTAACCGCGCGGCAATCTCTGGATTCAGGCGGTTTAGCTCAATCACCACATCTGCCAACAGCGCGTACCCTTTGCCATCCAAGCGATGGAAATTGACCCGATTTTGCGCAAAGGCACCTACTAACGCACGCACCTTGTTGGGGTTCTTGATGGAGAACGCTGGGTGCTGCATTAGGTACTTTACGCGCTCCAATACGTCCGGCTGAGGGCGCGATACCTGAATCGTAAACCACTGATCCATCACAAGCGGGTCGTGTGCCCACTTTTCACCAAACGCTTTCAGCGCGGGGTTAGCCAAATCATCACGGTCGCTGTGTACTAACAGTGTCAACGCATGGCGTACATCGGTCATATTATGATCAGCGGCAAACTGCGCTTCACAAAGTGCCACACTCTCGTCGTCCTCAATGGACATTAAGTAAGATAGCGCTATGTTTTTGAGACTGCGCTGGGCAATTTGTTCAGGCGTCGGCGCATAAGCTTCATCAGTGCTATTCTCTTTATACACGGCGATAAATTCATCACGCAGCGCCTGGGCCAAGGATTGGCGCACAAACTCACGCGCGGCGTGAATCGCATCCACATCGACAATCGGCTGCTGCTCGGCGATGTAGGCTTCCGATGGCAGCGTTAGCATCTCAGCCAGTACCGCCTTGTCATCCATGGAGGAAGTCAGGAGCGTTCTAAAGGCTTCTACCACCCGGCTATCCATGACCTTCTCTACCCCGTTGCGGTGGGCGGCGATCAAGTCATCCAGCGCCAACAGTGCGAGCCTTTGCCCCGCGTCCCAGCGGTTGAAACCATCGCTATCGTGGGTCAGTAAGAAGGCCAAATCTTCGCGAGAGTATGGGAAGTGCAGTTTTACTGGGGCGGAGAAGTCGCGCAGCAGCGATGGAACCGGCGCCTCTGCCACATCGGTGAAGATGAAGGTCTGCTCATCGTCGGTCAGGTGAATGACCGCGTCCTTACCCAGCTTTTCACCTTCAAGCGTCAGAGTAAGATCCTGACCGGACTTTGTGCCCACCAAGCCCATGCGCACAGGAATATGCAGCGGCTGCTTGTCGGGCTGGCCGGGAGTGGCGGGGGTACGCTGGCGCAGCGTCAAATGGTACTCGGCGTTGGCGTAGTCGTACTCACCGTGGGCATCGATTTCCGGCGTGCCCGCCTGGGAGTACCAGCGCATGAACTGGCTTAAATCGATGCCCGATACCTCGGCCATGCAGCCCACGAAGTCTTCGATCGTCACGGCCTGACCGTCAAAGCGCTCGAAATAGAGATCCGAGCCACGGCGGAAGGCCTCCCAGCCCAGCAGGTTACGCAGCATGCGCACAACTTCCGCCCCTTTTTCATAAATGGTCAGGGTGTAGAAGTTGGTGATCTCGATATAGTGATCCGGACGAATCGGATGCGCCGTGGGACCTGCATCTTCGGCAAATTGCGCGGTGCGGAAAAACGAGACGTCTTGAATGCGCTTGACAGGGGCTGAATTGATATCCGCAGAAAAACACTGATCGCGGAATACCGTAAAACCTTCTTTTAGCGAGAGCTGGAACCAGTCGCGGCACGTCACGCGATTCCCCGACCAGTTGTGGAAGTATTCGTGGGCCACAATGCTTTCGACATTCTGAAACGCCGCATCGGTGGCGGTATTGGGGTGGGTCAGCACGGCAGCGGAGTTAAAGATGTTTAATCCTTTGTTCTCCATCGCCCCCATATTGAAGTCATTCACCGCCACGATCATAAACAGATCTAAGTCATACTCGCGGCCGTAGGTCTCTTCATCCCAAGTCATTGCCCGCTTTAGCGAGGCCATGGCGTGGTCGGTCTTATCGAGATTCTCTTGCTCCACCCAGAGCTGTAACGTCACGTTACGGCCACTCATGGTGGTGAAGTGATCTTCGACCTTGGTTAAATCGCCTGCCACCAGCGCAAAAAGATAGCAGGGCTTGGGGTGCGGATCTTCCCAGGTCACAAAGTGCCGGCCGCTCTCTAAGGTGCCCTGATCAACTGGGTTACCGTTCGCCAACAGCACCGGCTCCCGCTGCGCATCACCTATCACGGTGACCTTAAACGTAGCCATAACATCCGGGCGGTCAGGGTAATAGGTGATGCGGCGAAATCCTTCCGCTTCGCACTGCGTGCAGTACATGCCGTTCGATTGATACAGCCCTTCTAAGGCAGTGTTACTGCTAGGAGAAATCTCGACTTCGCTCTCCAGGGTAAACGCTGCCGGAACACTGGGAATTGTGAGCGTCTCATCGGTGAGCTGGTAATCGGCCTCAGCGAGCGCCTGGCCGTTGATCGCGAGCGCGTGCAGCGTCAGGTGTTCGCCGTTCAGCACCAGCGGCGTAGTTTGTTCAGCACTGGCGTGGCGCTCTACGGTAAGGCGTGCTTTAACACGGGTCGCGGTGGGGTCAAGATCAAACGTCAGCTCGGTATGGGTCACTTGGTAGGCGGGCGGCTGATAGTCGCTTAAATAAACCGGCTGCGGATCAGACATAATGCGAAACTCCTGTAAGCTTTAAGTAGTCGAGTAGCGCAAACGCTGCGCTACTCAATGAATATTTCTTATAATCGTTAATCGCGGAAATTATCAAACTGCAGCGGCAAATCAGGCCCTTCTTCACCGCGCAGTAGTGCCATCACACTCTGCAAATCATCGCGCTTTTTACCCGTTACGCGCACCTTCTCGCCCTGAATTTGAGCCTGTACTTTCAACTTACTGCCTTTGATACGCTTTACCACATCTTTGGCTTCTGCTTGGTCGAGGCCCTGCTTGAGCTCTACTTCCTGGCGCGCCTTCACACCAGACAGCACCGCGTCTTTAACGTCCATGCAACGTGCGTCGATACCGCGGGCAATCAGTCGGTTACGCAACACGTCCAGCATTTGCTTGAGCTGGAAATCTACTTCGGCCTCGAGCAGCACCTTATCGCCTTCCAACGTGAAGCTGGCATCAACGCCTTTAAAGTCAAACCGTGACTGGACTTCACGGTTTGCTTGGTCAACCGCATTGGCGGCTTCGTGCTGATCGAATTCTGACACGATATCAAATGAGGGCATGACACTATTCCTGACAAGACATGACCCACCATTCTAGAGCAGCAAGCCCCCAACCGGCCAATTCTCTTAGAAAAAGCTGGACAAAAACTCTGCAAGTCGGTCACATCAAGCTTAAAAGCTATACAAACACCTCTCAGGGCGATGTTAAATTGTGCGCCTCTGTCGTAACCTGCTGACATAGCCCTGTACTCTTTCAACGAGGAGAGACCATGAGTGATCGCGATACCCGCCATAAAGCATCGATGGAAAAACTCAAAGCGCGAGTGGACGAAAAAGTCGCCAATGCCACCGAGCAGCGCGGAATGCTGCTCATCAACACGGGCAACGGAAAAGGCAAAACCACCGCCGCCTGGGGCACCGTCACGCGCGCGCTGGGTTATGGCTACAAAGTAGGCGTGGTGCAGTTCATCAAGGGGTTATGGGAGTGTGGCGAGCGCAATCGGCTGGAAGACGATCCTCATTTGAGCGTCGCTATCATGGCAACCGGCTTTACCTGGGATACGCAAAATCGCGAAGCGGACACCGCCGCCTGTCTGGAGGTCTGGCAAGAAGCGCAGAAAATGCTGGCAGACCCCGAGATGTATCTCGTGGTGTTGGACGAACTCACCTACATGCTGAAGTTTGGCTATCTCGATATCGCCACGGTCAAACAGGCGCTACTAGACCGTCCGCAGGAACAAACCGTGATCATTACCGGGCGAAATGCCCACCGTGAGCTAGTGGCCATGGCCGACACCGTGACCGACATGCAGGAGGTGCGACACGCTTTTAACAACGGCCTTCAGGCCCGGCGAGGCATCGATTTCTAAGATCGAAAAAGGGCGACCAAGCCGCCCTTTTAGTATCACCTGAAGGTGTACGACCTAGCCTTCGAACGGGTTGCGCAGCACGATGGTTTCAATACGATCGGGACCGGTAGAAATGATATCGATGCTAGTGCCTACCTGCTCTTCGAGGAAGCTGATGTATGCACGGGCATTAGCCGGTAAGTCTTCCACCTTCTTAGCGCCCAGCGTGGACTCTTTCCAGCCTGGCAGATCGTGATAGACCGGCTCTACCGCTTCGTAGCCCTCTGAATCCACCGGGTTATCCAGCACGTCGCCATCTTTGCTGCGGTAGCCGACACACACGCGGATATTTTCCAAGCCATCCAGTACGTCCAGCTTGGTCAGGCAGATACCCGATACCGAGTTGATCTGTACCGCGTGACGCAAGGCAACGGCATCAAACCAGCCACAGCGACGCGGGCGGCCCGTAGTAGCACCAAACTCATGGCCACGCTCAGCTAGGTGACGGCCGTGATCGTCAAACAGCTCGGTGGGGAACGGGCCGGAGCCGACACGAGTGGTATAGGCTTTGGTAATACCCAGCACGTAGTCCAGGTAGAGCGGACCGACACCAGAACCAGTCGCCGTACCACCCGCGGTGGTGTTCGAACTGGTCACATAGGGGTAGGTACCGTGGTCGATATCCAGCAGCGAGCCTTGAGCACCTTCAAACAGGATATTCTCACCGGCTTTACGCAGGTCATGAACCATACTGACCGTATCGCTGACCATCGGACGCAGCTCTTCGGCCATTTGCATGGCGCTATCCAGCACTTCCTGGAAGTCTACCGCCGGCTCACCGTGGTAATTCACCAGTACAAAGTTGTGGTAGTCGAGCACTTCACCGAGTTTGGAGGCAAACCGCTCGCGATGAAGCATATCGCCCAAACGCAGGCCGCGACGAGCCACTTTGTCTTCGTACGCCGGGCCAATACCACGACCAGTAGTACCGATTTTGGCAACACCGCGGGCTTTCTCACGCGCTTGGTCTAGGCGCACATGGTAAGGCAGAATCAGCGGGCACGCCGGAGAAAGACGCAGGCGCTCACGCACGGGCACGCCCTTCGCTTCCAACTCGCGGATCTCTTTGATCAGCGCTTCCGGCGAGAGCACAACACCGTTGCCAATCACGCAGGTTTTACCAGGGCGCAGCACGCCTGAAGGAATCAGGTGAAGAACGGTTTTCTCACCGTCGATGACCAGCGTGTGGCCTGCGTTATGGCCGCCTTGGAAGCGCACCACAGCAGAGGCGGATTCGGTGAGCAGGTCAACGATCTTGCCTTTGCCTTCATCACCCCATTGGGTACCCAGGACTACGACATTCTTACCCATTATGCACTCGTCTCTTGTGTCAGGGTCGTTGTCTGCCAACGACCATCGATAAACTCAAGACGGCGGTCACAGCTGTGCTCCGCCGGCCCAGTACGCTGCCCAGGCAGCGCTTGAATTACGCGTTCACCCTGCTCACGCAGCGCCACAATGGCAGCGTTAAGCGACTCTTCTTTTTGGGCAGGAGCCCAAATTGCACCCCGGCTGGGTGAAGCCAGTGCCAGCGATGCCAGTTGTTTCAGGTCCATCGAGAAACCGGTGGCAGGCCGTGCACGGCCAAACACGCGCCCGGTATCATCATAGCGCCCGCCTTTGGCCAGCGCATGGCCATAACCCGGCACGTAAGCCGCGAACATCATACCGGTGTGGTATTGATAGCCACGCAGCTCTGCCAGATCAAAATAGAGCGAGACATCAAAGCGCGCCAGAACACCTTTATAAAGCGCTTCTAGCTGGTCGAGGGCTGCAGTTACAGGCGCAGGCGCACCTGCAAAGCGCTCGCGGGCCTGGGCCAACACACTGGCATCGCCATGTAACTCACCCAAGGCCATCAGCATATCGGCCAGCACAGGATCGCTCACACTGTCGTTCACTTGCTCTGCTAGCTGACCCGGTGATTTTAACGCCAAGGCCTCAAATAGCGCACGCTCTTGCTCATCGCTGAGTGCAGCGGCCTCTACAAGGCTACGGTAAATACCAATGTGGCCCAACGCCAGGTGAATTTCATCAGCGCCCGCCGCATGCAGACTTGCTAATGCTAAGTGGATAATTTCACTATCAGCCTCTAAGCCTGCATGACCAAACAGCTCCACACCAACCTGTACGGGGCTTCGGCCGCCCTGATGCTGGTCGGCCTTTGCGCGCAGCACATTGGTGCAGTAACACAGACGCACCGGGCCTTGGCGTTTTAGGGAGTGAGCGTCCATACGCGCAACTTGAGGCGTCACATCGGCAGATGCGCCCATCATACGGCCCGTCAGTTGGTCGGTAAGCTTGAACGTTTGAAGGTCGAGGTCTGTGCCGGTACCTGTCAGCAAGGAGTCCAAAAACTCCACCGGCGGCGGCATTACTTGGTCGTAGCCCCAGCAATGGTAAAGATCAAGCAGCGCACGGCGCAGCTCTTCCATGCGGCTTGCCTGAGGCGGCAGCACCTCATCCATGCCGTCGGGCAATAGCCAGCGGTCAGCGATGGTCATGTGAACAATCCTGCGAGACGATGAAGGCCCCTTCTGACGACACCACCAACAGCCTCACAAGGCGCTGCGTGGAAACGTTCATGAAACGAGGGCCACAAAAAAACCGGGCGACGCCCGGTAGATAAAGTCTATCACGTTTATGCGCTAGATGAACCCCGCCAAGCACACCGCTTGACGGGGTTCCGCGCCATTACTCAGCGCTATTAGGCACTGCGCTACGCAGGTAGCGGAAGAAGTCGCTATCCGGCTCAAGCACCAGCAGGTTGCCATCGCCAGAGAAGCTTTCACGATAGGCGTTTAGACTGCGCCAGAAAGCGAAAAACTCCTGATCCTGGCCGTAAGCCTGGGAGAAGATCGCAGCTGCCTCGGCGTCACCTTCACCACGCAGGGTTTCGGCGCGCTCGTTTGCTTGAGCAAGCAGAACCTGACGGCGGCGGTCGGCGTTAGCACGAATACGCTCAGCTTCTTCTTGACCCTGGGCGCGCCACTCACGGGCTTCACGCTCCCGCTCTGAACGCATACGCTCGAACACAGCGGCAGAGACATCTTCCGGCAGGTCGATACGCTTGATACGGATATCGCGAATCGCCACGCCGAGCTCTTCACGCATCAGCTCGTCAAGCTCTGCTGTCGGGCCTGTCATTAGGTCATCACGGCGCTCGGCAATGATTTCCTGAAGGTTCAAGCGACCAAACTCGTTACGCAGACTCTCATCGACCCGTGGCTGAATCAGGCGAATCGCCATCATCTCATCACCTGCGGTCGCCTCGTAGTAGCGAGTGGGGTTAATCACTTGCCACTTTACGTAGGAGTCTACGATTACCGCTTTCTGCTCAAGGGTCAGGTAACGGCTGGTATCGGTATCCAGTGTCAGCAAACGCGTGTCAAATTTACGAATTGTCTGAGCAATCGGAATTTTGGCATGCAGGCCCGGCTGAATATTCTCTTCGATGACTTCACCAAAACGCAGCTTCACCGCACGCTCGGTTTCATCCACTACGTATAGGCTGTTACTTGCTAGCCACGCCACGGCGGCCAAGCCACCTACGATAAGCAGGGATCGATTATTAATCATTTAGCGGCCCTCCCTGCGGATAGGGTTATTACTAGACGACGATGAGGAGCTGCTTTGGCTGCCCCGCAGCGACTCCAGCACGCGCGGATCAATCGCATCGCTGCTGCTATCGCCACTGCTATCAGTCGTTGAACTGCTGTCACTACCACTGTTACCGCGCATCTGGTCTAGCGGCAGGTACATCAGCGGAGCATTTTCGCTCACATCCAACAGCACCTTGGGCGTGCTACCAAACACTTCTTCAATTGCATCCAGATACATACGTTCACGCATGACCTCTGGCGCATTACGGTACTCAGTTAACAGCGCATTAAAACGGTTGGCTTGACCTTGCGCTTCAGCGACTACCGACTCCCGGTAACCCTGGCCCTGCTCTACAACACGCTGAGCTTGGCCTTGTGCAGCTGGGATGATCGCGTTGGCATAAGCCATACCTTCGTTGATGGTCCGCTGGCGATCTTCGCGAGCACGAATAACGTCATCAAAGGCATCAATAACCGGTGCAGGTGCAGATGTTGATTCAATGTTGATGGTTTGCAGACGAATACCGGCACCATAGGCATCTAAGTATGCTTGCAGACGGCTCGCCACCGAGCTACCCAAAATCTCACGACCAGAGGTCAGGATATCAATCATATCCGTACCACCGACCACATGACGCAGTGCAGAATCCAGCGCATTCTCAATAGAGAGAGCGGGATTACGTACGTTAAGTACAAAGTCACGCGGGTTGGCGACTTGGTACTGCGCAGAGATTTCCACTTCAACGATGTTCTCGTCGCGAGTCAGCATGGACTGGGTCTGAGAGACGGAACGAACGCGTGTTACGTTTACCATGCGCACATCATCAATCAGCGGTGGATTCCACTGCAGGCCTGGCTCAACAATGCCTTGGTACTCACCAAAGCGCAGTACAACCCCACGCTCAGACTGGTCAACCAAGTAAAAGCCTGAGGCACCCCAAATGGCAAGCGCAACAATAATCAAGAGGCCCGGCAACGCAAAGGAATTGCGAGGTTTACCGCCCCCGCTTTTACCATTACCGCCCCCGCCACTTTTCTTACTGCCGCCGCCAAGCATGCCGTTCAGCTTGTCTTGGAATTTTTTCAGCGCTTCGTCAAGATCGGGTGGCCCTTGATTGTTGCCACCTTTATTGCCGTTATTGCCACCACCATTGCTCCCACCGCGATCGCCGCCGCTGTTACCACGTCGACCACCACCACTCCAGGGGTCGTGCTGGTTGCCACCACCGGGCTCATTCCAGGCCATACTTCGTCTCCACTAAGGTGTTCACCTGCACTTTGCCTTGTGCTTATGCAAGGCCGGGTGCTTTTGATATTGTTGCTATATCAATCGTGTACCACAACTCCACAGTCAATGACTGTGGAGTAGGTACTTGATGGGCTACCATTCGTCAGATTCGCGTAATGCTTCTGGTAAATAGGTATTGGCACGCTCACCCAGTTGAGCCATCAACTGGTTAAAGTCGCGCCTGGGCAAGCGCACATCCAACACGGAGCGCCCTTGCTCATCAAAACTCTCTTCGCGTACGGCGTTAAGCTCATGCAAGCCAGCGCGTAACTTACCCTGCTCTGGTGACAGTGTAAGCGAAAAACCAATCACGTCATTGGCAAGGCGCTCGGTCAAAGCTTCATGCAATAGATCAAGCCCGTGGCCCTGCTGAGCAGACAGCCAAACTACCTCTGGCACGCCATGGCCGTCGCGCTCAATGCGCGGGGCGCTGTCTAGCTTGTCGATTTTATTCATGACTTTGAGCACCGGCACGCTGTCAGCACCGATCTCTTTGAGCACATTATCGACTTGCTCAACGTTTAGCTCTCGATCTGGGTCAGCTGCATCGATGACATGCACCAGCAAAGTTGCCTCGGCCGCTTCTTGCAGCGTCGCCTGAAAGGCCTCCACCAGCTTATGCGGCAAATGGCGAATAAAACCAACCGTATCCGCCATAACAACGGGCCCAACGTCTTCGATTTCAAGCCGGCGGAGCGTTGGATCCAGGGTAGCAAACAGTTGATCAGCCGCATAAACCTCAGCGCTGGTCAACGCGTTAAACAGCGTCGACTTACCCGCGTTGGTATAACCCACCAGCGAAACACTGTGGATCTCCGCCCGAGCCCGAGCACGCCGATTCTGCTCGCGCTGGCTGCGTACTTTATCGAGCCGTTTATGAATAGATTTAATGCGGCCGCGCAGCAGCCGTCGGTCAGTCTCTAGCTGGGTTTCGCCAGGACCGCGCAGGCCAATGCCGCCTTTTTGGCGCTCAAGGTGTGTCCAGCCGCGAATCAGGCGTGTGGACATATACTCAAGCTGGGCAAGCTCTACTTGCAGCTTACCTTCATGTGTTCGTGCCCGCTGCGCAAAAATATCGAGAATCAGACCGGTGCGATCCAAGACACGACACTTGAGTTCCTTCTCAAGGTTACGCTGCTGGGAAGGGCTTAAACTGTGGTTGAAGATCACCAGTTCCGCTTGATGAGCTGCGAGCATTGCCCGCAGCTCATCCAACTTACCTGACCCAATAAACGTACGGGAATCAGGGCGCTGTCGGCTGGCTGTGAGCAATGTCGCGGGCTCTGCGCCAGCAGAGCGCACGAGCTCCAAGAACTCACCCGGGTCTTCACGCGCCTGCTCATCATAGAAATCTACGTGAACAAGAACTGCCGTTTCACCGGCTTCTGGGCGTTCAAAAAACAATCAATACCTCGTGGACTCTCTTGCTATCCAGCAGTGTTAGAGTTCAGCATCAGATGCTGAAGGGTCTTGTGCCGGCAAACGCACATTGCGTGAAGGCACTACCGTGGAAATAGCGTGTTTATAAACCATCTGACTGACGGTATTGCGCAACAAGATGACAAACTGGTCAAACGATTCAATCTGGCCCTGCAGCTTAATGCCGTTTACCAGGAAAATAGAGACCGGAATGCGCTCCTTGCGCAAGATGTTCAGGTACGGGTCTTGAAGGGACTGCCCTTTGGACATGTTGCTCTCCCTAAAACTGTCGTTGGGGTTGGTTATCAAATGGCGTGCCCTACTGGTGCTACGCCGCAATCTTGTTGCCCGAAAGGCCCGGTGTGTCAAAAGCGCTCGCCGGCCACTCGAAAACACTTGCTTACGAAATCACTATCTTACGCTAAGCACCGCTGTCACGCACGAATTTCAGAAGCTTATCCAATGCGTCTGGCTGCTGCGAGTCTATCCAGTTAAGTGACGGCCAGCTACGCAACCAAGTGAGCTGACGCTTCGCTAGCTGCCGAGTGGCAATGACCCCTCGTGACACCAGCTCGCCCTGATCGTAAGCGCCGTCTAAATATTCCCATACTTGACGGTAGCCAACACTCTTCATCGATGGCAAGCCAAGATGAATATCATTACGCTTTCTGAGGGCGGCCACCTCATCTATCAAGCCCTCACCCAACATTGTTTCAAAACGTTGGGCAATACGTTGATGAAGTATCTTACGATCATTAGGCGCTAGCGCTATCGACAACACCCGCCACGGAAAGGTTTCAGGCTGCTGTTCGGCCCACAGTTCGCTCATGGGTCGACCGCTGGCGTAAAACACTTCCAAAGCCCGCATTAATCGCTGGGGGTCATTAGGATGAATACGCGCCGCCGAAGCCGGGTCCACTTCAGCGAGTGCGCGATGCAAGCCCGCTAAGCCTTCGGCTTGCCGCTTCACTTCAAGCTGTTCACGAATAGCGGCATCCGCAGAAGGCAGGTTCGCGACACCTTCCACTAAGCGTTTAAAGTAAAGCATTGTGCCGCCTACCAGCAGCGGCACTTTCCCAGCCGCGCTGATTTGCCGCATCTCTTGCAGGGCGTCTTCACGAAAATCTGCCGCGGAGTAAGGGTCGGCAGGGTCGCGAATATCAATAAGCCGATGGGGTGCCCGCGCAAGCTCCTCAGCGCTGGGCTTAGCGCTGCCCACATCCATTCCCCGGTAGACCATGGCGGAATCCACGCTGATGAGCTCGTGACCTAACTGCTCGTGGAGCGCTATTGCCGCGTCGGTTTTTCCAGCGGCAGTAGGCCCCATCAAAAATATCGCCCAGGGGCGTGTATCAGCCATCTGTTTACCGCACTCCGTTTATTGTCTTCATCATTACTGGCCACGTAAAAAAAGTCGGTCGAGCGCTTTCATGCTCATTTGCGTCCAAGTAGGGCGACCGTGATTGCACTGATCGCTGCGCTCGGTGCGTTCCATATCGCGCAACAGGGCATTCATTTCATCGAGCGTTAAACGACGATTGGCACGCACGCTGCCATGGCACGCCATGGTAGACAGCAACTCATGAATACGCGCCTCTACCTGATGCGTACGGCCAAATCGAGCTAGCTCTTCGAGCATTTCACGCACCAGCGCTTCAGGGTCGGCCTGAGCCAGCAGAGCGGGCAGTTGGCGCACCAGCAGCGTCTCGGGGCCTGCCACATCCAACTCAACGCCTAGCTGAGCAATAGCGTCACGTTCGCTCTCTGCAGTAGCCACTTCGCTGCGACTCGCCGCTAGCGATACGGGCACTAACAGCGGCTGCGTATCGATCCCTTTAGCCGCCGCCAGTTGGTTTTTCATGCGTTCATATACGATCCGCTCATGAGCCGCATGCATATCGACCAACACCAACCCCTGGGCGTTTTGAGCCAGGATATACACGCCATGCAACTGGCCTAACGCAAAGCCCAGCGGCGGTGCCGCGGTGGCATCGTGGGCAGGCATAGCAAGCGGCGCTTCGCGCACTTCGTTAGCAGCTAGGCGCTGGCCGGGCGGGCTTGGTTGAGGCGTTAACAGCGTCTCTTCGTGATCAGGATGGAGCGCCTGATACCCCTGCATAAAACGGCGCACCCGCTCGGCGCCGGGGTGCCGATCCGACCCTTCCGATAGCGGCATGCCCTGCTGCTGCCAGCGCGGCTCAGGCTGCTCTACCTCGGCAGACACTGTGGGCTCAACCACTTCATTGGCTTGAGTGTCTGACGCCGCCGGCTCCTCTTCGGTGGGCTTGGAGGCCGCCAGGCAGTGGTGCAGGCTGGAGTAGAGGAAATCGTGCACCATGCGTCCATCGCGGAAGCGCACTTCATGCTTGGTGGGATGGACGTTAACGTCGACCACATCCGGGTCCAGCTCAAGATAGAGTACAAAAACCGGATGACGACCGTTATACAGCACGTCTCGGTAGGCCTGGCGCACCGCATGCGCCACTAAGCGGTCACGCACGACCCGGCCATTGACGAAGAAGTACTGCTGGTCAGCCTGGGAGCGAGAGTGGGTCGGCAGCCCCACCCAGCCGCTTAACCTAAGGCCACCCGCTTCGCGTTCAATATAACGCGCATGCTCAATAAAATTTTTACCCAGCAGGGAGGCAATACGGCGCTCGCGCGCAGTGGGCGTATTGCCCGGCGGCAGCTGGTGCACCACTTTTTGATTGTGCCTCAGTACCCAGGCAATGTCGTAGCGCGACAGCGCTTGACGACGAAACGCCTCTTCCACGTGGGCAAACTCGGTCTTTTCAGTGCGCAAGAACTTGCGCCGCGCTGGCGTATTAAAAAACAGATCGCGCACAGAAACACTAGTGCCTCGGGGGTGCGGCGCGGGCGTTACCCTGGCCTCCATGCCACGGCCCTCCGCCACTACCCGCCACCCCTGGCGGGGGTCTTCGTCAGCATTAGAGACTAGCTCTAGGCGCGAGACGGAGCTGATAGATGCTAGTGCCTCGCCGCGGAAACCCAGCGAACTAACGCCTTCTAGATCCTCCAGGCTGCTGATTTTGCTGGTGGCATGGCGGGCCAGCGCCAGCGGCAAGTCCTGCTCGCCAATACCGATGCCATCGTCGCGCACTTTAATCAGCCGGGCACCGCCCTGCTCGATCTCTACTTCAATACGCTGGCTGCCCGCATCAATGGCGTTCTCAATCAGCTCTTTTGTCACTGACGAGGGGCGCTCGACCACCTCGCCCGCCGCGATTTGGTTCGCTAAGCGGGGGTCGAGCACATGAATACGGCCAGACAGCGAGTTTAATTCAGTCAACCAACACCTCAGAAGCTAATCATCAAAACGATTTCTTAAGCACCCGTTTCTAGCCCAGACGCTTAAACAACGGCTTAAGAACTGGGGATACGCAGCACCTGACCCACACGGATAACATCGCCATTCAGGTCGTTCGCTTGCTTTAGCTGGCTCACCGGTACGCCGTGGCGAATCGCAATCGCCGATAGCGTATCACCGGACTGAATGCGGTACTCGTTTCCGGTAGGGCTACGCTGATTATCGCGCTGCCACGCCAGCAGGCTCGCTGGGGGCGGGTTACGCTGAAAATGATCGCGCAAGCCACTGAAAATGGCCGTTGCTAGCCCCTGCTGATGCACCGGGTCGCGCAGGCGGCGCTCTTCATCTGGGTTTGAGATAAAGCCCACTTCAATCAGTAGCGAGGGAATATCCGGCGATTTCAGCACCATAAAGCCCGCCTGCTCTACCCGCGATTTATGCAACCGGTTCACGCGTCCAAGCTGTTCAAGCACTTGCCCGCCAATCGAGAGCGAGTCGTTGAGCGTAGCCGTCATGGTGAGATCCAGCAGCACCCCGCGCAATACTTGGTCTTTATCACGCAGCGACAAACTGCCATCGACGCCACCAATCAAGTCGGAGCGGTTCTCGCTATCCGCCAGCCACTGAGCCGTTTCTGACGTTGCCCCCCGCTGTGAAAGCGCATAAACCGAGCTACCCTGGGGCCTTGGGCTGGTAAACGCATCGGCATGTACCGATACAAAGAAGTCAGCTTTCTGCTCGCGGGCAAGCTGAGTACGCTGGCGTAACCCCAAATAATAGTCGCCGTCACGAATCAACACAGCCTTGAAGCCTTGGGTTCGATTCACCTCAGCAGCCAGCCGTCGGGCGATATCCAACACCACATCCTTTTCACGAGTACCCGATGGGCCAATCGCACCGGGGTCTTCGCCGCCGTGCCCCGCATCAACAGCAATAATTATGTCACGCTGTGGGTGAGGCTGAGCGGGCTGAACCTCGACGGGAGGCTGCGCGGGCGTAGGTGTAGAAACGTCAGCTTCCACACCGGACAACTGGGCCTGAGCCGAGCGCTGCGCCAGCATCTCCTGGTCACGAATCATCGCCTCAATAGGGTCGATAGGGTTCTCCACAGCGCTTTCGCCAGGGTACTCCAAATCCACCACGAGACGGTGGCCATACTGATCATTAGGCGGTAGCGTAAAGTGGCGCGGCTCAATATCACGATTCAACTCAAGCACGACCCGCAGGCCACCACCATCCCGCACGCCGGTTCGCACTTCCGCAATCGCACTGCCATCTAGCGGCAGTGTTGATACGTCGGTATTCAGCTGGCTCTCATCAAGATCAATGACTAGGCGCGACGGGTTTTCTAATGAAAACACATTGGCCTCTGCGGCAGCGGTAAGATCAAACACCAAACGAGCATGATCGGGTGCTGCCCAGAGTCGCATGCTCTCAACGGTGGCCGCCTGCAGAGTGGCGGTACCTACCAATAAAACCGCGCAGCCAGTTGCTAACTGACCTATTAAACGAGCCAGTGGGTTTTTCATATCCATTGAATCACACCACACTCCTGTTGCATCCCGACACACTGACGCGCCAGTTGCTCTATGACATCTTCGCCAAGAGAACTACCGGCGTTTAATAGCGCGACGCGTCCAGTTTCAGCAACGCTCAGTTGAATACGCAGATCTGGGGCGGGCAACCAGCCCTCCCCTCGGCTCGGCCACTCAATCAGACATAGCGCATCGTCGGCCAGCACATCGCGTCCACCGATGAACTCCAGCTCTTCCGGGTCTGCTAGGCGATACAAATCAAGGTGATAAATACGTTGATTGCCAAGCTCATAAGGCTCTACCAAGGTGTAGGTGGGGCTTTTCACCGCCCCTTGATAACCGTAGGCCCGCAAAATGCCGCGCGTTAAGGTCGTTTTACCTGCCCCTAAGTCGCCTTCTAAATAAACACGCCCGTGACCTTTTAGCGCTTGACCCAGCGCTTCGCCAAAAGCGACGTGGGCCGCTTCATCGTTCAATTGCACCTGCATGTTGGCCGCCTTCACGGGTTAATTAACACTCGTGCATAGGATGCCAGATCACTTGCTAACAGGCCACGCTCGCCCGCTGCTTTAGCGGCTTCATCCCCCGCTAAAGCGTGTGTCATCACACCCAGCCATGCGCTCTGCTCCAGGCTATTAAACTGCCCCACCAAAGCGCCTAACATACCGCTTAATACATCTCCCATCCCGCCACTTGCCATGCCTGGATTCCCGTAAGGGCAAACCACCAATCCGCTCGGCCCGGCAATCAGGCTGCCTGCTCCTTTCAATATCACTATACCGCCACGAGCGCGTTGCAATGCACGGGCAGCCTCAGGCCGGTCGGCTTGGATATCAGACACAGAGCACCCCAGCAGCCTTGCTGCTTCACCAGGATGAGGCGTGAGTATCCAGTTATCCCGGCGGAGGTCTGGCCAGCGACTTGCCAACAGATTGAGCGCATCGGCATCCACTACCAGCGGTGAAGAAGCCTTAAGCGCGCTTTGCAACATCGCCTGCCCCCAGGACTCTTGCCCAAGCCCTGGCCCAATCACCACCACATCCGCCGTTGATGGCAATTCAGCCGCATCGGCACCGCTGCGCACCGCCCGCGCCATGACTTCTGGGCAGCGCACTAGGCTTGCGGTGATATGTTCGTGTGCCGTGGCCAACGTTACCTTACCGGCACCCAAGCGTGCAGCCGCCTGGGAAGCCAGCAGCGCTGCGCCACCAAAGCCCGGCGCACCGCCCATCACCAGCACATGCCCCAAGCTGCCCTTATGGCTAGTACGAGAACGTGGAGTGAAAGCCTCGCCTAGCAGCGCATCATCCAGCCGCCAAGCGGTAGGCGGAATATCAAAAAATGCTTGGGCTTTGACGCCCAGCGGGCGAAAATCGATATCGCCGGTATACGCTGGGGCATCACCGGTATGCAGACCAATTTTATCGCCAATAAAGGTCACCGTGCAGGCAGCTTCCACTGCCGTGCCTAACATCGCGCCAGTATCGGCTGAAATGCCCGACGGAATATCCAGCGCCATCACGGGCTGAGATGCCGTATTCATCGCTTTAATGGCCTGCTTAATGCTACCTTCGACCTCGCCGGAAAGCCCGGTACCCAGCAACGCATCGACAATGACCTCGCCGACAAGCGTAGTGTGCGGATGCCACTCTTCAAACCCTACCCCGGCGGCCGTTGCCAGCTCCGCGGCACGGGCAACGTCGCCAGAAAGCGCGTCTCGCGGCTTG
>Ga0208063_1000213_pt1 | contig 19363 bp, 17 predicted proteins | sample DeeseametaMP0203_FD_184219 | JGI IMG/M metagenome (GOLD analysis project Ga0208063, IMG submission 184219) | Marine microbial communities from the Deep Atlantic Ocean - MP0203 (SPAdes) | ecosystem: Environmental > Aquatic > Marine > Oceanic | place: South of Cape Verde, Atlantic Ocean... | reverse complement strand
AATACGCTATATACATAGCGTGTTTTCGTGGCAAACTAATGGGGTGTTTTATTTGTATTTGTAACCTATGCGCCAGCTTAAAGCCGACACTGTCTCTGCTAATTTAATTGCCACTAGTAACAACCAATATGGGCCTATTTGTGTTTATCAAAATACGGCCTATCGCTGGTTAACACTTGCCCAAAATGCGCAAAGCGATATCACTATTCAAGGGGTGATGAGCCTTAATAAGAATGAACAATTACTGATTGCGGTTAATCAATGTATGCTGTTATTTTTACTTAAAGCAGCTGAGCCACTACGGATTTTAAATTTAGGTTTAGGCACTGCGGGTATTGAGCGAGCCATTCATTATTTACATAACAAAACGGCTTATATAAATAACTTAGCTGTGTTTGACAGTGTAGAAATAAACCCCGCGATGATAAGCGTTGCTAAGCACCATTTTAACTTGCCCGCTAATCATACGGTGCACTTACAAAATGCAGAGCTGTTTGTTGCAACGTGCACGCGCACATACAATGTCATTACAATTGATATTTTTAGTGGCGATGTACATCAAGACTTTTTATCTAACAGCGTATTTTGGCAAAACATACGTCGCTGCAGCGGGCTAAATGCGCAAATTATTATAAATTTAAACCCTAAAACAGGAAAAGAGCTCCAAGCTTTACTCGTCCTGTTTAGGCAACACTTTAGCTGTATTGCCCTTATAGAGTTTAACGAATACAAAAATATTGTCGTGATACTTTCTCAGCAAAGCTTAGTGCACATTAATAAAGAAGAAATAGCCCATTCGCCATTATTTAAAACGTGGGCGCCCACCCTTCACAGCGACATAAACAGCATTTATCACATAGAGTAATTTAGCGCCCTGGTTCGTGTTTTTCATAGCACGGCAAATGGGTTTCTAATTGCTCCCAATTGGCTTTAGAGGTAACAAAATTATGCGACATTACCTGTTCAGTAATATCGTCATCTATCAACCCTAGGCGTATTCGCAAGCGAGATTTATCCTCTGCATTAGCACTGTAAATAGGTGAGCCACATGTTTTACAAAAAAAGCGCGCACGCCCAGGTTTGAAATTAAATTCAGTTAAATTATCTTCACCTTTGGTAAGTGTAAATTCGTGAGTGTTTACAAAACCATTAGTAGCAAAAGCAGTCCCGCTGTTTTTTCTGCATAGTGAGCAGTGACAATGAATAATTTGAGAAATAGCCCCTCTAATTTCAACACTTACCGCTTTACATAGGCACGTTCCAGTATACATATAATCCCTTTTATTATTTTTAATTGCGTGTAATTAGGTATTTTACGCGTTTAAAATAAAAACGTCAGTAGAATAGATAAAACACAATATTGGTTGACTAATTTAAACCAAATTGGTTATATGGATTTTAAGTTTGAAAAATTAAAAGTCACATATTGGTTTACCAATTTATATACCTATACTTACATTAGTAAAAGAGGGATTATGCGCGTTAAATACAGCTTACTGTTAGTGGCCTGCTCAGGATTATTAGCCTGTAGCCAAAACAATCAAAATGCCCCCTCTGCAAAATGGCTATTAGTAGATAACTTTGAACAGCCGCTAAAAGGCTGGACAAAGGCCGACACAGACAACCAAACTCAACCTTATGTCGCTAACCCACAAGTAACTAAAATAGAAGTTGAGGACACAGCCAAAGGGATTAACCATTTTTTAATTAAAAAGCCTGCCGAAAATGGTATTGTCGGCAACCGCAAAGCCCTCAGCTATAAAAAGCTTCCAAAAACAGTGCCCGTTGGCGAAACCTACACTTTTTTTACCCGTATTAACGTTGCCTCTTTTCCAAATAACCATGCTTTTGGATTAAGTAACTTAGAGCCAGAGCAAATAAACGTTCATGGCTACGATGCCTTCGAAGCCACTCTACGAGTCACCGATAAAACCGAATCAAATGGGTTAGTTAATACCGGGGCGCTAATGGTCAAAACTGATAAGGGCTATAGTAATATCCAAAACTATGCACAAGCGCAATCGGCTAAACCACTTGATACAAACAGTTGGTACAACATTTGGTACGTTGTTAATAATGCATCGGTAAAAATGCAAGGCCAGCAATACAATGTATATGTACAAGGCGGCGAATTTAAAAACCAAACCTTAGTGTATAAAAATGCCACCTTTAGAATGAAACGCGAACGCCCACTTAGCTATTTTTTAGCTAACTGTAATACGGGCCCACATAAAAAGCCCTACGGAAATGGCGGTTTACGCTATGACGACATTTACATGATTAAAGGCGTAAACCTCACAAACCCTATTCGATAAAAGTAGCAGTGTAAATTAGTCGCTAAAGATCTACAGCGCGCCACTTAAATGGTATGATCCTTTTCTATTTTTTGTCATTTAAGTTTATAAAATGTATCGATTATTCGAAAAAATGACCAACGCATTTCCTGAGCAAAAGCCAACGCAGCCGCCCTCTACCTTATTTGCGTTTTGTCGTCATTACACTAAAGGTATGGAGCTGTCGTTAGTTTTAATGTCTGTTAGTGCTGCCCTGCTTGCCATTTTAGAGGTATCGTTATTTAGCTATATGGGCCAATTGGTTGACTGGTTGGGCACCTACACACCGCAAACACTATTTGAAGAGCAAAAAGCCGAACTTATAAAAATGGCGATAGTGCTTTTAGTGATATTGCCTATTGTGGTGTTTTTTCACTCGGCTATTTTACACCAAGCATTACTGGGTAATTACCCTATGTCGATTCGTTGGTCGGCGCATAGATACTTATTACGCCAAAGTGTTAGCTTTTATCAAAACGAGTTTGCAGGGCGTATTGCCACAAAAGTAATGCAAACATCACTGGCCGTACGAGAAGCCGTAATGAAACTGCTCGATGTACTAATGTATATTGTGGTTTATTTTGGCGCTATGGTGTTTTTAGTTGCAGAAGCTGACTGGCGTTTAATGCTACCGCTTTTAGTGTGGGTAATTATTTATGCCGCCATTCAAATGTACTTTGTGCCAAAACTTAAAAAAATTGCCAGCTCGCAGGCCGATGCGCGCTCTGAAATGACCGGCCGTATAGTCGATAGCTATACAAATATATCGACCATTAAGCTTTTTTCGTACACACAACGTGAAGAGCAATACGCTAAACAAAGTATGGATGTATTTTTGCAGCCTGTTTATAAGCAAATGCGTTTAGTAACCAGCCTTAACTTTGCCATTAATAGCCTAAATTACTTATTAGTATTTAGTGTGGCCGCACTATCCCTTTATTTATGGTCGTTAAGTGCAATTAGCGCAGGCGCCATTGCTGTTGCGGTTAGTTTATCGCTTAGATTAAATGGCATGGCGCAGTGGATCATGTGGGAAATAAGCAGCTTGTTTGAAAACATTGGTACCGCCACCGATGGCATGAAAACCTTATCTACGCCCATTAAAGTAGATGACAAACCCGATGCAAAAACGCTTAACGTTTCTAAGGGCGAAATCGCGTTTTCAAATGTTCACTTTAACTACGGCAAAGCCGCTAACGAAACCAATCGCGGACCGGTAATGAACGGCCTAAACCTCCATATCAAACCCGGTGAAAAAATTGGCTTAGTGGGTCGCTCTGGCGCTGGTAAATCAACGTTAGTTAATTTACTCCTGCGCTTTTACGATACCGATTCGGGGACGATTAAAATTGATGGCCAAAACATTACCGATGTAAGCCAAGAAAGCCTTCGCCGCTATATAGCCATGGTTACCCAAGACACTTCCCTGCTTCACCGCTCTGTAAAAGATAATATTTTATACGGCCGGCCCGATGCCTCAGAAGCCGAAATGCTCAGCGCTGCCAAGCAAGCTAAAGCACTCGAGTTTATAAGCGATTTAGAAGATAGCAAAGGCAATAAAGGGTTTGATGCTCAAGTAGGCGAGCGCGGTGTAACCCTCTCTGGTGGGCAACGCCAGCGTATCGCTATAGCGCGGGTATTACTGAAAAATGCACCTATTTTAATACTCGATGAAGCCACCAGCGCACTCGACTCAGAAGTTGAAGCCGCAATACAAGCAAGCCTAGATGATTTAATGACAGGTAAAACTGTGATTGCCATTGCTCACAGGCTATCGACCATTGCGCAAATGGACAGACTTATTGTACTTGATGAAGGACGCGTTGTAGAGCAAGGCAGCCACGAATCTCTCATTGCGCAAAATGGTATTTATGCTGGGCTTTGGGCGCATCAAACCGGTGGGTTTATTGGTGTAGATTAGGCGTGTTGATCTTTGCGAATTGAAATTTGTTCAATCTAGGGGCGATCAAATCGCGGCGCGAGGTTTGCAACCTAGTGGGCTAAGTAAAAACCGAGCAACAAAGAGTTTATCGCCCCTAGGCAGAACCCAAAGGGCAGCGTATGTTTGGCATTTATGCTGCGTTATCGCCTATTTATGGGGAATAACCACACTTCATAGGCTCTGCCTTGCCTAAAAACCAAACATACTGCTGCAAATTCAAACGCCAAAGGTCAACACGCCCTAATCTCAGCTAAAAACTAAAAAGCAAAAGGGCTAATTACAGCCCTTTTCGTTTTTATACTAGCGGCTTAATAGCCTTTAATCGCGTGATATTAAGCCATTAATCTCAAGCCAATTAAAATTAGCATAACAATATTGGCTATAAAACTGATTAAAAAGAAATACGTGCGTGGGCTTGGGTTTTTCTCTGTGGCTATAGCGTAATACAGCGCCATATGAATTAATCGCGCTATTACATACACCCAAACACACATGGCAAATATAGGGCTTTGGTAATTTATAACAAATGCAAACAACACAGTACCAATAAACAACGCGCTGTTTTCTAGTGTGTTATGAAAAGTACGATGGGCTCTAAATATAAAACTGTCGTGCGATAAATCATCGCTTATTTTACCCGGTACAGCATTAGGTTGTTTAGCTTTGCTAAAGGTAGCTACCGACCACTGTACCACTAACATTATTAAGTAAACGTAAAACGCCATATAGGCAGAAAGCGCAACTTCAGTCATTTTTATGTCCTTAAAATTGTTTTAACTCAGTAGTTATAGCAAGTTTCAAGCCTAAAATAAGTTCATTATAATTAATAACTTGTAATTTATAGGTTCAATAATAATGTAAAAGCTGCAAAGCTATTTATAAATGTTACCCACGAATTAACTCCTTAACGTTAGCGTAATTAATACCACTGCGTGATCGGTTGTTAAATCGTCTCGTTCGTATTCTGGGTTTATTAAATGCCTGTCGTATGTATGATAATCACTCACTTCATAAAAGCTATCATCGTAACTTGGGTCAAATTCACACGAAAGTAAAATATAATCAAGTACCGTACTACTCGTTCCATAGTAATGGGTAGGGCTGCGATTTAATAGCGGCGCAGCGGGGGCATTACTTTGTTGAGCATCTGCATGGCTGCCAGCGTTTTGCTGGGTGTTGTGCGCCGTAAATTGGCTCATTTTTAGTGTTTTAAATAACTGCCATGCGTCATTTAAACAATATTTAGCAAGGTATGTTTTAACATCAAACGCTGGGGCAAATCGCAATGTATTCGTTAATAAATGGGTCAATACGCCATCGGCTAGGTCGTTATTAAAATCGCCCATTAACACCATAGGCTGTTGTGTAGCTTCGCGTCGGGCAATCATTTCTATCATTAGTAAAGTGGCTTCACTGCCGCGCTGAATGGTTGAGCCCCACGAGCCGGCCACATTTGCTTTAAGAGTGTCTATTATGTTTTTTTCGCTTGAGGGTGTCTCGGTTTTGGCTGAGCTAGTAGTACTTTCATCACTCTCAATCATGGCTCGTTTTGACTTAAAATGAACCACATAACAGTCGGTATTACCTACATGGGGTAATCTAATGGTGGCTCTTAACACCTTACGGCTAAACGTAAAATTACTATTAAGGCCAAGCATTTCAACAAGCTCGGTATTGTGCTTAACCGCAGCAACATCAACAATCTCAAATTTAGACGCTATTGCCACGACCGGGCGCTTAAAAATAAAATCATCAATCACCTCTGGTGTATCAACCACAGCAAAATATGTATAGCCTTGCTGCGCCATTAACGCTTTTAGCGATTCAATACTAAATACTTCTTGAAAACCTATTACATCAGGCGCGTACTCATTTAAATAATCTACAATCCAGCGCTGTTTGCGTGCCCATTGCTCTGCGGTATAAATTTTTTCAAAATCGTAATACGCATTAGGCGGCTCAAGGTAGTTAAATAAATTAAACGTGGCTATTTTAAATTGCGTGTTTTTGACTACAGGCTCGTTTAAATCAGCGGCAGGTTCAGCCCCAAGCGTAGTGTGATGTAATGTCGATTCAAAATTACTGATAACAATAGCCTAGCGAATAAAAGTGCGTTAATTATACCCTAAAGGGTTTAAAGTTCTAAACCGTGAATTATTCTCAACATGCAAATAAAGCCCTTTATTTACGCTATACTGCCCTCCTCGTTATTAGCGCACACATAGGTATTATGAACTACTCAAATTTTGGTACTAAATTTACACAACCCAACGGAATAACGCAGCTTATGGAAGATTTAGGCAGCGCTAACGCAAGCAATAATCCAAATATTGTTATGCTAGGTGGCGGTAACCCCGCACACGTACCACAGGTTAATGCTGTATTTTTAGATGAATTACAAAAGCTAGTAGCCAGTAATAAAGTATCGCAAGTATTTGGTTTGTACGACGGGCCAACTGGCAATGACGAATTTAGAGCGGCCCTTGCTAAACAGCTCAATAGCGAGTTTGACTGGGGCTTAACACCACAAAACATAGCACTGGGTAACGGCAGCCAAGCTAACTTTTTTGTATTGTTTAATATGCTTGCGGGCAAAATGAGCGATGGCACTAATAAGCGTATATTGTTTCCGCTTGCGCCTGAATACGTAGGTTACGCCGACCAAGGTTTATCTGATGATATGTTTGTGGCAATCAAGCCCGACATCGAAATTTTAAATACCCCCAGTGGCTCTAAGCAATTTAAATATGTCATTGATTTTGACGCGGTAGAAAACGTATTAGCCAACGATACCAGTATTAGTGCACTGTGCGTATCGCGCCCTACCAACCCAACTGGTAATGTCATTACCGATGAGGAAGTACGCCATCTAGACGCCCTTGCACACAAGTACAATATTCCCCTAATTATTGATAACGCCTACGGCGACCCCTTCCCGGGCTGTATTTACACCGATGCAAACCTTACGTGGAACTCAAACATTATATTGTGTATGTCGCTTTCAAAACTGGGCTTGCCAGGCCTGCGCACTGGTATTGTGGTTGCCAATAACGAAATAATTAAAGCCATTGGCCGTGTTAACGGCTCTATGGTGTTATCGCCTAACGCTATTGGCCCAAGCTTAGTAACCCGCTTAATTAACGAAGGCGAATTATTGCCTTTGTGTAAAAATACTGTATTGCCTTTTTATAAAAATAAAGCAGAGATAGCCATAAACCTGTTTGATGAAATTTTTGCAGACTTGCCTGTCTATTTACATAAACTCGAAGGCGCGTTTTTTATGTGGCTATGGTTTAAAGACTCAAAAATAACCAGCGAAATGCTTTATCAAAAACTCAAAGAGCAAGATGTATATATAATTCCTGGGCATAACTTTTTTATTGGCATTGAAGATAGCTGGGAGCACAAACACCAGTGCGTACGCATTAACTACGCCAACGATGAAGCCACACTCAGAAAAGGCTTAGAGGCTATTAAGGCGCTTATTATGTAGCGCTTTAATTAACGGTTTACATCGTATTTTAACGTGGTGGTTAACGTTTAGCGTTAGCCACTGTGTTTTTTATTTAACGTACTGTTTAGGGGCTAACGCCTTGGTTAACAGGGCAAACAGCAAGCCACCTAAAGCACCTGCTAGTAACTGCAAATAAAACCCCCATCCACGTGCGCCCGCTATAATATGAATATTCATAATCGACTCAATCGCCACTAACACCACGGCAAAAGCAGTGATACCCGATGCCACAAATAACACCATGCTGTATTTTTCAAACTTTTTAACAAGTAACACAACAGCAAAAAAAGCGATAGCTAAAGCAATGGCAATAATAGCGCCATAGGTAGGTAATAGCCCTAACCAATCATCTAGCGTTAAATTAATACGGTCGCTTAAGCTGACCACAACGCCCACATCAACTAATTGATTGACAACGTATTGGCTATGAAACAAGCTAGCAAGAGTAAAGGTAAATAACCAAGAAACTAAAAATATAGGGAGTAAACGTGTTAAAAATGGCATGGTTATCTCAACTTAAAATGAAGCTTTTTTCTTACAGTAGCAAAGGCTTGCAATGTAAACAACGACTCTCTCTATTAGCGCTATGGCTGTTTGTAGGGCTTTTTGCATCTACCGCCAGTGCTGCCGAATTACCTAAAGAGCAATACAGCACTCACACACTCGCAGCACAATTAAATTCGCCGTGGAGCATGGTTAAGCTACCAAACGGGTCATGGCTAATTACAGAGCGCGACGGCCACGTTGTTATTGTAAAAAACAATCAGCAAACTAGAGTAAATTTAAACCTTGAGAGTTTATACGTTGCAGGCCAAGGCGGCTTACTTGATATAGTGCTCTCGCCTAATTTTAACACCAGCAAAGAAGTTATATTTACCTACGCACAAGGCACAGCTGAGGCTAATCGCCTAGTAATTGCAAAAGCCACCTTTAATGGCACCGGCTTTTCGACGCCTGTTATTATTTACACAGTAGCTACTGATAAAAATACCCCACAACACTACGCTGGCCGCGCCCTCTTTTTACCCGACAACACTCTACTGTTTTCAACTGGTGATGGCTTTGATTTTAGAGAGCAAGCACAAGTAATAACCAGCCAACTTGGCAAACTATTACGCATAAACCTAGATGGCACTATCCCAAAAGATAACCCATTTATTAATCACAAAAACCCCAATGCACACGCTGTTTACTCACTCGGTCACCGAAACCCACAGGGCTTAGTGTATGATTACGATACCGAGCAAATTATTAGCCACGAGCACGGCCCCGCAGGTGGCGATGAGCTAAATTACTTAACGCCAGCTACCAACTACGGCTGGCCGGTGATCACCTATGGTGACGATTATTCACAAGCACGTATTTCTCCATTTAGAGACTACCCCGGTATGCAAAAGCCAAGCGTAGATTGGACGCCATCAATCGCCCCGTCAGGCATGGCGTATTACGGCTCTAAACACGCCACATTCCCTTCACTTGCACAACATGTGCTCATCACTACACTTGTAGATAAAAAGCTCTACAGCGTTAATCTGGCTAATGGCGAATTCACCCAGTCACACATATTTCCAGAAGCAACAGGAAGATTAAGAGATGTGTATGTGACCACGCAAGGTAATGTAGCAATATTAACCGATGGGAAAGATGCTGAGCTGATGTTGTTTATATCGAATTAATTTGCATGAAATAACCAATAATAAAGCTAATGTCAAAAGAAAAGACCTGACCCATTACTTTGAAGTATTTTGAGAAGAGTATGTATTAGGGGTTATGCCTAATTACAGTATATCTTTTGCTTGAACCATATATTCGTCTAAATCTCTGTAAATTAACTGCATAAGCAAAACACCGTTGAGGTCTGTAGAACGCAATACTTGATTTGGGCAATTCAGACTGTTAGTAAATTGTTTTCTTAAATCTACTGTAGCCTCTTTACTCTTACCTTTAATCGATTGGTGCTCTCTATTAATAAGCCAATTTGTAACTCTTTTAGTAATAAGCTTAACTTTTTCTTCAAGCTTATGCCCATTGATAAATAGATAGAGATTTAAATTGTTTAAGCCCTTAGCTCTAAATTCATCACAGTCTCCCAATTCAGGAGCTTCTTCAGCGGTAGTAATATCTAAATTAGAAAGAGAGCTATAAATTGCTTTACTAGAATCCTTGTTATCATCTTTTAGGAATGAAATAAAATTAGCGTAATTTTTAGCAGACCAACATTCGAAAGCCTCAGTAACTTTAAACATATCTGGTGGGATATTACTTGTATTAGTTGCATTTAAACATGCCTCTAAGACGTGCTGAGGGTAAAAATAGTAACTTTCTATTGAATAAGCATAAGTTTGGAATACGTAAGGGCTGTTATAAAATTTTGAATTGGTGCATTTTAGATAGTCATAATCACTATCAATTGCAACTAATAGGCTTCTACCAGGAGTCAAATCACCATCTGAAATACTTCTTAGGATCTCACCCTTACCATTAGAGCCCTTTAGATGTCTCACGGGTTTAACATCAATAGATCTAATGTCCTTATAACTAAATATTTTTCTCCAAAAAGTTACATCTTCTTGAGATTCGACATAAATTTCGATAATTTTTTTTCTAGCAAGAAAAGACTTTGCTTCAATTCTACCTGTATCAATCCTTTGCTTTGGTATCCCTTTTTGAACTATCACTAATTTAGTCCTCTGATAACAACAAACAGTTTGGAAGCCACTCACCGCCAATTAAGTCAGGAGAGTGTGTTGCAATGATGAATTGAGAATTTGGAGCGAGAGAGACTAGATCAGCAATTAAGTTCTTTTGCCAATTAACATGAAGGCTAATTTCAGGTTCATCAAAAAGGAAGACCGAATCTCGATATATCAATACTACAAGGAAAAGATAAATTATTGTCTTTTCTCCCCGAGATAATAGATACCAGGGAATTGGTTTGTTTGAACCAACTTTTCTAGCGGTTATCATGTTGTCTTCGTCTTTAGTAATTTCTTTATTTGTTTGCTTAAAGTAGCGATTTAATATCTCAAAGACATTATCTTTTGTTTCTGTATATTCTTTTATAAAGCTTACGATACTATGTGGATCGTTATTTTTCTTTGAAAAATCTGAGAGTTTCTCAACTATTTGTGACTCATAATTCTGTAAAGCATTTCTTATATAAATAAGTCTATCATCAATACTGTTTTTATAATTATGGTAATTGAATGACTTTGAAAATGGCTCGAGTTTGTCTGTTCGCTTATGAAGTGAGCAGCGATCTTCTTGGTAAAGAAAACAATTTGGAATTAGTTCTTTAATTCTTTCAAAATCACCTGAAATATCGTCACCTGAAATATCGTCACCTGAAAAAAAAGCACTATGCACTGATGCTACACGACATTTTTCGAGATCATCTGAATATGTAATGTTTTTTCTAGAAGCTAATTCACTATCTTTAAAACATAGCTTTTCGAAGCCTTTAACCTTATCAATGTCGTGATAAGCAGCTCCAGGTAGAAGATCTATTAGATGCTTTTCTGCCTCAGAATTATTTGAGACATTTGGAAAAACCGCAGAATAATAATTAAAACAATTAGAAAATGATGACTTTGTACTCCAAAACCGACTCTTTGAAGTATTTCTACTTAACTCTTTATATGAAGTTAGACTATCGAATATGATATTTAAAACGGTACTTTTCCCTGAACCATTTATTCCGGTCAGAAATGTTACATTATCATTGAATTCAAGGGTTACATTTTCAGAATCCCAAAGGTTCAAAATTTCTAACTTTTTTAATTTGTTCATTTTATAAGTCATTCGTATTTAAATATCTATATTAATAAAAGTTTACGTGTTCTAGTTACGTAATACAATGAATCTAAATTAAATGTTCCAAAGTGTACACTTTTTAAAAAATGTTCTGCAATTTTAAACTTAGCTTTAGAAAAAAGCCGCTGTTCGTTTAGAACAGCGGCTTTTCTACTTATAGCTTATAGCTTATAGCTTATAGCTAAAAACTAATAGCTAAACCTTAAACTTTCCCAATCACTTCAAGTCCACCCATGTACGGGCGTAATACTTCTGGTACTACTACTGAACCATCGGCTTGTTGGTAGTTTTCTAGTATGGCTACGAGTGTACGGCCAACGGCTAAACCTGAGCCATTTAGTGTATGTAGTAACTCTGGCTTTTTAGCACCTTCACGGCGAAAACGTGCTTGCATACGGCGCGCTTGGAAATCGACCATATTTGAACAAGACGAAATTTCGCGGTAGGTATCTTGGGCCGGTAACCATACTTCTAAGTCGTATGTTTTAGCTGCGCCAAAGCCCATATCGCCCATACATAAAATTACTTTACGGTATGGTAGTTCTAGCGCTTGTAAAATTTGCTCTGCGTGGCCTGTTAGCTCTTCAAGCGCTTGCATTGAATCTTCTGGTTTTACTAGTTGTACTAGTTCAACTTTATCAAACTGGTGCTGGCGAATTAAGCCGCGTGTATCGCGACCGTAGCTGCCCGCTTCACTTCTAAAACACGGTGTGTGCGCAGTTAAGCGAATCGGTAAATCGCTTTCTTCGTAAATCTCATCGCGTGCGCTATTAGTAAGCGGTACTTCTGCTGTTGGGATTAAGCTAAAGCCAGCTTGTTGTTCACCGTCGTCGTTTACTAGGCCTAATGTATGGAATAAATCGCCTGCAAACTTAGGTAATTGGCTTGTGCCGTAAAGGCTTGCGCTATTTACTAAGTACGGTACATACATTTCTGTATAGCCGTTTTTATCTGTGTGGGTATCTAGCATGTATTGCGTAAGTGCACGGTGCATACGCGCTACTTGGCCGCGCATTACTGTAAAACGTGCGCCACTAATTTTAACACCCATTTCAAAGTCTAGGCCGTTTAGGTCTTGGCCTACGTCTACGTGATCTTTTACTTCAAAGTCGTACTTTTTAGGCGTGCCCCAGGTAAGTATTTCAACGTTGTCGTCTTCATCAGCGCCTTCTGGTACTGATTCGTCTGGCAAGTTTGGAATTGCTAAAGCAATGTCGTTAATGGCGTTGAGTACTTCGTCTTGCGCTTTTTTAGTTGCGTCTAATTCGCTGCCTAAATTTGCCACTGCGTCTAGTAGTGGTTGTGCGTCTTCGCCTTTTGCTTTTGCTTGGCCAATGGCTTTAGCACTGGCGTTACGTTGACTTTGAAGCTCTTGCGTTTTTACTTGTAATGTTTTGCGTTGTTCTTCAAGTTCTGTCACTTTTGCAACATCAAGCTCGTAGCCACGAGCCGCTAAGCGTGCTGCAGTTTGCTCAACGTCTTGTCGTAAATATTTAGAATCTAACATGTTAGTTTTTTAACCTTTTTGCATTACCAGCTGAAGGCCCAGCCAAGCCATAAAAATACAGATCATCACATTTAAGATGATATTGAGGGCCATTTTAATAAAGTGACCTTGTTGTAATAACAACAACGAGTCCATTGAGAATGTTGAAAAGGTGGTTAACGCACCTAAAAAGCCAATACCAATAAGGGTTTTAGCGGGGCTTGTGGCGATAATTTCTTTCTCTATCAAACCGTACAAAATGCCCATTAACAATGAACCCAGAATATTAACCGTCAACGTGCCAAAAGGGAATCCCCTACCAAGGAGTTTTAGCATGGTTTCGCTAATAAAAAAACGTAAACAGGCTCCTGAGGCGCCGCCAAGGGCGATCATCATATAAAGTTTAATCATTTTCGTATCGTTTAAGTGGGCTTTGCGCGTCGCGTTCTTTTAAGTAATCAAGCTTTTGCTTAATTTTTTGCTCAAGGCCACGATCGCTCGGTAAATAATAGTGTTTGTCTTGAATTTCTGGCGGTAAATATTTTTCACCAGCGGCAAAGGCGCCCTCTTCGTTATGTGCGTAGCGATACTCGGCACCATAGCCTAAATCTTTCATTAGGTTTGTGGGCGCGTTTCGTAAATGCTCTGGCACTGGGTAGCTTGGCTCGTTTTTGGCATCAGCTTTTGCTTGGTTAAACGCCATATAAACGGCATTACTTTTAGGTGCGCTGGCTAAGTATAAAGTGGCTTGTGCAATGGCGCGTTCGCCCTCGCTTGGGCCTACACGCTGAAATATATCCCATGCGTTTAACGCCACTTCCATTGCCCGTGGGTCGGCGTTACCTATGTCTTCTGTGGCAATGGCAAGTAAACGCCTTGCTACATAAAGTGGGTCGCCGCCGCCGGCTAAAATACGGCAATACCAATACAGCGCACCATCGGGTGAGCTGCCTCGTACTGATTTATGAAAAGCCGATATTAAATCGTAAAATTCATCGCCGCCTTTATCGTATTTAGCTAAATGGGTTGGTAGTACTTGGCTTAATACGTGCTCATCTACGTTGTATGTGCCGTTTTGCTCACTCGTTAAATCAACCGCTTGCTCAAGCAGGTTTAACACTTTACGGGCATCGCCGCCGCTTGCTTGGCAAAGCGCTTGTTTGGCGTTATCGGCAATAACAATATTTTTTTGGTTTAGTTGCTCATCTTGCTTAAGTGCGCGCTCTATCACTGTGTATAGGTCGGTATCGGCTAGCGACTTTAAAACATACACGCGTGCACGCGACAAAATAGCGTTGTTAAGTGCAAATGAGGGGTTTTCGGTTGTCGCGCCTACAAATATAAAAGTGCCGTCTTCTATGTGAGGTAAAAATGCATCTTGCTGCGATTTATTAAAACGGTGTACTTCATCCACAAACATTAAGGTGCGTTGCCCGCGGCTTTGTAGGTTATCGTGCGCTTGCGTTACGCTGTCGCGAATATCTTTTACGCCTGCGGTCACAGCCGACATTTGTATAAGTTCGGCATCGGCGTGGTTTGCAATAATTTGCGCAAGGGTGGTTTTACCTACCCCAGGCGGTCCCCACAAAATTAAGCTGTGGCAACGCCCTGCAACAATGGCTTGGTGCAAGGGCTTGTCGCTACTTAGTAAATGCTGCTGACCTATGTATTCGTCAAGCGTTGTTGGGCGCATACGCGCCGCAAGTGGGCGTACATCGGGCCCAAAATTAAAGCCTAAATTATTCACCGTTACTCTGATCGTCTATTTCTACACCCTCTGGTGGGGTAAATTCAAAGGTGCTTGTATCAAGCGCGGTATTTACTTGTGCATTGTTAAAACTAAACGATGAAAGCTGACCAGAATTATCAGTCACAACTAACTTAGCAAGGCCTTGCTCGTTACCTGCAAAGGTAATATCAAGTTGCTCTACTTGGCTCTCTACGCCTTTATTTGGCGTTACACTAAAGCCAGAGTCTGTGGCTTGTACGCTGTATTTTTCCCACTGTGCGGGATCTTTTGAAGTAAGCAGTACAAACGGTGTTGAATCTATAAGGCTATGGGTATCCATAATAGTTACTTGCTCAGCAAAGCTGTCGAAGTAATAGGTTTTGTCACCATTTGATACAAATAAGGTATCGTCTGGGTTTGTTTGCTGCCAGCGGATCATCATAGGTTGTTTAAGGGCAATTGTGCCCTCGCCTTGCATAACCGCTTGGCCTTGCGGATCGGTTACGTTTTGAGAAAACTGCGCTTTAAAACTTTTAAGGGTTGCGAGTTTGTCTTGCAGTGCTTGGCTGTCATCAGCAAAGCTAGGCGTGGCAATTAAACTGCCAAGCACTAATAATAAACTGTTTAACTTTTTCATTAATTTGCTCCATTAGGTACTAATACATCGCGAGCGCCGTTATGGCCTGGTGAACTCACGATACCCGATGTTTCCATTTGTTCTACTAGTCGTGCTGCGCGGTTATAGCCAACACGTAATTTACGTTGTACTGACGATACCGATACTTTGCCGGTTTCGATTACAAACGCAACGGCTTCGTCGTATAGCGGATCTGACTCTTCATCTGCATTTTCACTGGTTTCACCTGGTAATAAAACATCTTCTGTTGCATCACCATTTAAAATTTCATCAATGTAATTAGGTTTACCGCGTGCTTTCCAATCGTTTACTACCGCATGTACTTCATGGTCGTCTACAAATGCGCCATGCACACGCTCTGGTACGCTTGTGCCTGGCGGTAAGTAAAGCATATCACCCATACCGAGTAAGTTTTCTGCGCCTTGTTGATCCAATATGGTACGCGAGTCTATTTTACTCGACACCTGAAACGCCATACGCGTAGGTATATTGGCTTTAATTAAGCCGGTAATTACATCTACCGATGGGCGCTGTGTTGCAAGTACTAAATGTATACCTGCGGCACGTGCTTTTTGCGCAATACGGGCAATTAGCTCTTCAACTTTTTTACCTACAATCATCATCATGTCGGCAAATTCGTCTATTACTACCACTATGCTCGGTAGTTTATCTAACTCGTCTGGGCCTTCTTTCATGCCGTCGGTGTCTTTAAATAATGGGTCAAGAATTGGGTAACCCGCTTCTTTGGCCTCAAGTACTTTTTGGTTGTAACCTTTTAAGTTACGTACACCCAACGCCGACATTAATTTATAACGGCGTTCCATTTCGCCTACACACCAACGTAGTGCGTTAGCGGCTTCTTTCATGTCGGTAACTACTTCACACAATAGGTGCGGAATACCTTCGTAAACCGAAAGCTCAAGCATTTTCGGGTCAATCATGATCATACGAACATCATCAGGGCCCGATTTATACAGTAAGCTTAATATCATTACATTAACGCCCACTGACTTACCCGAACCCGTGGTACCCGCTACCAGTAAATGGGGCATTTTACCTAAATCGGCACACACAGGTTGCCCTGCAATATCTTTACCTAACACCATGGTTAGTGGCGATGGATTTTGCTCAAATTTAGGGGCGTTAATTACCTCAGATAAACGTACAATTTCACGGTACTTATTAGGCAGCTCTATCCCTATGTAAGTTTTACCTGGGATCACCTCAACCACACGTACACTAATTGCCGATAACGAACGGGCTAAATCTTTTGATAAACCAGTAATTTTAGACACCTTTATACCCGGTGCTAAATCAAGCTCAAAACGTGTTACAACTGGGCCTGGGTATACGCCAACCACTTTTGCTTGTACGTTAAAGTCGAGTAATTTTGTTTCAACAAGACGCGACACGCTTTCAAGCTCTTCTTCCGATATCGGGTTTTTGGCTTTATCCGGTCTGTCGAGTAAATCAAGCGACGGTAATGGCCCTGGCGGTGGCTCTTTATCAAGTAACTCTTCAAACTTTTCTTTTGCTGTTGGCGGAGGCTGATATGCAGGTTTTGGTTTAGGCATAGGCCTTGCTGGCGATACCACTGTTGTAACCGGTTTTTCAGGCTCAAAAACTTGGCTTTGATCAAGCGCGTTGAGTGCAGCCGCTGTATCCATTGGCTCATCGTCTATGGCGCTAAAGCCAATTTCTTGGTCGAGTATATCGTCTAGCTCATCAAATGGGCTGTAGTCATCACTAATTTGCGGCTCGCTAAAGGTAGGCTGCTCTTTAGTAATGGCTTTTTGTTTAGCTGGTTTTTTACTTTTAGCAGGTTCTTGTTCAAATTCTGATGATTGCTCAAGTGTGGTATCGCTTTGCTCATAATCGTCGGGCTCATCATTAAATTGGGCATCGGCTTGCACCGGATTTGCCGCAATACGCTCTCGTTGCATCCAACCTTGGGCGTAATTAGCAATGTAACGGTAGCCTCTAACCACTAAATCGCCGAGGTAGTCTACAAATTCAACCCACGACACACCGGTTAATAAAGTAAGCCCAGCAAAAAAGAAGCACAATAATAGTATAGAGGTACCGGTAAAGTTAAATGCCGGCATCATGGCCGATGCAATCACATCGCCCACTACCCCACCGGATGAAAAGTTATAAATATCATCAAAGTTAATGCTGCTGATTGCCGTTGCTGAGGTAATAAATAAAGCAAAGCCAATAACACGCAAGGCAAGTGTGGTGTAGTCGAGCTGTAAAATACGATGAGGTTGTTTAAATAATAAATAGCCAAACAGCTGAATAGCGGCCGGCACTAAATAAGCAAGCCAACCAAATGACAGTAATAATATATCGGCTACCCAAGCACCGGCAGTGCCTGTAATATTTTTTACGTTTCTAAATTCACCCGTTTGCGACCACGCAGGGTCAGCGGGATCAAAGCTGATTAAAGCACATAAAATGAATATTGCCGCAAAGGTACTGATGATCAGCCCTGTTTCTAATAGTCTTTGCACACCGTTTAGGCGCATAACTTCCTATCCCTCTTTATTGTTCTATTGGCACTTGCTTGCAATCAAATACCTTAGCAGGAAATGCAATTTGATGCACTTTATCTTAATGTGTATGGCCTGATTATGAACAAGTTTTTATAAATTAGAGTGTGTTTATCTTTTGCGGTTAAATTTACGCAATGTAAGGGCGAATTATTACGCCGTCTTCACCTTTTACTTCTTCCATTACTACATAGGTGCGGCTTTCACTCACGTTTGGCAGCTTTAAAAGAATGTCGCCTAGTACGCCTCGGTATTCTGACATATCGTTTACGCGTGTTTTTAATAAAAAATCAAAATTACCCGATACCAAGTGACACTCTATTATCTCTTCGTGCTGTTTAACCGCCGCACTAAACTCATCAAATACGTCGGGCGATGTTTTGGTAATGGTTACCTCAACATACACAGATAAGCCTTGGCCAAGCTTTGCTGGATCAACCACCGCTTTATAGCCAAGTATATAACCTTCACGTTCTAACTTTTTTACGCGTTCCAGACAGGGCGTGGCGCTCAGGCCAACTCGTCGGGCCAGTTCTACATTAGAAAGGCGTCCATCGTGCTGTAATTCCATTAAAATTTTACGGTCAATTCTATCTAATAACTGATGCATACACCCAACTAGTTTAATATTCTGTTTATTTTTATTATTTAGATAATAACACTGCCTAGCCTTTTAAAAAAGGTGAGACACACTGCCTTATGATGAATATAATAGTGAAAAATGTTAATCCGTTCTTAATAAGGCAAATTTTATGATTATTGGTGTACCTAAAGAAATTAAAAACCATGAATACCGTGTAGGTATGGTTCCTGCGAGTGTTCGTGAATTAGTAAATCACGGCCACCAAGTGATTGTTGAAACAGATGCAGGTATGGGCATTGGTTTTACTAACGAAGATTACACACAAGCTGGCGCTGAAATTTTAGCAACTGCAGCTGATGTTTTTGCAAAAGCAGACATGATCGTAAAAGTAAAAGAGCCACAAGCTGTTGAGCGTGCAATGCTACGCGAAGACCAAATTTTATTTACTTACCTTCACCTTGCACCTGATCTTCCACAAACTGAAGACCTTGTTAAAAGCAAAGCGATTTGTATTGCTTACGAAACAGTGACTGATGCACGTGGCGGCTTACCGCTTCTTGCACCAATGAGTGAAGTAGCAGGTCGTATGTCTATTCAGGCCGGTGCACAAGCGCTTGAAAAATCTAACCACGGCCGTGGCATGTTACTTGGTGGCGTACCAGGCGTTGAAGCAGCTAAAGTAGTTGTTATTGGCGGCGGCATGGTGGGTCGTAGTGCAGCGCAAATGGCTGTTGGCATGGGCGCAGACGTTGTAGTACTTGACCGCAACATCGA
>Ga0208063_1000210_pt1 | contig 19549 bp, 20 predicted proteins | sample DeeseametaMP0203_FD_184219 | JGI IMG/M metagenome (GOLD analysis project Ga0208063, IMG submission 184219) | Marine microbial communities from the Deep Atlantic Ocean - MP0203 (SPAdes) | ecosystem: Environmental > Aquatic > Marine > Oceanic | place: South of Cape Verde, Atlantic Ocean... | reverse complement strand
AGCTAATTCTTTGTTGGGATATCGCCAAGCGGTAAGGCACCAGGTTTTGATCCTGGCATTCCCAGGTTCAAATCCTGGTATCCCAGCCAATTTCTTCTACCAAAGAAATTGCTATAAAGAATGACCATATGCGGGAGTATCGGAATTAGCAGTTGTCTTGAATAAGACACTGGATTTAGGTTCCAATACATTAACACCTGTGTATGTTAAATGCGGGAGTGGCGGAATTGGTAGACGCGCTGGATTTAGGTTCCAGTATCTTAGGATGTGAGAGTTCAAGTCTCTCCTTCCGCACCATGTTCTTATCTAGAACTAAAACTATTCCAAATTTAGCGTTGGGATATCGCCAAGCGGTAAGGCACCAGGTTTTGATCCTGGCATTCCCAGGTTCAAATCCTGGTATCCCAGCCAATTTCTATATTATCCTGTACTCTTCCTCATTAGCATATTTGTGTATAAACTCATTAATGTTTACTGGCTTGCTAAAATAATACCCTTGCAAATAATCACAATCCATTAGCGTTAATGTTTGTTTAAGATCGTTATCTTCTATTCCCTCTGCCACCACTTTACAATTAAGTCGTGTCGCTAAAAACAATGTCGATTCAACAATCGCATAATCTGCTATTTGAGTCAGCATGTCTTTTATAAATGATTGATCTATTTTTATTTGGCTTATTGGTAATTCTCGCAGTAATACCAAAGAAGAAAAACCCGTACCAAAATCATCTACACTAAATTCAAACCCTCTGCTATTTAGTTTTTGCATCATAGTGCGGGCGGCTTCTAGGTTTGTCATCATGGCGCATTCGGTTATTTCAAAAATAATTGCGTCGCTTAACGTTGGGTCATGCTTTACTAGTTCTTCAACAAACTCATAAAACTCCGGGCTTTCTAAATCTTTAGTAGAAAGGTTTACATGCAACGAACCTATAAACCCAGCTGCTTTTAACACCTTTAAATGCTTTATTGTTTCTAGTAGCACCCATTTAGAAATATTTAATATCAACCCACTTTGCTCGGCAATGCCAATAAATACCTCGGGGCTAATAAAAGAGCCATCACTTTGCGGCCAGCGTATTAACGCCTCTGCTCCATGTACTTCATCGGCTCTGGCATCAAAAATAGGCTGTAAATAAAGCTCAAATTCGTGGTTTTTAATGGCGTGCTTAATACGTGAGGTCATATTTGAAAGCTCATTTGCTCGGGTGCTCAGCGCCTCAAAGTAATGTACATACAGTTGCTGTGTGTCTTTAGCCTCATGCAGTGCTAAGTCTGCTTGCTTTAATAGCTCATTAGCGTGCGACGAGTGATTCGCAAAGGTTGTTATTCCCACAGTCACGTGTACACGTAAGCTATGCTCGTAAATATGAAATGGGTGTTTAGTTGATTTTTTATGGCTTCAATACATAAATTAACTGCCTCGTTGGCTGAGTTATCAACAATAAGTGCAAATTCATCGCCGCCTAAACGGTACAGCTTGGCTATCCCCACAATATTATGGCTGAGAGTTTTTGAAAAAATGCTTAACAGCATATCCCCTACTTTATTGCCGTATGAGTCATTAATCGATTTAAAGCGGTTTAAATCTATAAGCATTAAATAAAACGAAGGCTCGTACTTAACTTGTTTGTTAAGCACCTGAAAAAACTTTTTTCGATTAGGGAGGCCGGTTAAGCTGTCGTTTTCGGCAAGGGTTCGTTGACGTTTTGCAAAGCGGTCTATTTTTAAAATACTTTTATAACTGAGCTGAATAACTAAATAAACAAAAGCGCCGCCGCCAAATAAAATAAGCGATACGCTCATAGCAATAAATCCGGCTATATCGTTATTTACAAAATAATAAAGTACATACCAATAACCCACTATAAAGCTAAAAATAAGCGCCAGTAGCAAAATCCACGAAACACGGTTAGTTTTTTTACAAATTTTTATTGTTGGCACAATGCTCAGCGTTAGTAGCAAAGCGCCAACAATGAGTATAAAAATAAAAAAATTATCCACAAACACACAACTTTTAATTGGTTAGTAGTTTGAGTATGGCAAAAAAACGCAATAACGGAATAAATTAATAGTGACAACTATGCAGGTGCCCAAGTGGCATAAGAAAGGGAGTGACTGGCTGTGCATTTATTAATTTAGCCAATCACTTAAGTAAATTTAATTAAGCTCCCCACTAATAGCGTATTTTAATACCCAGTTTTTTAACGGACCGGTATTGTTTGCCATTTTTAAAAACTGGCTGCGTGCCCATTTTAGTGGCGTAATTTGGTTAGAAAAACCAAAGTAACACGCATCCATCATGCTCATCATTAATAGGTTGGCTTTACGGCGGCTTCGCTCGTATTCTTTTAGTTTTAGCGGGCAACTAATATCATCAGCGTCTTCAAGTGCCTGTGCGAGTGCTACCACATCTTGAAAGCCTAAATTAACGCCCTGCCCAGCCAGTGGGTTAATTGTGTGCGCCGCATCGCCCACTAACACCAAACGCCCATTAGAGTAATTATTTGCATGCTGACGGGTAAGCGGAAATACCGCATGGCTTTGCACCTCAAAATCCCCTGCAAGAAGCGGAAACTTATTTAAAACATGCGCTTTTATTTGAGCAGCCGTTAACCCTTTAAAGTTTTGTAAGGTATTGGCGCTGTCGTACCAAATTAAATTAGCGTATGGCGCCTGCATAGGTAAAAAGGCTAACGGGCCTGTAGGGGTAAATTGTTGCCACGTTTTTACTTGCTGCGGCGCATCTAGCTTTATTAGTACGCCCATGCAGTGCTGCTGATACTGCCACCCTGTTACACCAATATTTGCCTTTGCACGTAGCTGCGATTGCCCGCCATCGGCTGCAATAACTAAATCAGCAGTGTAACGGGTATCGCCATAAATGAGGGTGATTGACGTTGTGTCTTGCTCAATAGCGCTTAAAGGTGCTGATTGTTCAATAACCTCAATATTATAATGTGCAAACTGCTGCCAAAGGCTTGCTTGTATTAAATTGTTTTCAATTAAATGACCTAAGTGCGAAGTATTAATATCAGCGCAATCAAATAATAGGTTGTCGCCACCGCGCTCAAATGCTTCTAACTGCGTGTAAGGTGCTAATCGGTTTTGCCTTAAAATAGGCATAGCCCCTAGCTCGTCCAGCAGGTTTTCTGAAAAACGGTTAATAGCCGATACCCGTATACCTACCTGATCACTTGCTAAAATGGCGTCGGCGTTAATCAGTTTTTTTTCTATTATTTGTACTGACTTTCCTTGCTGTGCAAGCTTTATGGCCATGGCCGCACCGACCATCCCAGCGCCTACAACAATCACTTTGTTTTGAGTCATGTTTTTCATCATTTGGTTAATACGTGAAACTGTTTTGATTGTACCGTAACTCGCCGCATTAGTGCGAGAGTATATAACTATCACGCTATTAAACTGCCTGTGTATTGATTTGAGATCACAAACATGAAAACTATACTTGGATCTGGGCGGGTATCCAGCTAAAATACGCGTCCTTTAAGTGAGCAACCTTGCTCCTTAATCCCGTTTTAAGCACATTTTTGTGCCACTACCGAATTGAACACGAGGCTATATTTCAATGAGCAAAAAGCTGCATATCAAAACTTGGGGTTGTCAGATGAACGAGTACGACTCTCAGAAGATGGCTGATCTTTTAGATGCAACCAACGGCTACCAGCTAACGGAAGAAGCAGCAGACGCCGACGTTATTTTACTTAACACCTGTTCAATTCGTGAAAAAGCGCAAGAAAAAGTATTTCACCAATTAGGTCGCTGGAAGTTATTAAAAGACGACAAGCCAGATTTAATTATTGGTGTAGGTGGTTGTGTTGCCTCACAAGAAGGTGACTCTATTCGCCAGCGCGCACCGTTTGTTGATGTTATTTTTGGCCCACAAACATTGCACCGTTTACCAGAAATGATTAAACAAGTGCAAGGCGACAAAGGCTCATCGGTGGTTGATATTTCGTTCCCAGAAATTGAAAAGTTTGACCGTTTACCAGAGCCAAAAGCAGAAGGCCCGTCTGCATTTGTATCAATAATGGAAGGTTGTTCTAAGTACTGTACTTTTTGTGTTGTACCTTACACCCGTGGTGAAGAAGTTAGCCGCCCATTAGATGACGTATTATTAGAAGTTGCGCAACTTGCTGAGCAAGGCGTACGTGAAGTAAATCTGCTTGGTCAAAACGTAAACGCATACCGCGGTGAAACACACGATGGCGAAATTTGTTACTTCTCAGATTTAATCCGTTATGTAGCAGCGATTGATGGCATTGACCGTATTCGTTACACCACCTCGCACCCGGTAGAGTTTACGCCAGATATTATTGATGCGTACGCTGATGTACCAGAGCTTGTTGATCACTTACACCTACCTGTGCAAAGTGGTTCAGACCGTATTCTTAATTTAATGAAACGCGGCCATACAGCGCTTGAGTACAAATCAACAATACGTAAGCTGCGTAAAATTCGCCCTAACTTAAGCATGTCGTCAGACTTCATTATTGGTTTCCCAGGTGAAAGCAAAACAGACTTTGAAGCCACTATGAACCTGATTAACGACATTGGCTTTGATATGAGCTTTAGCTTTATTTACAGTGCGCGTCCAGGTACGCCTGCCGCCGACTTACCTGATGACGTATCAGAGCAAGAGAAAAAAGAGCGCTTATACCTACTACAAAACCGTATTACACAAATGGCACAACAAATTAGCCGCCAAATGTTTGATACAGAGCAACGTATCTTAGTTGAGGGGCCTTCTAAAAAGAACCCAATGGAATTACGTGGCCGCACCGAAAACAACCGTGTAGTTAACTTTGTTGGCCCACACACAGTGATCGGCCAGTTTGTTGATGTACGTATTACCGAAGCGTTACCAAACTCTTTACGTGGCGATTTAATTCGTACAGAATCAGAAATGAACTTACGTCGTGATATTGCTCCTTCAGCTATTTTAACAAAAGCTGCAAGCGTTGAGCCAAAAATCGATACAACCAACGAAATTGGCGTAGCTACTTTCGTACCGTAGTTGTATAAATTCATTGCGCCAGTAACCCTTACTGGCGCACCCGAATAGGAAGTAATTTTGAGTAATCAGTTAAAAACATTAGAGATTTATTTAGAACCTGCCGACAACAAACGCCTTTCTTCTTTATGTGGCCCGTTTGACGAAAACATCAAACAAATTGAACGCCGCCTAGGTGTTGAAATAATCCACCGCGACAACTTTTTTAAAGTAACAGGTAAACTGCACTCAAGTGCCGCGGCCGTAGAAATTTTAAAAAACCTTTATGTTGATACTCAACCTGTTCGTGGCGAAATTGGTGAAATAGAGCCCGACAACGTACATTTAGCCATTACCGAATCAAAAGCCCTAGAACAAGAAGTGCCGCAAAGTGCGTACGGCAAAGAAATGTTTATTAAAACCCGCCGTGGCGTAATTAAACCGCGTAACGACAACCAAGGTTTGTATGTTGCTAATATTTTGCATCACGACATTACCTTTGGGATTGGCCCTGCCGGTACAGGTAAAACATACCTAGCAGTTGCAGCCGCAGTAGATGCCCTAGAGCGCCAAGAAATACGTCGTATATTACTTACCCGCCCAGCGGTAGAAGCAGGTGAAAAACTGGGCTTTTTACCAGGCGATTTAAGCCAAAAGGTAGACCCATACCTGCGCCCTCTTTACGATGCGCTATTTGAAATGCTTGGCTTTGAAAAAGTAGAAAAGCTTATTGAAAAACACATTATTGAAATTGCCCCACTTGCTTACATGCGTGGCCGTACACTAAATGATGCGTTTATTATTTTAGATGAAAGCCAAAATACCACCGCCGAGCAAATGAAAATGTTTTTAACCCGTATAGGCTTTAACTCTAAAGCAGTAATAACGGGCGATATAACACAAGTTGATTTACCACGCGGTGCGCGCTCAGGCCTTCGTCATGCAATAGAAGTACTTAGCGATGTTGAAGAAATTAGCTTTAACTTTTTCCAATCGCACGACATTGTTCGCCACCCTGTTGTTGGCCGTATTGTTGAAGCCTACGAGCGCAATGACGAAAGCGAGCGACTAAAACGTATAGAAAAACAAAAAGCCAAAGAGCAACTTGCCGCTCAACAGCCGCCTTCAACTAAAGAGTAATACCGTGAGCACCGAATTAGATTTACAAATAGCGTGTGAGTTTGACAACCTCCCAAGCGAAGAACAATTTGCACTGTGGGCCGATAAAGCCCTGAGCAAGTTTCGTGATGAGTCGGAGCTGAGCATCGTTATAAGCGATGAAGCCCAATCACAACAATTAAACAACGACTACCGTGGTAAAAATAAACCAACCAACGTGTTGTCGTTCGAATTTGAAGCACCGCCAGGCATTGATTTGCCATTAGTAGGTGATTTAATAATTTGCCCAGCCATTGTACTGGCCGAGGCAATCGAGCAAGAAAAGTCATTTCATGACCACTTTGCCCATATGGTTATTCATGGATGCTTGCATTTACTTGGATTTGACCATATAAAGAGTGAAGACGCTTTTGAGATGGAAAGCATAGAAAAGCAATTACTTGCAGAGCTAAACATAGCTGACCCATACCGGGACGAAATTTAAATTAACGGAGCATTTAGACGCAATGAGCGACGATAACTCGCAATCTAGCCAGGGTTCTTCTGGCAAAACGTGGATGGGCCGCATAGCCCAAATGTTGCAAGGGGAACCCCAGAATAGAGAAGAGCTGGTTGAAGTAATTGCCGACGCGCAAGAGCGTGACGTAATCGACCCAGAAACCAAAGAAATGATTGAAGGTGTGCTTGGTGTATCCAAGCTTAAAGTTCGCGATATAATGATCCCGCGCTCACAAATGGTCACACTTGAGGTCGACAGCCCCCTTGAAGATTTGATCCCCATGATGGTCGACTCCACCCACTCGCGTTTTCCGGTGGTGTGTGAAGACAAAGACCACGTTGAAGGTATTTTGCTCGCAAAAGACTTGCTGCCGCTTATTTTAAATAAAGATGAGCACCTACCCTCACTGCGCGAATATTTACGCCCAGCCATGGTAGTGCCAGAAAGCAAGCGCGTAGACACCCTACTAAATGAATTTCGTCAGCAACGCTACCACATGGCTATCGTCATTGACGAATACGGCGGTGTATCGGGACTTGTAACCATTGAAGATATTCTTGAAATAATTGTCGGCGAAATCGAAGATGAACACGACGAAGAAGAAGATCAACAAGATATTCGCCAACTTGCTAAGCATGTATACGTAGTACAAGCGCTCACCCCTGTAGATGACTTTAACGAGTACTTTAAAACAGGTTACAGCACCGATGAAGCCGATACCATTGGCGGCACGGTACTACACGCATTTGGCCATATGCCAAGTCGCGGCGAAACAATTGAAATAGACGACTATCAGTTTAAAGTAACTAATTCTGATAACCGTCGTATTTTACAACTGCAAGTCACCGTTCCTAAGGTTGATGAAAACGACAGTGAAGAAACTACTAACTAAACTCACCCTGTTAGTAAAAGATAAAAAAGCATGGCTCGCACTGGTTGCGGGCCTTATTTTAACTTTTGGCTACGCCCCTTACCAAATTTGGCCCATCGCATTTTTTAGCATTGCCGCCATTATTTTTTGTATTAACCCAAACAACACAGGCAAAGCGCACGCAAAAAGCGCCGCTAAATATGGCTTTATATTTGGCTTAGGTTGGTTTGGCGCGGGTATTAGCTGGGTGCATGTATCTATTGCCACCTTTGGCGGCATGCCGCTTATAGCATCGCTCTCGTTAATGGCTTTACTGTGCTCATATTTAGCCCTGTTTCCGGCGCTGGCGTTTTGGGCTGCAACTCGCTTTGCAAGTGGCCCTAAAAGCATGGGGGCACTTCTAATTGCCACTATAGCCATTAGTGAATATTTACGTGGACACTTACTGACTGGCTTTCCGTGGCTAAGTTTTGGCTATACACAAACAGATGGCCCGCTTAGGCTGCTTGCCCCTTATATTGGCGAATTTGGCTTAACGCTTACCTGTGTTGCCATTGGTTTTGCCATTTACAGGCTCACCCAAAAAGATTTTAAAACCCCATTAATAAGCGCAGCCGCTTTAGCGTTACTTATTATTGGTGCATTAAATACCGGTAATAATCACTACTCTGGCAAAGAAATGTCGACCTTATTGGTGCAAGGTAATATTAAACAACACCTGCGCTTTGAACCCAGTGAGTTTTGGACCACCATGAGCAAGTACCAAGACCTAACACGCCCACATTGGGATGCCGACCTAGTGGTATGGCCCGAAGCCGCCGTGCCCGAAATAGAAGCCCTTGCCGACACGTACTTAGCCAATTTAGACAGCGCGGCCTCGTTTAATAAAACCGCATTAGTTACCGGTATTGTTGACTACCAGCTCGACACCAAAACCATTTACAACACCCTTATTGTGGTAGGTAATAAAGAGCACAACGACGAGCGCGGCCATTATCGCTACCTAGACAAAAACCGCTACCGTAAGCACCAGTTGTTACCTATCGGCGAATTTGTACCATTTCAGGATATATTGCGCCCTATAGCGCCATTGTTTGATTTACCTATGTCATCGTTTACCCGTGGCGATAGAGTGCAAAACAACTTACGCGCCAATGGCTTTAACCTGCTACCTGCGATTTGCTACGAAATAGTATTTGCCGATTTAGTACGCGGTAATTACCAAAGCGACTCTGACTTGCTGTTTACCGTAAGTAACGACGCGTGGTTTGGTGATTCAATTGGGCCATTACAACACATGCAAATAGCTCGTATGCGCGCTTTAGAGTTACAGCGCCCACTGGTACGCGTTACTAACAACGGCGTAAGCGCCGTATACGACCCACTGAGCCACACACAACAAACCATGCCACAGTTTGAAGCTGCGACCATGAAAGCCGATATAAAGCTTATACAAGGCGACAGCGTGTACAGTCAGTACGGCAATGTGTTTGTATGGGGATTTGTGTTGTTGCTGGGAGTTGGTGGATTTGGGGTTAGGTTTAGGAAATAAAATAGGGTTGGTAGCTGTGTAAAAAACAGCTATTAAAAAGAAAGGTGTTTTTTGTTGGGTTTCGCTTCGCTCTACCCAACCTACAATAATTACTTTTTGATCCAACCTATGCTTAAAATATAGCGAGTACCTTGCTCTATTTTTAATACTTGATGCCGCTCAATATCGGGCCTGAAAAGTTTAATTCGACTGTAATTTATAATCGGGTTTTCACACATAAACTCACCACCCCTAGCGGCATGCTTCAATACAACATTAAGCCTAAAGTGCCTGCCAGTTTTAACTTCATCGGTATGCGGCTTTATTTCACTGCCCTGCGGGAATTTAATTAAGTATGCATCCAATTTAAAAGGGAAAAGCATGTAGCACAATAACATTTTATCGTAACCCGACTTTTGTCGCCCACGTTGCCAACTAAATAATTTATTTGCCATAAACTACACTTTCACTTGTTCTGAAAATCCCTTAGAAAGAATATCAAAACCACTTAAATTTCAGTTTGGCAGAGTGTACTCTGCTCGCCTGTGGTCTTAGTAGATTGCAGTGAATATCAATATAGCTACTCTTATTTGATTCTATAAATGTGTCATCGCTTTTACCTAAACAATTACCAACAAATTTGCCATTCTTATCAAATGTAGAAGCAATTACTCCAGCAGCATATATGCTTTCGTTGGTTATATTTTTTAGCTCTGCAGTTATTCTTACGCGGCCATTTTCTTTAAAAATATCAGAAAGGGTAAGTTTGTAATCATTACTTAAATCAGACGTGCTATCTAATGTTTTATTAGAAACCTGCTCTTTAAATCCACTCTCCACCTCAGCAGCTATTGTGAGCGCGTATACACTGATGCCACCTAGAGTTGCTATTACAAACCCTGCTCCCCAAAAAAACCCTTTATAATCTCATTAAAATTATTACTCATTTAATTCCCTTTTAATTTTCCCACTGAATTTAGTAAATAATATACCCAAAGCAACTCTTTTTTCTTACCAAGTTTATAAGTTAAGGTTTACCTTTTTAATAAGCTTTTTAACCCATAATACCAACTAAGCGCAGCGACTGTGTCATGAGTTTCACCTTTAAAGTAACGTTGATTTATAATTAGATTATTGCTTGGGTGCGCTTTTAACTTTTTAGCAAACGCTACACCCCATTGATAATTTGCTTTACCAATTTCGCCAAACGCTTCGTCATTATTTGCAAAGGTAAAATATACATTGCCATTAAGCGGCTTATTTATAAGTTGTTTCTCATCAAAATAACAGTTTAGGTAGTTATTGTCCCACAGGTAGGTTGCATCAATTATTAAGTAATCTGTAAATAGCGCATGGTTGCTAAGCAATACATAGCTGGCAAACAAGCCACCGAAGGACTCACCTATTAATACGCGTTTAGTTGATGTTCGATAATTTTTATTAATGAGAGGAATAAGTTCTTTTTCAAAAAAGGCACTGTAATTTGCGGCGTTGCCAATATTTTCAAACTTTTCAAGAAGCTCACCGTTAAATGTCCAATCAACATTGGTTGGGGTAAAGTCACGCTCTCTTATCGCATTTTGACTATTAGGAATTGCTACTATAATTGTTTGTTGTATTTGCTGCTCAAGCCGCTGAGTACTAAGTGCCTCGACTAGCCCGGCGACAGCTTTTAGATGTGTTAGGTCACCATCGAGCAAGTAAATAACTGGGTATGACTGATTAGGGTTTTCATTGTAGCTTGGCGGTAAATAAACGCTAAAACTGCGTTGTTCACCTAAAATAACGGATTTAAGCTGATAGGTTTTGGCTAAAGTGATAGGCTCTGAGGCATTTACATTTATTGTAAAAAATAAATATAAAAATATTATTGATAAGACTTTCATACATATCCTTGTATTAAATTAATAGCAAACCAAGAAGAAGCGCCCTTCTTTCAACAATCAAAACACCGCTTTTATTACTAAGCTATTCCTTAGCTCTTGAGGCTAACTTTTTATATATTGCATCTTTATCGCGTTTACCAATTGCGAGTACATACACCACAACTTCGTCATCAATAACTTCGTAAGCAAGGCGGTACCCTGCCGTACGCAATTTTATTTTATAAACATTATCAAAGCCGCGTAATTTAGAGGCTGGGACATGCGGATTATCTAAGCGCTCAGCAAGTTTCTTTTTAAACTGGCTTTTAAGTGGTGGCGCAAGTTTTTCCCACTCTTTTAAGGCTGCTGGTAAAAACTTTAACTTATAAGTCATCTATACTAACTTCAACCGCTTGAGATAAATCGCCTCTGCGGCTCTCAACAACTTTAGTTAGTTCATAATCATCCAATTGTTCCATAAGTTGCTCATACATTTGTGCAGGCACCAAGTAAGCTGCAGGTTTATTATGATTTAATATGGCTATTGCAGCGCCATCAGCTTCATTTAAAAGCGCGGTTGGGTTTTTTTTAAGTTCTGAAATACTTGCCGAACAATCAGCTAAAACCTGTCTCATATAACACCTATAAAGAACTAAATTAAGACCTTATTTTAGCCCTTTTTTTATCTAAAGCTATATATTTTATAATTGCTTATTTTCTAAGTAATTTTTAAATTCTCTTCTACCGTTTTCACATTTACAACTTGATTCACACTGCCCTGAATAACCACCGTGGCTGATATTTTATCTTGAATAGCTTGCCTGTTTGGATCCCAATACACTTGTAAAAAGCCTAATAAGCCCGTGGCAAAACCGGCGCCGTAACCGCCGTATCTGCCAAAACAATCAAGCATACCTAGTGGCTCGCCATTTAGTGAGACCACCCGAATATTACATACTTTTTTACCAGGGGTTTGCCCGCGCCATAATAACGAGAACAACGTAAAGTATACGGCCGCCCAGCCAAAACCAAGGCCTAGGTCTTGAATAATGCCTTTACCCCACTGCAAAATGCTGGTGACAGGTTTGGTTTGCTCGCTTTTAGTTTCAGCTTTTTCAGTGATATTGCTTTTATGAGTTATTTCGCCCGAAATGCTTTCTAGCTCTGTCTCATTATTTTTAAAATCATCTGCCGCAACGGGCTCATCATCAGATATGGCCATTAAGTGCAATAATGTGCGCGTAACTTCAATCCCTCCTACGTTTTGCATTTCAGCAAGCGCTGGTAATTGGCCAACTAAATTAGCTCGAGCAACGCTTTGACAAGCATCATCACAGTTTTTATCGTCGTCTGTTTGCGTTAAATAGGTGCGTATTATTGCTTTATCATGCTCGCTTAGCTCATCGTTTTGCTGTGTTTTTTCTATTTGAGGTGTTTGTATAGCGGTATCGCCATCAAAAAAATCAATCGCTAGCGAGAGTACGGTTAATGAACTTACAAATAAAAAACTTGCGGCAAAAAGCTTTAAGGCTCTGCGCCAAAACGACGACATTTTTGGAAGATATTGCTGCGCAGTGCCTTTATAAAAAGCCATGGCAGCCACAAAGGCAATTAAAGTGGCGCTTAACTTAGCGGCCATAAATATTAAAGTGACATCAATAGTCATCGCCAATGCACGTTTAATTGGGCTCGCTAATGGAATACCTAATAACGCTTGGTCAATTTTAAAGGCATACGGGGTGATCACGTCTTTGGTTTCAGAGTCTGATAACGCGAGTTGCTCTATCTCTTTGGTTTTCATTTTTATTTTTATGTTTTTAAAATGGGTAAGCTATTTAACTTACGCGCTTTTTATTTTTATATCAATCCGCTTAATTAAGTGATCTATTTTGCTGATTGGTATTAGCTCAAGTTAAAGCTATTGGTTTATCAGCATAAAAAAAGGGCTGCATACATGCAGCCCTTAAAATACTTTATTTATAAATAATTAAGCGGTTGGGTAATCGGTATAGCCTTGCTCTGCACCACCAAATAAGGTGTCGGGGTTGTGGCTATTTAGCGGTTTACCTTGCTCTAAACGTGCTGGTAAATCTGGGTTAGACACAAACGGGCGACCAAAGCCAATCATGTCGGCCCAGCCTTGTGCTAGGGCTTCATCGGCACGTTCTTTAGTGTACTTACCTGCATAAATTAATACGCCGCTGTACGCTTTACGAATAGCCTGTTTAAATTCAACGCTCATTAAAGGGGCATCATCCCAGTCGGCTTCAGCAATGTGCATGTAGCCCACGCCAGCGTCGTTTAGTTCTTGAGCAACGGCTAAATATGTTTGCTCTGGGTTATCATCAACCGTGCCGTTAAGCGTGGTAAGTGGTGCAAGCCTTACACCTACTTTTTGACTACCAATTTCATCGCTTACTGCATTTACAACCTCTGTTAAAAAACGCAAACGATTTTGCACACTGCCGCCATGTTCATCAGTACGGGCATTTGATTGCGAGTCTAAAAATTGGTTAATTAAATACCCGTTAGCAGCGTGTAGCTCTATGCCGTCAAAGCCTGCGTCTACTGCATTCTTAGCTGCTTGGCGAAATTCGCCTAGTACATTTTCAATATCTTGCTTGCTCATTTCGCGCGGTAACTGAGTCTCAACAAAGCCTGGCTCGCCGTTTGTATCTACAAATACTTTTACGTCTTTTGCAGCAATGGCCGATGCTGATATAGGCTGCACACCGCCTGTGTTATCGCTGTGAGTTACGCGCCCTACATGCCAAAGCTGCGCAAACATAACGCCACCAGCATCGTGCACTTTGTTGGTCACCGTGCGCCAACCTGCTACTTGCTCGTTTGTGTAAATACCTGGTGTCCAGGCATAGCCTTTACCCAGCTCACTTATTTGTGTGCCTTCGCTTACTATTAACCCAGCACTTGCTCGCTGCGCATAATAAGTGGCCATTAAATCATTGGCAATGTCGCCAGGCTGCGTTGAGCGCGAGCGAGTCATTGGTGGCATAACAATACGGTTTTTTAAAGTTTTACCTGCAAGTTCTATGGGTGAGAAAAGTAACGTCATAATGCCTCCTAAGTTTGATGGCGCTCATAATAGCGCAGCTATATAAATTCAAAAATAGCAAAAAACACAAAATAGCTTTGTTGTATTTGCAAAAGTGTCTACTTATTCTTCTGCTGAGCATTACATACAAACCATTTAAAAAGTCATGCTAGTGCTAGAAAATTAAATTAATACAATATAACATACCAATAAATACCTATTAGTAAGTAAAATTAAATGATCAATAAACTGCCCGTCACAGTGTTATCAGGCTTTTTAGGCGCAGGTAAAACAACCGTACTTAGCCATATTCTTAATAACCGACAAGGAAAAAAAGTGGCTGTTATAGTCAACGATATGAGCGACATAAACATAGATGCAGCCACAATTAAAAACGATGTATCGCTCAATCACAGCAACGAAAAACTCGTCGAAATGAGCAATGGTTGTATTTGCTGCACACTACGAGAAGATTTACTTGTTGAAGTGGGTAAACTTGCCAAAGATGGCCGTTTTGATTATCTCGTCATTGAATCAACAGGTATTTCAGAACCTCTACCGGTTGCCGAAACATTTACCTTTGCCGACGAAAACGGTGTTTCTCTTGGTGATGTTGCCACCCTCGATACCATGGTAACCGTGGTTGATGCGGTTAACTTTTTAACCGACTACGAACAAGCAAACGATTTACAAGATACTGGCGAATCGTTAGGAGAAGACGACGAGCGAAGCGTGGCTGACCTACTTATTGATCAAGTTGAATTTGCCGACGTTATTTTAATTAGCAAAACTGATTTAGTCACCAATGAACAGCTCAATAAGCTTATTGCCATTTTAAATACGCTTAATACTCAAGCTAAAATGATTCCTATATCAAACGGCAATATTAATATTAACGAAGTGCTCAACACGGGCTTATTTAATTTTGCACGCGCCCAACAAGCGCCAGGTTGGCTTAAAGAAATGCGTGGTGAACACATTCCCGAGACCGAAGAGTATGGTATTAGCAGCTTTAATTATACGGCGCGCCGCCCATTTAACCCTGAGAAGTTTTATCACTTTTTGCACAACACCGAGCAATTTGGCAAGCTCATTCGCTCTAAAGGGTATTTTTGGCTCGCAACGCGCCCTTTGTTTTGCGCGCAGTGGAGCCAAGCCGGCGGTATAGCTCATTACGGGTTTGCTGGCATGTTTTATAAAGCAATTCCTAAAAAAGACTGGCCCACAGATCCCGAGCTACTTGCTGATATAAACAGTAAATGGGTAGAGCCCTTTGGTGATATGCGTCAAGAACTTGTATTTATTGGTCAGTCGTTAAATAAACAAGCCATGATTGAGGCGCTTGATGACTGCCTACTGCCAGAAGAAGCTGTGCTTAAAGGTAAAGATTTTTGGAAAACCTATAACGACCCGTTTCCTATTTGGGAGGAAGTGTAATGAATGCCCTAGCTCCAATAACGGCGCAAATAAAACCCACTGAGCAACTCCACCGAAGAGCAGCTAAATAAAGTAACGCCAATGTATTGCCACACATTTATGACCAAAACACTAACATCGTTATTTGGCAAAGAGACCTTGAACAAGCATTAACAAATGCCGTTAATACACTCATTAGCACTAATGCTATAAAACCACTTGAGCTTGCGGTATCACCCGATGATGCGTTTGATAAGTTAGTTACTGCACTTAAACCAGATGATAACAACCGCGTTGAAACTCATGCGCTGTGTAAAGACATAGCATTATTAGTTGAAATGTTTTGCTGCCTATTTGATTTAAAACGCGCCGGTTTAAGGCTAAAAATATTAGATAAACCTATGTGCCCGCGTTTTCATGTAGACAAAATTCCATGCTGATTAGTGACAACTTACCAAGGCGTTGCAACGCAGTGGTTAAATCACAGCGATGTAGACCGCTCAAAGCTTGGAACTGGTAATTTAGGTAAGCCCGATGAAGAGTCTGGCTTATTTAAAAGCCTAAATAATATTAATCAACTCCAGCAAGGCGATGTTGCGCTACTTAAAGGCGAGTACTGGGATGAAAACGAAGGCGCAGGGCTTGTACATCGCTCGCCACCGGTGGCTGCAAACGAGCAACGCTTGTTGCTCACCCTTGATTTTATTTAAAGTTTGTTATGGTGATAAACGCTGCACTAATGGGCGTTTATCACCCTCGCGATTACTTCGTACAACCCTTGTGTATTTACCGGTTTAGATACAAAGTCATCCATGCCTACACTCAAACAGCGCTGCTTATCATCTTCATAGGCGTTTGCGGTAATAGCAACAATGGGCACATGTGCCTTTGTGTTTACCTCGTTAGCCCGTATTGTTTGGGTGCACTCGTAGCCATCCATATTAGGCATTTGGCAATCCATTAAAATTAAATCAAAGCGATTACCTTCAAGTACTTTTAGCGCTTCTATGCCATCGGTTGCCATCACTAAGTTTACCTTTGTAGGCTCTAGCATTTTTGCAATTACTTGGCGGTTAATGGGGTTATCTTCAACCAGTAAAAGTGTTTTATCACTTAAATTAGGCAACGACTTCGGCTGTTTAACTGGCTCTGGTTTGTTGGACTGTGCTTTAGGTGCACTTACGTAAAATTTAAGTACGCTGCCTTTGCCTGGTTCGCTGTTGAGGGTAATTTCACCCTGCATTTTTTTAATTAACCCTTGGCTAATTGCTAAACCTAAGCCTGTGCCACCATACTTACGTGCCACACCTACATCTGCTTGCGTAAACTCACTAAATAACAACGACTGCTGATCTTTTTCAATACCAATGCCGCTATCGGCTACGCTTATTAAAAGTTGCTCGTTTTCGTAATCAAACGATAAACGCACAAAACCACGTTCGGTAAACTTATACGCATTAGAGAGCAAGTTAATAATGACTTGGTTTAAACGTAGGTCGTCTACTTTTACGCAATCTGGCAGCCTGTCGCTTTGACTAACAATAAACTCGACGTGATCAGAACTTACAATGGGAGAAAACAACGACTTTATATTGGCAATAAACGGCGCAAGGTTAGTCGCCCTAGGGCTAATTTCCATGGCGTTAGCTTCTATTTTAGAAAAATCTAAAATATCGTTTAAAATTTTCAGTAAATTTTGTGCGCTTTTTTGCTGCGTATTTAATAGCTCCCGCTGCTCATCGGTTAATGAATTATCGCGCAATAAAACCTCTCCCATGCCTAAAATACCGTTCATAGGGGTGCGTAGCTCGTGGCTCATATTGGCTAAAAATTGCGACTTAGCAACATTGGCTAAATTAGCCCTATTTACCGCTTTTTTAAGCTCTGTGGTTTGCTCTGCTACTTTGCCCTCTAGCTGCTGATTAAATTCGCTCAGCTGGGTATTTAACCCTTGGTTTCTGATATTAGAGGCTTGTAGGTTTTCTATTGAACGCTGCAGCGCATTAGCTAGTAATTCAAATTGCTGTTGTAGTTGCAATACCTCATGCCAGCTTGAGTCTGTATTAAACTTATGTGTTTTGGTTTTACCAAAGCTTTGCATTAGCGTAGTTAAGCTAGTGATTGGCTGCACTAATAAATTAGCAAGTTGGTGTATAAAAATAACCACCATAAGCATCAATATCGCACTTAACAAAATAGTGGGTAGCCAAGCTTTTGCCACCGACATACTTAAATGCTTACGATTATAAAAGGTAATAACTTGCCAGTGGTTTTGTGGATCAATGTACCTAGAGCTGTGGTACACCTCGTTTTTGGTTGAACGAAATAGGTTTTTATCACCTAAATTACTGGTATTAAAGCCCTCACCGTTAAAATGGCTCAGTATTTTAAATTCATCAAGGGAGCTAAATACCACTTTTTGCTGCGCATCTAGCACCACTAAATCGCCCGTGTACTCAAATAAGTTAGGTATAAAGCGCTCTAAGCGGTCTAACTTTAACGAGCCCTCTACCACACCATAAAACGTATTGTTACGGTATATAGGTGCCGACAGCGCCACTATGGCTTCGTTACCTAGGCCGCGACCTTGAAACACGCCACTGGTATAGCCCAGAGGGAACTGCTGAGCTTGAGTAAAATATGCTCGGTCTTTAACACTACGCTGCGCAAGGCTAAGCCCCTCTATTAAATCGCTGGGCGAGCTAAGCTCTACAAAGCCATCTGGGTTTGCATACAAGCTGGTTGTAAAGCCTGGAAATAACGACATTAATCGTTTGAGCTGCACATCGCTTGCAGTGCCCGCACTTATTGCGTCGCTACTCATAACAATGGCGTTTTTATGAAATGCTAAATAATCATTTAATTGCGTGCTAATAGACTCGGCTTTTTCTTTTAGTTGAGCGTTTACTTCATACTCTAAGCGCGCATGATGATCGTTTACTAAAATTACACTGGTTAGCAATACCACTAAAATAATAATGACACTAACCACATAGCTTAAAATTTTTGCCAGTGGCCTACCCTGATACGCACGGCTAGCGTAAGGTACAAATACACTAACTAAATCAACCACCGCCAAGCTTATTAGCGCGTTAATTAAGTACTTTGATATCGCTACTATTAGCGTTAACCAGGCCAAGCCAATAACAAATTGGCCTATAACCCATACAAAGGGTAAACCAATACATAGCCAAAATACGCTACCCAGAGGAAGAATAGGTTTAGAGCGGCGTAAGCAAAAAGCATAAAGCCAACAAAGCTCGAGTAAATACACAATACTCGGCCAACAATGGCCCCACCTATAAAGTAAAAAACCAGAAACAATGGCAAGGCTTAGGCACGCGTAACGCAGCCCAGTAAATACTAAGCTGCATAAAACAAACAATTGCCCAAACAAAAATTCGGAGCTGTCGAAAAAATACAATGGCGAGAGATTTACTAACCCGCCTAATAACCCTAATAAAACAGCGAGTGTCCACTTACTTCTTTGCGGCATTAATCAACCTTGGGGCACTTTGTTAACACTTTATATGTTAAAATTAATGTAATTTTTACATTATTACGTACAAGGCAAGGGTTGTCTAGCAGCAATAAAACAGGAACAGATACACATTACCCCCTGTCAAAAAGCGTGTTATGTGTTTTTACACTTACTCTTTTTATGACTGCCACTTAAATTTAACTTAATATCCTTAAGCATAGGCTTAGCATTTGCGATTGCTAAATAGGCATTAGCTAACGCTTCTGGAGCTGCGCAATAATCTACAATAAGTATTACTGTTGAAACATTGAGTGACTGCAATTTATTGCCAAGCTCAGTAGATGTGAGTTTTGCTTTAGCGTTGCTAATTAAGTAATTTGATTTTTTTACATAAATAGTGAATGTTTCATCTGCTAGTGCAGTAAACGGCAATAATAAAAACAGTGTGAATGTAAAAATGAGGTAGAGCGGTAATAGTGTAAAATCGACACTCGAAATATTAAATATTTTACGGTATTACTAAGGAATAATTTAAAAAGGAATGTATTTTCACCCAAATGAGGAATTTGGGTGGCAGTCTTACCAGCCACATCTCGGCACACACGTCACAAACTGTGGCTGCTCCCTTCCGGGCCTGACCAGGTTCGCCTGCTAGTGTTGCGAGAGGACCAATAAGACTACCATTGAGGGCCTTGGTTGGCGCG
>Ga0208063_1000202_pt1 | contig 19991 bp, 11 predicted proteins | sample DeeseametaMP0203_FD_184219 | JGI IMG/M metagenome (GOLD analysis project Ga0208063, IMG submission 184219) | Marine microbial communities from the Deep Atlantic Ocean - MP0203 (SPAdes) | ecosystem: Environmental > Aquatic > Marine > Oceanic | place: South of Cape Verde, Atlantic Ocean... | reverse complement strand
CCAGAAAATTCGCTTTCGTATTGAAAGAGACAGCTGTAAATCGCCTGAATAGTTTTATGTAATTCACTCCAGATTTCAGCATGTTCATTTCGCGATAGCTGAGTCTGCCAGTTTCGAGCAAGATAAAGCAGAGGTGATTCTTCACGCAACGGGCCTTGAGTCGGCGAATCGCCGTAAGGCTTGCTTTCCTCAATCCGGCAAAACTGCACGGCGTAATTCGGGCTTCCGGCTTTGATTCCGGCACCGATGGCAGAAAGTCCCATACCGCCAAACGACTGACGCAGGACAATCGCACCGGTCGTCACGCGGTTGATATAGAGGTTACCGGCTTTAATTTTTTCCGACCAGATTTTTTGCTCCCGCGGATCCAAACTTTCTAGGCCGGAAGTCAAACCGTAATTCGTGTCATTGACAATTTCAATGGCATCATCCAAAGATTCTGCTTTCATCACCGAAAGCAACGGTCCGAAAAATTCTGTTTGATGTGAAAAACTGCCGCGTTTCACGCCCCATTTTACTGCAGGATGCCAAAGTTTTAGATTCCTTTCATCACATTTTGGCTGCAAGGCCCAGCTCTCTCCGTCCTCCAAAGTTTCCAAACCCCTGCGTAAATTTTCGAGCGGTTCCCGGATGAGAGGCCCCATTTTATTTGAAAAGTTCCAGACAGAACCAACTTTCAAAGTTTGAATTGCATCCAGCAATTGTTTGCGAAAAGTCTCGTCTTCATAAACTTCTTTTTCCAAAACAAGCAGCGAAGTCGCTGAGCATTTTTGTCCACTATGACTGAATGCGGAATGCAAAACGTGTTCGACTGCCTGATCCCGGTCGGCCATGGCAGTTACGATGGTTGCGTTTTTACCTCCTGTTTCCGCGGACAGTTCTGCATCAGGACGCTTCTCCAGCAGCTTCAAAGCCGTTTGTGTCCCTCCGGTAAATATTATTGCGTCCACATCCGGATGTCCTGAAAGCGTTTGAATCGGCTCTCCGTTTTCACAGTATACCAGCTGCAGGGCTTCTCGCGGAATTCCGGCATCCCAAAAACATTTTGCGATCTCCGCTCCTAAAGGAAAAGCCAGTGGTGAAGGTTTGAACAGAACGGTGTTTCCGCAAGCCAGCGCAGCGGCCACTCCTCCGGTCGGAATCGCAATCGGGAAATTCCAAGGCGGTATTACCAGAACCACGCCAAGCGGTGACAATTTTAACGATGTATGCTGTTCTATCAATCGCAGAGAATGCGGATAATATTCGATAAAATCAATTGCTTCCGAAATTTCCGGATCACTTTCATAAAAAGTTTTTCCGCAAACGGATGCAGCTGCGCCGATTAAATCACCCCGCCTTTTACGCATATTCAGTGCAGCTCCTGAAAGCAATTCGTGCCGTTCCGACAAAGTGGTATGTCGCCACTGTTCAGGATCGTCCTTGGCGATTTTGACAGCTTTTTTGACATCCGTTTTTGTGGCCAGCGCAACGGAATAAACAGCCGGAACGTCCGCTGCGGGTTGTGACGGATCAAAAAATAATTGTTGTTTGCGCTTTGATTTAACTTCCGAATTTCCGATATATAGCGGAATTTTTTTGACTTTGGTATTCGCTGTCGGTTGCCATTTCTTGCGGATTTTGTCAGCCCATTTTCGGTTTCCCGGAAGCACCCAGTCCGTATCCGCTTCGTTCCGGAAGATTGAATCCGCAAATGTTCCCAGGTTTTCCGGAAAGACTTCTTTGTCACGGTTTTGCTGACGTCGTGGTTCAGATGAAATCTTGTCTTTCAACTGCCATGCTTCGAGAAATTGGTTTTCCAGAAACTTCCATTCAGATGAACCAACCCGGATATCAAATGAGTAGCGCAAAAAGTTGTCCGGACTCGTGTTTTCGTCGAGCCGCCTTACCAAATAGGCGATGGCGCTGATGAACTGGTCCTGACTCGTCACCGGCGTGTAGAGCAATAAATTTGTTTCTTTGGTTTTAGCTTTTCGTTTTTCTTCCTGCAGAGTTCGCCGCACATGGTCGGCCATGCCTTCAAGCATTTCAAAAACAAGTCCCTCTGTGATGCCCCGCTCTTCAGCGAGAACATGTGTGTAGGCCAAGTCAAACAAATTATGCGAAGCCAAACCAAAATGCACGGCTGCGATATTTTCCGGCTGAAGTCCGAATTCCAGCATACGTTTGAAATTTGCATCGGTTTCAATTTTGGACTCAAAAACCGTCAGCGGCCAACCGAAAATTTCCGCCTCAACTGCTTCCATCACCAGATTCGCGCCTTTTACCAAACGCATTTTTACCGGACTTCCGGCGTTTTTGACGCGCTTTTTTGCCCATTTGACCAGCTCCTGTTGACGCAAAAACGAATCCGGAAGATAAGCCTGCAAAACGATTCCGGCCTGTAAATTTTTGAATTCCGCCTGATCGAGGGTACGCATGAACGCGGCCATTGTTAAATCAAGATCATGATAGGATTCCATGTCCAAATTTACAAATTTAGCACGCCGCGTGCCGTCGCTGTGCAAAACCGGATTTTCTGAGGCATTCCTGTAAAGTTCGGAAAGACGCTCGCAAATCAAGTCGAGTTCATTCTCAAAACCGAGCGGATGCAGTTGCGCGACGATATTTGAAATTTTGATGGAAATAGTGTGGATGTCCGGATTTCGCAGCGACTCTCCGTAATGCTTCAAACGGTTTAAAGCTTCACCGTCACCCAGAACCGCTTCACCCAGATGATTGAGATTGACCTGTACGCCTCCGACTTGCCGTTTGTTTAAATGTGCTTTTAGAATTTCCGGCTCCTCCGGAAGAATTGTGCGGCGCGTGTCTGCACGGATTTTTCGTAATATTTGGGAATGGGAGATTTGCGGAAGGATGTTTCCGAATCGCAAAAAAATCTTGAGCAACCACTGCTCGACTTGCGGAAAAAAGCGAGGAATGCCGTGATGTTCCAGCAGATAACGGAATTGATCAACAGCGCGGCGTGGGTTTCCGGAACGAAAACTCTGATCAACCAAATGCATCACGACGGTTTTGTCTGACGGATGATTGAGCAAACGACGCATCATCTGCTGTTGTTTCAGTTCATCTTTGGTGCGTAAAGTGTTGGCGCGATTTTGCCATTTTTCGGCGAGGGCAATTGTTTTGCGTAGAATTTCCGGGAGATCCGTTTTTTCCTGTGAGGGGGAATTCATGCTCTGCCATTTTTCAGCTAAGTTGAATCAATCTCTCTCAAAACAAAGACATGGAAGTAATGATCTTCGGTGCCGTTGCACAGATATTCACGATCAGCCCAGCCTTTGTTCAGAATTCTGGGCAAACACAAAAATGGATTTTATGCTCAATGCCTTTTTCAAAAAGACCTAAAACCGTGTCATTTCGACCGTAGGGAGAAATCTTGCAAAAAGCTACTAACTAATATTAAGATTTCTCCCTACGGTCGAAATGACATATTTTGGATTTAAAAGTTTTTACGAGACTTCTATGCCTAAACGTTCCCCAGTTTTATGATTACAGGGAAAGTTTATGTAAATGTTTGAAAGGAGGAGCAGTCTGGGTCGCCGTACAAAGCGTTGAGTGCCGGAACCGGAATACGCCAAATGATTCACTGTTTCAGCCGATTAACATATTTCCAGGCAGAAGGAAGAAGGAGCACCGCCATGGCTATTTTCAACAAATCTCCCAGAATGAAAGGGTAAAGCCCATATTCTAACACAGGCTTATCCCATCCAATCAGGCTTCCCAGCCATAACAGTCCTGGAGCATATAACAGAATGTTACCAACCAAAAGAGCAGCAAACAATTTGGTATAACTTCGGTCAAATCCACGTTCCGCAAACCAACCGCAGGCTGTGGCTGCCAGGAGAAACCCAAACTTGAATCCTGCTGTTGGGCTTATGAACTCAATCAGTCCGCCTTTTCCACCTGCAAACACCGGCAATCCAAACGCACCTTCTGCTAAATACAGAGCAATAGTGACAGCACCAAGACGCCATCCGTAAGTCAAACCGATCAAAAACACCGCAAAGGTTTGCAGAGTCATGGGAACCGGAAAGAGTGGAACAGATATTTGAGCGCAGATTGCAATCAATACTGAGCCTGCCAGGGCAAGAAGTCCGTAGCGGATGGTTCTTTGAGTGCTGCTTCCAGAACTTCCAAGAACAAGAGCCTCAGTTAAACTTGGATAATGCAAAACTTGAGATTGTGTTTTCATCGTACTCCTTTTTCTTAATTCGGATTAGTGAATCTTTGTATCATTAGTTCAGGGACCTTCTTACTCAATAGAATAAAAATTTTAGCAACAAATCAATAAAAAGTGAATCTAAATTTTTGATTTCAGTGATACTCTCAAACCATTTTTAGCATATGCCATAACATTTTATCATACTCACAAAAACCGGTGTGTTTAAATTGTACCTTCATTTAAATTTTAAGTTTACGATTAATTAAATGCGAATCAGAGTTTTAAAAAGTCCACCAGTAAATGAAAGGGCGTCTCTAGTTTTTGTCAGCCCATGGATCAAGGCTGTTATCTCCAACAGTAATATCGATAACTGCCGGGCAGCCTGCATTTAGTGCTTCATTGAAGACTTTGGCAAACTCCACATTCCTGCTAACCTTAAAGCCTTCTGCACCCATGGCCTTTGCTATAGCAGCAAAGTCTATTGTACCGAGACTCGTTACCACCGGACGACTAGGAAATTCACGGTTTTGATGTCTTCTTATTGTACCAAAATTATTGTTATTGAAAACAAGCACGACTAGACCGTCCAGCTTCAATCGGACAGCAGTTTCGAGTTCGCTCATCGTCATTGCAAATCCTCCGTCTCCAGCAAAGGCTATAGCTGGAGCCTGGGGCCTAGCCAACTTGGCTGCAATTGCAGCCGGTAACGCATAACCCATGGCGCCTGTTGTTGGCCCAAAAAAAGTGCGCGGTTTGTTCCACTTATAATAACGTATCAGCCAGCCGCCAAAGTCTCCTGCGTCACAAGTAGTACTCGCCTCGTCATCTAAAATGTTCACAATGTCGTGATATACTCCTTCAAGGTCAATTGTCCCATCCTTAAGACCAATTCTATCGGTGCGAGGTGTAGTCCGCCTTGTAAAATGTTCACGCCAATCAACGATTTCCGTTTGACGGGTTTTTGATGGTTTAGAACGCTTTGAGTGCTTCAAAGCCTCTTCAATCTTGACCATTGCCTCCCCTGCATCGGCTATGAGGGCGAGATCAGCTCCAATCCAACTTCCGCCTGTATCTTCTGGCGATTGATCAATATGGATAAGCTTTTGATCCATTGACGGGGATGAATAACTTAACGTAGAAAACTCGTCAAGTCTGGTACCAAGGGCTATTATTAAGTCTGCCTTTTTCAATGGTTCAGACAGATCATTGGAAATGGATGACAGATGAAGACCTCCCATATAAAGTGGATGCTTGTTAGGAAATGTGTCAAATCTCCTCCAACCAGTAAAAACTGGTGCCTCAAGACATTCTGCGAAGTGGACTAACTTGTCTGTTGCGTTGACGCGCAATACTCCTTCTCCAGCCACAATACAAGGACGTTCTGCCTCTTCAATCATAGAAACAGCTTTTTCAACTCCTTTGGTGGAGGCAGATGGTGCACCCACTGTTGCCCCACGCCAAACAGAATTCTTAGCACATAAACTCCTATCAATATCCTCCGGCAGACTAATTACCACTGGTCCTGGGCGGCCTGAATTAGCAATGTGGAAAGCCTTGTCCACTATCTCCGCCACACGATCAGCCCGGCTAAGTTCCACCGCCCACTTAGTAATAGATCGTGTTAGTTCCACTACATCTAATTCTTGAAAAGCTTCACGATGACGGACATGTGTCGGTACTTGCCCGACGAATACAACGAGAGGTGTAGAGTCTTGTTTTGCCGTATGAAGAGCAATTGACAAATGGGTCAGGCCCGGACCACGTGTGACCATACAGACACCGGTCTTGGCTGAAGCCTTGGCATAAGCTTCGGCCATGATGCCTGCACCTTCTTCATGTCGTGCAGAAACCAAGAGAGGTTTAAGCGAACCGTAAAATGAGTCCATGGTTGCGAGAAAGCTCTCACCGGGAACACAAAAAACGTAATCGATTTTGCGGATCTTGATGGCCGTAAAAATAGCCTCAGCAACAGTCATTTTTCAAAATTCCATTCGATAGATTTAAATGATATGAATCAGATACAATTCCAAGCTCATTTTGGATTAATGTAAATTTCCGAATAGATGATACAAAGTATTTTGATTAATGAACTATGATCATAACTAAAAAGGATAACCGACAAAAAATGTAGTTTGTCCTCCCTCCTTGCCGAATCCACGGTCGATTCGGACAATGATAGTATTAAAAAGAAATCTTGTGCCGGCGCCATAAGAAGAGCGCATATTTTTCCATAAGCTGCCCTTATCCGGAGAGACTGTTCCCTCTTCATAGAAGAAGGCCAGCTGAAGTCCCGCAAATGTCCCCTTTTCCAGAATATAGTTGAAGGCATTCTGCGCTTCATGCACATACCAGCGAAATTCCACACCCCGAAAATTTGTGTAGCTGTCATAAAAGCGGTTTGTAAGATAGCCCCGCAAGCGGTTGGTACCGCCAAGTGACGTTGCCTTGCCGTTTTCAGCTTCGGCAACCTGGCGGGCATAAAGTTCATTGAGAATTGCTTGACATCCGGGTTTTGCTGTGTTATCACAGATGTATAGACTTTGATCAACCGTGCCTTTTTTCAACACAGTCGAAGAACCAAAAAACTGGTTCAAAACCAGAACACCTTTGTCTTCAGCCAAAACAGGAATATAACCGGTAAGATTATAATCCTCCTGATAATATTCTGAATTACCTGCTCTGGAAGATGGTTGCCCCCATTTTTCGTACTGAAATCGATAGCCGATTCTTGGATCACGTCTATTATCCGTATCATCCAGATACAGTCCATAGCGGTAGCCCCTTGGACTTTCTATAATTCCTGCATTTTGTGCATTGTAAAATGTGCCGTTTGGGTCGACTAATCCGTATGGTTTGACTGCAGCATCACTGTAAGCGTAATATGCCTCCAACTGATTATCTAAAATATTTACAGAAAGTTCTCCACCGGAAGCTTCTACACTGGTGGCCAGCAGATAATACATACTGTCCGGGTCAGAATCTATTCCACGCTGACCTTCCGGCCAGCCGACGTTACGGATTTTTGTTGAAAACCAGGTGAAGGTAAGATGTTCTGTAAAAAGTGGAATATCGAAAATTGAAAGAATATCTATCTGAAAATCATCATCAAAATATTTCGCTTTACCTCTGAGACTGACTGCAGTAATATCAGACTCGCTTCCTCCAATTCCTGAAACTGTACCACCAAGTCCATAAAAATCCTGTACTCCGGGGATACTTCCTATTACAGGATAAACAAACCAGGAAATCTCAGAATCATAAGTTTTGCGTCTCTCAAAAATTAAAGCATGAGCCGAGGATATCCAGGTAAACAAAAGAATCAGGACAATCATACCGCTGCGAAACAGAGGATTCATTTAGTTACAATTAGTAATTTTCAATCTGAAGTCATAATAAACTGAGGCATGCCCATGCAGTTATGATAATGTGGCCTGTATCGTTCTGTGTCATAAAACCGATCCACATCAATTTTTTTATCATGTTCAGTCACCACCTCAAATGGTACATGATCGTACCTGCCATTTTTTAAGCAAACCATTCTACCACTTTTTCCTTCCATTATCAGATCCATCGCCAGGTTACCGTAAACCATCGGTACAATGGAGTCAATTGCATCAGGCTGTCCGGAGCGAGTCATGTAACTCATTCTTTGATTTATCGTTTGAATCGATTCTCCTTTGTTGTATTTTGGAGCGCGTGCCACCAGTTCTGCACTGACCATATCACCTATTCCACCAAGTTTTTTGTGACCATAGGCATCAGTTTCCTGATTTGAAAAAATCATTTCCGCACCTTTAAACATGGCACCTTCTGAAATCAATACAACGGAATAGTTGCTTTCATTATCCCGGCGGTCTTTAACCAATAGTTCTGTCAGGCGTTCTATATCAAATTCATATTCCGGAATCACGCAACGGTCTGATGCTCCCGCCATTGCCGGTACCAAAGCCGTATATCCCGCATAACGTCCCATCACTTCAATCACCAGCAGCCTTTCATGTGAGCCGGCACAGGTACGCAACTGGTGAGAGAATTCAATAGTACGGGTTACGCAGGTGCTGAAACCGATGCAATAATCTGTACCTGGAACATCATTATCCATCGTTTTCGGTATTCCAACACAACGGACACCAGCCTCATGCAGCCGCAGACCGTAACTGAGGGTATCATCACCTCCAATCGGAACCAGATATTCGATCCCCAGGTATTCCAGATTTTTGATGATTTCAGCGGTCAAATCATTTTCATCCGCATTATATTGTTCCTGCAATGACTCCGGCACTTTTTCTTTGGCAACTTTACTGGGTTTGGTGCGGGATGTGTGCAGAAAAGTTCCGCCGGTTCGTGCGATTTTTTGTACGTTTTGTTCTGTCAGGATCTGGCAGTACTGCTGATTTTCCAGGGACTTTGTTCGGTCAATTTTCATGATACCTTCCCAGCCGTTCCTGAGACCAACAACTCTGTAACCATTTCGATTGGCACGGATAGTTGCCGCACGAATAGCCGGATTTAGTCCCGGTACATCTCCGCCGCCCGTCAGTATTGCAATAGTGCCTTTAATTTTTGACATATTCCTCCATTAATTTAATGTTTTTCGATAAAGAGCCACATATTCTTCTGCAGCCGTTTTCCAGGCAAATCGCTGTTTCATGGCATTGTCCATCATTTTTTTGAATCGCCTTGGATTATTGTAGAAAACACTCACAGCCAATTCAACCTCTTCACTTAAAGAGTCTGAATCTGGATCATCAAAAATGAAACCGTTACAAGTTTCCAGTTTTTCGTCAAACTGAATAACGGAGTCTTTCAAACCACCGACTCTTCTTACAATCGGAAGAGTACCATAACGCAAGCTGTACATTTGATTCAATCCACATGGTTCATACAGCGAGGGCATCAGAAACATATCACTGCCTGCTTCAATCAAGTGTGCCAATTCATTATTGTAACCATTATACCAGCCAAGTTTTGTCGGAAACTTTTGCTGCAACTTGTCAAAAGCATTTGCAATCAAAGGCTCGCCACTTCCCAGAACTATCACCTGCACTTCCAAACTTAAAATTTGCGGCAAAGCAGGAAGCAGATATTCAAAACCTTTTTGCCAGGTTAAGCGGCTGACCATGCCGATTACAGGAACATCCGGCAACTCAGGCAGACTAACAATCTCCTGCAGTTTTTTTTTGCACTGCTTTTTGCCCTTTAAATCAGTTGCACTAAAACATGCAGGCAAATGAGGGTCTGTTTCCGGATTCCATTCATCATAATCACAACCGTTCAGAATTCCGGAAAAGTTTTCACCTTTTCTAGTGTATATTTCGTGCAGACCGTGACTGCCAAGTTGAGTTCTCAATTCTTCCGCATATCCCGGACTGACCGTGTTTACCTGATCGGCAAAATAAATACCTCCTTTGAGTAAATTCAATTGATTGTGGTCTTCAAACAATTCCGCAACAAAATAATCCAGGGGAATTTCAAGGGAGTTCCTGAAAGTTCCGGGAGCATTGCCCTGGTATCCGGCATTGTGGATGGTCAGAACAGAACCACTTTGTTTGAATTCGTCAGTTTCCTGCTGAGACTGTCTTAGATAAAACGGCAAAAGAGCAGTGTGCCAGTCGTTTGCATGAAAAATTTCCGGAAACCATTCCAATGCTCTGCAAAGCTGCAAAACTGCTTTTGAGAAAAAACCAAACCGTGCAGCATTGTCCGGATATTCGTGCAGACCGTCATCGTAATATCCACTTCTGAAAAAGTAGTGATCGTGTTCAATAAAATAAACTGGAACACTTATCATTTTACCGTCTACAACACCTTCCATTTCAAGTTGACGTACTGCACACCAACTTTCTTCGCTTCCCAGCGGTACACCAAGCGCAGGAATGATCGTTTCAGTTTTATGATTTTCGGGGATTAAGCGGTAAAGCGGCGTAACTATCCGGACATCATGTCCCATGGATTTTAAATGCAAAGGCAACGCCCGTGCTACATCAGCAAGTCCTCCGCTTTTGGAAAAACCTTCAACTTCAGATGCCGCAAAAATAATACTGAGCCGTTCAGGCAACTTTGGCTCCTTTTGGAATAACGACAATTCCGTTTTCGGTTATCTGAAATTTTTTTCTGTCTGTATCAAGATCATACCCGACATTTGCACCAGGTGCTATGCGTACATGTTTGTCTATGATGGCCTTTCTTATTTTTGCCTCTCGTCCAATTTCGACATTGTTCATGATAACAGAGTGTTCAACATGAGCAAAACTGTGAATTCGGACACTGTAGCCTACCACCGAATTTTCTACAAGAGCCCCGCTGATGATAGTACCTGAGCCAATCATCGAATTAATAGCATGTCCTGTACGAGAGTCATTGAAATGGACAAACTTTGCCGGAGGAAGAGGTGGAATATAAGTCAGCACAGGCCATTTTTTATTGTAGAGATTAAAATGAGGATGTAAGCCTACCAAATCCATATTGGCTTCCCAAAATGTATCGAGTGTGCCGACATCCTTCCAGTAACCTTTTTCCTCTTCCTCTGCTCCTGGTATATGATTTTGACTGAAGTCGTAAACAAATACTTTTCCATCAGGAAACATTCTGGGCAAAATATCATTGCCAAAATCATGACTTGATTTTTTGTCAGCTGCATCCCTCTTCAGTTCTTTGACCAGAGGAGTTCGTTCAAAAATGTAGTTGCCCATTGAGGCCAGCACATAATCAGAATTCCCCGGAATCGTTTTTGGATTTCTTTTTGGTTTTTCCTCAAAACTAACCATCCGCCATTCTTCATCCACTTCAATAATACCGAAATGATGTGCATCTTTAACAGGCACGGGAATAGCCGCCACCGTAAGAACCGCCTGACGCTTGCTGTGAAATTTTAACATCTGTCGGATATCCATACGGTAAATATGATCTCCTCCAAAAATGCAAACCTGGTCCGGATCTTCATCATCAATCAAGTTCATGTTTTGAAAAATAGCGTCTGCAGTTCCTTCATACCATTTTTTCCCGGTCCGCATTTGTGCCGGAACTGGAACGATAAACTGATTAACTATTCCAGATGATAAACGCCAGCCTTCACGCAAATGCTGCATGAGCGAATGTGACTTAAACTGGGTGAGGACAAATATTTTCAATAAACCTGAGTTTACAAAATTACTTAGCACAAAATCGATAATTCTGTAATTTCCGCCAAAAGGAACTGCGGGCTTGGTTCTCACTGCTGTCAAGGGTTTCAGACGGGCGCCTTCACCTCCAGCCAGTATCATAGTCAATACATTGTTCATGATTCTCCTTTTCTATCTTTGCAAATGTGCCGCTTTGTGATATTTTTCCAAACACACATCAGTTTTGCAGGGCAGCCGAATCTGAATACAATACTCTCATTATTTTTGTTTTGTAACAAGCAAATATGAAAAAGGGAATTCCAGTAAAACAACATGGTGCCGCCCGCATCCCCTCTCCATTACCGCTTAGCAGCAATTCAAAACACGAAGAATTCCATTTTGATAATGACGATGCGCGCATTCTCCACGATGCAACTGGATGTTCAACAGGCAACGTAAAAAAACAAATTTCTTTTGAAAAGTCATAACCGCATACAAGCTGTTTTTTTGATATATCAAAAGTCTGGGCTGTAATATTATGAAAAGTATTCACCAAAAAACTAGTTCGGTTTGGACTTAATTAAGAATCTAAATTTTTTTCAGATTTAGAAAAATACAGTATGAAATTTTCAAAAAAATTACTGAACCAATGTCAAGAATTTGTTAAATCAAATCTCTCAGAATGGCGCATGCTTGATGCAGATTCATCAGTCATGCTTGTCACATCTCTAATCGTCGGAATCGGTTCCGGATTGGGAGCAGTTCTTTTCCGTCGACTTATTGGATGGTTTCAGAGTTTAGCCTACAGAGATATTTCCGGATTACTGACAGAATGGTATCCACTGCATTTGATATTGATCCCAGCTCTGGGCGGAGCAATAGTGGGGCCTCTGGTCTATTACTTTGCCCGTGAGGCAAAGGGCCACGGAGTACCGGAAGTAATGGAGGCCATTGAACTGCGTGGCGGCAAGATTCGTCCTCGTGTAGTGATTGTTAAATCTCTGGCGTCTTCAGTTTGTATAGCAAGCGGAGGCTCGGTTGGACGCGAGGGGCCAATCGCTCAAATCGGTTCAGCTTTGGGTTCATTCGTTGGACAGTATTTAAAACTTTCTGAAGATCGCGTGCGCACCCTTGTTGCCTGCGGTGCCGCCGGAGGAATTGCGGCAACTTTTAATGCACCGATTGCCGGAGCAGTGTTTGCGCTTGAAGTTCTTTTGCGTCGTTTCGGAAGCGTTTATTTTGGAGCCGTCGTTATTTCTGCGGTTACTGCAGATGTAATTGCACATTACTTTGAGGGAGATCAGCGCACTTTTTTAACTCCGGAATATTCATTAAACAGTCCCTGGGAACTGTTGCTTTACACTTTGATGGGTTTTATTGCAGCACTGGCTTCAGTTGGATTTAGTCGAATGCTCTATTTTTCGGAAGATATCTGGAACTTAATCCGTATTCCGGAACCAACAAAACCTATATTTGGAGGAGTACTGCTGGGCTTGCTGGGAATAGCCTCCTATCAAATCGACGGTTTCCCGCGTGTTTTTGGCGTCGGCTATGAAACTATTGAAAGCACGCTATTCAGTCAACTGACTCTCCAAGTTACTTTCGGTCTGCTGATTTTGAAACTTATTGCCACAACCCTGACTCTCGGTTCCGGAGGTTCAGGCGGGATATTTGCGCCCTCATTGTTTATGGGTGCCATGCTTGGAGCTTCTTTTGGTCAAATCGCTCACACATTATTTCCTGAAATTGTGGCTCCGTCCGGTGCTTATGCATTGGTTGGAATGGCAGCGTTTTTTAGCGGCGCTGCGCATGCTCCGATAACTGCGATTCTCATTCTTTATGAAATGACTGGCGATTACCAAATAATTCTGCCCCTGATGCTTGCTACTGTAATCAGTACAATTGTTTCCAGGAATCTCAGTCATGATTCAATTTATACACTAAAATTGAAGAGACGCGGTGTAGAACTGTCGGAGGATACTCAGGCAATTGACCTGATGCAAGGTGTAACAGCACAAATTGCGATGAACTCTGAAACCAATGCTGTACCTTTTGACATGCCTTTGGTTGAGTTAATGAATGCTTTTTCCAGCACACATTATCACGCCCTGCCGGTGGTGAAAGATGAAACCAAATTGATTGGAGTGATTACAATTAAAGAACTGGATCAGCTTCGATCCGAAGGTTTACTTGAATCAAAAACCATTGCTGAAATTTTGACCAACAAAAAACCGGCAACAATACTTCCACATCAGCCGGTTTGGATGGCTTTACGGCATCTGGAAGACCAGGGCGAAGGCTGCGTTCCTGTCATTTCTGAAACAAGTGAAAACACATTACTGGGGGTACTGAGGAGAATCGACATCATTCGGGCATATAACAAAGCAGTATCTCAAAGGGCTCAGGATCAGCATCACGATGAAATTCTGAACATTCGAAAACTAAACCGGACAGGACTGACTGAAGTTACTTTAGGCCCGAAATCGCCGATTGTTGGAAAGCGGGTAAAAGAATTACGTCTTGGAGACGACACGCTGATGGTTTCCGTACGCCGAAAAGGAAAGTTGCGCATTGTACGGGGTGAAACTATTTTACATGCCAATGATAAAGTTACTATCTTTTCCGAAAAGCCCAAAGCAGACTTTCTGGAAAATTATCTTAATGGAACTTTGGATGATTCAGAGCTCCCGGAAGAGTCACTCGTCTGTAACCGTGAAGTAGAAATACCTCCGGAATCCTCCATTGACGGAAAACGAATCCGAGATTTGAGTCTACCGGAAGATTGTGTGTTAGTAAAAATTATTCGTAACCGTCAAATTATCCTCCCTCGAGGCGATACTGTTCTGTACAGCGGAGATATTGTTGAAATATTTGGAGTTGATGAAAAACTCCTGGAGGCCGAAAGTAATTTGGTCAGCTAATTCGCTGCAGCAACACCAAAATACCTTTTTAGAATTGAAATAATTGACCAATCTGTTAGACTGGATTGTGATGTTTTTGATTTCCGCATATTTGGAAATCTCTTATATCGGGGAGCCAAAATCCGAACATTGGTGGTTTTCTGCCTCTCATTTCGGACAATGTAATCCAATGTTTAGGACAGTCTCAAAATAAATGACAACTTCACCCTTAAAAATTATCTGGACCAAAACAGACGAAGCTCCCATGCTCGCCAGTTATTCTTTACTTCCCATTGTACAGGCATTTACTCAAGACACAGGAATTTCCATTGAAAGCCGTGATATTTCACTTTCAGGACGCATTCTTTCCTCCTTTCCGGATAAGCTGACTGAAAACCAGAAAGTTCCGGACGAACTCATGATACTCGGCGAGTTGACTCAAGACCCTGAAGCTAATATCATCAAACTTCCAAATATCAGTGCCTCGATTCCGCAGTTAAAAGCAGCAATTGCAGAACTCCAATCACACGGATTCAATATTCCAGACTATCCGGAAAGCCCGCAAAACGAGACTGAAACCAATATCAAAAATCGCTATGCTAAAGTTTTGGGAAGTGCAGTCAATCCGGTGCTTCGTGAAGGTAATTCTGATCGCCGTGCTGCGACTGCCGTAAAAAATTATGCCAGGAGACATCCCCACTCAATGGGTGCATGGAGTGCGGATTCAAAGTCTCATGTAGCGACAATGAATGGTGGAGATTTTTTTGCGAATGAAAAATCCACAACCATCAAGGAATCAACCTCGGCTAAAATCGAATTTGTAGCAGCGGACGGAAAAAGTACTGTATTGAAAGACAACCTGTCGCTGGAGGCCGCGGAAATCGTGGATGCAACTTTCATGAGCAACAAAGCTCTGGATACGTTCCTCGATCAGCAAATCCAAGATGCCAAAAAGCAGGGAGTTCTTTTTTCTCTGCACCTGAAAGCGACGATGATGAAAGTCTCTGATCCGGTTATTTTTGGACACTGCGTTAAGGTTTTTTATGCCACAGTACTTGAAAAACACGTAGAGACCATTGCCGATTTAGGCGTCAATTTCAACAACGGCATCGGCGACCTTTATTCAAAAATGGAGGAAGATAAGAAAATGTCTCCAGATAAAAAAGCTGAAATTAAAGCAGACATTCAAGCTCTTTATGCGGATCGACCCGATTTGGCGATGGTTGATTCTGATCTCGGGATTACGAATTTGAATGTTCCCAGTGATGTTATTATCGATGCCTCAATTCCTGCCGCAATCCGGACTTCCGGTAAAATGTGGGGTCCTGACGGTGAACTGCACGATACCAAATTCATTATTCCGGATTCCAGCTACGCCCCGCTTTATGCAGCCACCTTCGAAAATTGTATCGCCAACGGTGCATTGGATCCGGCCACAATGGGTACTGTACAGAATGTTGGGTTAATGGCCAAAAAGGCGGAAGAATATGGTTCACACCCGACCACTTTTGAGGCGCCCGGAAATGGAGTCATACGTATCGTCGACTCCGAGGGAGAGACAATCCATGAACATAACGTGGAACAAGGGGATATTTGGCGCATGGCTACTGTCAAGGATGCTCCGATCAGGGACTGGATCAAATTGGCTGTCACTCGTGCAAAAATTACGGGATGGCCTGCCGTTTTCTGGTTGGACGAGAAGCGGGCTCACGGACGGGAGATGATAAAGAAAGTCAAATCCTATCTCAAAATTCATGACACTCAGAATTTAGAGCTTCCGATAATGTCGGTCTATGATGCCGCAAAATATTCCATTGAACGTGCACGTGCAGGGAAAAACACTATTTCGGTGACAGGAAACGTTCTCCGTGATTTCAACACTGATCTCTATCCTATACTCGAACTTGGCACTAGCGCCAAGATGCTCTCAATCGTACCCTTGATGAAAGGCGGGGGCTTGTTTGAAACAGGAGCAGGCGGTTCTGCACCAAAACACGTGCAGCAATTTGTAAAGGAGTCGCATTTACGTTGGGATTCTCTGGGAGAATTTCTGGCAATGGCAGAATCATTGATTCACCTTGCACGAACTACGGACAACACCAAGGCCGCCGTTTTGGCAAAAACTCTAAATCAGGCCAATGAACATTTTCTGACACACAACAAATCCCCCTCGCGTAAAGTCCACGAATTGGACAATCGAGGCAGCCACTTCTACCTTGCAATGTTTTGGGCACAAGCTCTGGCAGGCCAAACGGAAGACACTGAAATTCAAAGCCGCTTTTCCGGACTGGCAAAAGAGCTTGAGGAAAAGGAGAATATAATTATTGAAGAACTGAACTCCGCTCAAGGCAAGGAACTCGATTTGGGAGGATACTATGACCCTGATGAGAAAAAAGTCACTGAAGCTATGAGACCCAGCGCTACTTTGAATGCGTTGTTTTCCGCATTCTGTGGCTGAATAATAATGATGGAGTGATCTGGGAAAGCTCCGTCCTAATCTAAAATAATGAAACCCACATTTAATAATTTTCGCAGTTTGTTTGCAAAAAACAAATTTAGCATAAAGTTACTGTGCTTACGAAAATCCCTAGTGCTTAGTGCCTCAGTGCCTTAGTGTCTCAGTACCTTGATGCCTCAGTGCCTCGCTGTCATTGTGTGGTATTTTAGTGAAAAAGTAAAAATACGAATTATTTGTTTAATACCTAAAAAAAGGAGACCCCATGAAAACTGTTAAAGTTGCTGTTACCGGCGCAGCCGGACAAATTGGATATGCTATGCTGTTCCGGTTGGCTTCCGGAGAAATTTTCGGCAGGGACACTGCAGTCGAGTTGCAGTTGCTGGAACTCGAACAAGCTTTACCTGCACTGGAAGGTGTAAAAATGGAACTCGACGATTGTGCTTTTCCCTTGCTGACGAATATCGTCACGACTTCCGATCCAAATGTTGCTTTCAAAGACATCGACTGGGCATTACTGGTTGGTTCTGTTCCTCGAAAAGCAGGTATGGAACGCAATGATTTACTGCGGATTAACGGAGGAATTTTTGTTGGACAGGGCAAAGCTCTCAATGACAACGCCGGCCAAAATGCCCGTGTTTTGGTGGTTGGTAATCCATGCAATACTAATTGCCTGATTGCCATGAATAACGCACCGAATATTTCCAGAAATAATTGGTTTGCAATGACCGCTTTGGACGAAAATCGAGCGAAAAGTCAGCTTGCGCAAAAGGCCGGAGCTGCGGTGCGGGATGTGAGCAACATGACTATCTGGGGCAATCACAGTGCCACACAATATCCCGATTTCTACAACGCTAAAATCCAGGGCAAAGACGCTCCGGCTGTGATTAAGGATGAAGAATGGCTGCAGGGAGATTTCATTAAAACAGTACAACAGCGCGGAGCCGCCATTATCAACGCTCGCGGAGCTTCTTCGGCAGCATCTGCCGCAAATGCGGCACTGGATACAATCTTGCGAATCAGCACACCAACCTCGGAAGGTGATTGGTTCAGCACGGCGATTCCGAGCGATGGAAGCTATGGAATTCCGGAAGGGTTAATTTTCAGTTATCCACTCAGAAGCAAAGGCGATGGTGACTATGAAATTGTTCAGGGCATCGAATTGAATGAATTTTCTCAGGAAAAAATCCGGGCTACACGTGATGAACTGGAAATGGAGCGTGAGGCAGTTAAGGAAATGCTTAGCTAAATAAAGGAAGCAATGAAAATACATGAATATCAGGCCAAACAAATTCTGGCAAAATATGGCGTTCCGGTTCCTCGCGGAAGTGTGGCTTATTCTGTAGATGAGGCAACTAAAGTTGCGGAGGATTTGGGAACTGACGTTTGTGTGGTAAAAGCTCAAATCCATGCAGGTGGTCGTGGAAAAGGCGGAGGAGTCAAAGTTTCCAAGGGAATGGATGCCGTCAGGGAAAATGCTGAGGCAATTCTCGGTATGCAGTTGGTAACACACCAGACAGGCCCGCAGGGTCAGAAGGTAAAACAGTTGCTTGTCGAAGAAGGCATGGACATCCGTAAAGAACTTTATTGTTCAGTTCTGGTAGATAGAGGAAAGCAACGGATTGTTTTGCTGGCTTCCACCGAAGGCGGAATGGACATTGAGGAAGTTGCGGAAAAAACTCCGGAGAAGATTCTCAAAGTTTTCGTTGATCCGGCAGTCGGCCTGCGCTCATATCAGGCGAATGAATTAGCATTTGGTTTAAAAATTGACAAAATTAACCCCAAACTGATTCGCCCTGCAGCAGCTGTTTTCAAGGCACTTTATCAAGCATTTGTGCAGGAAGACTGCTCACTGGTCGAAATCAATCCTCTGGTACTTACAGGTGACGGGCGGGTAGTCGCACTTGACGCAAAGTTGTCTTTTGATGATAACGCCATGTTCCGTCACAAGGACAATCTGGCCTTCAGAGACAAGGATGAGGAAGATCCGCTTGAAGTTGAAGCAAGTGAAGCCGACCTGAACTACATCAAGCTGGATGGAAGTATCGGCTGTATGGTAAATGGAGCTGGCCTGGCGATGGGAACCATGGACATCATCAAAGCCTATGGAGGAGATCCCGCAAATTTTCTTGATGTTGGAGGTGCTGCCAGTCAGGAAAATGTAGAAAAAGCTTTCAGAATTATTACCATGGATCCAAATGTAAAGTGTATTTTGATCAATATATTTGGTGGAATTGTTCGATGCGACATGGTTGCCGCAGGTGTAATTGCTGCTTTCAAAAGTGTTGATTTGCAAATTCCTGTGGTGGTGCGTCTCGAAGGAACCAATTCGGAAGAAGCACACATTCTTGTGAACAAATCCGGACTGGGTGAAAGACTGCAGATGGCTGATGGAATCCGCGAAGCCGCCAAAAAAGCAGTTGCTGCAGTCAGCTAACCAGGGTGATGTTTTTTACTGAAACAAAACACAAACACTTTAGATCTGACACTTTCCGGAACTTGCAAGCAAGTGTCCTGCAAAGGAAAAACTGTTGCACAGTTCTCCCTTAAAGAGTAAAATGGTCAGTCTAATCTTTCCAGTGAGTTCTTACACTGTCAATGGGGGTGTCATGGAATTCGATTACAAGTGGAAATATTGGGAAGCAAGTCGTGGGTGATGATCGGGGTCACGTAAAAACGATCATCAAAATGTTAGCTGCAAATAACGCTGACTATACACCTGCTCGCGTCGCACTTGCGGCGTAATTGAAGTAGGCGTCTTTCGTTGAGTTTGCCTGAAACGTAGCGAAAGATGTTATCTAAGTCAGGCTGGCTGTTGCATTCCTCCGTAGCAGCAGTAAGATTTAAGGAGGTGTTTCAGATTGAGGAGGTTGGTTGCCGACACATCTGAAGAAAAAGAAAAATTCCAACTAAACTTGTAGATGCCCAAATGGAAACTTAGTAAGACGCGGGTTCGACTCCCGCCACCTCCACCATTCACCATATTTAACGAAACTTCATTATTCTTAATTTTATATAATAATATCAAAAGATTCTGCGGCAGTCGGCCTGCGCTCATATCAGGCAAACCTCATTTAATTTAACCCGAATTCACCCGTTTTACGGGGCTGATGGACACCTATATGGACACCTCTGGATTCATCGGGTTTCCATTTAACTTTCTGGAGTTCTTCTTCTGTAACGACGTTGTAGCGCCGAAAAACCGAAGTAGTACGATGGCCTGAGATGGCCATGATAGTGAAATGGTCGTTGCCGGTGATGCGTAGATTGTTTATGGCACAGTGGCGCAAGTCGTGGAAGGTAAAGTCTCCCAGTTCTACCTCCTGCACAGCACGGCTCCACTGGAGTTTGTAATTACCTGAAAAATTATT
>Ga0208063_1000195_pt1 | contig 20595 bp, 17 predicted proteins | sample DeeseametaMP0203_FD_184219 | JGI IMG/M metagenome (GOLD analysis project Ga0208063, IMG submission 184219) | Marine microbial communities from the Deep Atlantic Ocean - MP0203 (SPAdes) | ecosystem: Environmental > Aquatic > Marine > Oceanic | place: South of Cape Verde, Atlantic Ocean... | reverse complement strand
GGTTAGCTCGGCGACTTCTGCCCTTGTCGGCTCCCATGGTGTGACGGGCGGTGTGTACAAGGCCCGGGAACGTATTCACCGCGGCGTGCTGATCCGCGATTACTAGCGATTCCAGCTTCACGCAGTCGAGTTGCAGACTGCGATCCGAACTGAGAAAGTTTTTCTGGGATTGGCATGACCTCGCGGTTTAGCTTCCCTCTGTAACTCCCATTGTAACACGTGTGTAGCCCTGGTCATAAAGGCCATGAGGACTTGACGTCATCCCCACCCTCCTCCGGCTTGTCACCGGCAGTCCCCCTAAAGTGCCCGGCATAACCCGATGGCAATTAAGGGTAGGGGTTGCGCTCGTTGCGGGACTTAACCCAACATCTCACGACACGAGCTGACGACAGCCATGCAGCACCTGTCACTCGGCCTCCGAAGAGGAAACTTCATCTCTGAAGCGGTCCGAGGATGTCAAGACCAGGTAAGGTTCTTCGCGTTGCATCGAATTAAACCACATGTTCCACCGCTTGTGCGGGCCCCCGTCAATTCCTTTGAGTTTTAGTCTTGCGACCGTACTCCCCAGGCGGAGCACTTAATGCGTTAGCTGAGACACCCAGAAGGGTCGAACCCTCCGGACGTCCAGTGCTCATCGTTTACGGCGTGGACTACCAGGGTATCTAATCCTGTTTGCTCCCCACGCTTTCGCGCCTCAGCGTCAGAGTGGCCCCAGCCGGCCGCCTTCGCCACCGGTATTCCTCCTGATATCTACGAATTTCACCTCTACACCAGGAATTCTGCCGGCCCCTGACCCTCTCTAGATTAGCAGTTTCGAAAGACCCTCCGGGGTTGAGCCCCGGGCTTTCACCTCCGACTTACTATTCCGCCTGCGCGCCCTTTACGCCCAGTAATTCCGAACAACGCTCGCACCCTATGTATTACCGCGGCTGCTGGCACATAGTTAGCCGGTGCTTATTCTTGGGGTACCGTCATCATCTTCCCCCATAAAAGAGCTTTACGACCCAAGGGCCTTCTTCACTCACGCGACATTGCTGCATCAGAGTTGCCTCCATTGTGCAATATTCCCCACTGCTGCCTCCCGTAGGAGTCTGGACCGTGTCTCAGTTCCAGTGTGGCGGATCGTCCTCTCAAACCCGCTACCCATCGTTGCCTTGGTAAGCCTTTACCTTACCAACTAGCTAATGGGACGCAGACCCCTCCTTCAGCACATAAAGCTTTCAAATATATGACTTGTGTCATGCATTGTTATCCGGTATTAGCTCTCCTTTCGAAAAGTTGTCCCAGACTGAAGGGCAGATTGTCTACGCGTTACTCACCCGTGCGCCACTTTAATTGCTCCCGAAGGAACTTTCTCGTTCGACTTGCATGTGTTAGGCATGCCGCCAGCGTTCGTCCTGAGCCAGGATCAAACTCTCAAGTTATAATCCTATGCTTTTACTGACCTGAAATAAATTCCAGGTTTTGTTATCCTCAAAATAAATCTTGAGAATACAAAAATATTAACGTCTATCCACCGCTTTGGATGGATAGGAACAGGCTTTCTGTCTCTTCTGATTCCCTTTTCAAAGAACTTGCGTTCAACTCCTGCAAAACACTTAATGATAAGCTTAATAAAATTTATTGTCAATACTATTTATTATCAGCAGCATTATTATTTATAGATTCAATTTTTCATTCCAGACAGTATTTGTTTTTTGATTTCTGGAAACATTCTTTGGATTGTTTTGACAATTACTTTTGTAGTGAGGTCAAACTCAAGGTTTACTTTATCCCCTTCCACCTTTTGACCCAGAACTGTGTGCTCCAAAGTTTCTGGAATTAATGAAATTGAAAACCAATTATCTCCGACATCAACTACGGTCAGACTGACTCCATCAATTGCAATCCAGCCTTTGGGAATAAGGTAGCCCCCCCACTCTTCCTCACAGTACACAACAACATCTCGATTATTAGGAGTTTTTCGAATTTCATCAATTTTTCCGGTACAATCTATATGGCCTGTAACTTGATGTCCACCAACTTCGTCTCCAAAATAACAAGCCCGCTCAATATCAACGGAGTCCCCGTTTACCAAAGCACCAAGATTACTACGGTCAAGTGATTCCTGAATAATGTCAAACTCAGCACAGCCTTCTTCAATTTTAATTGCGGTCAAACATACACCATTGACCGCAACGCTCGAACCATGTTGAAGATTTTCTGCTAAATCATTCAGTTGAATTCGCAAACGCCGACCGCCTTTTAGGTCAGTAATTACTGTGACCTTCCGGACTCCTTGTACAATTCCTGTAAACATTGTTTTTCTGAAAATGACTTGTTCAAATGTAAATTAACTTTCTAAAGGAGGTCTTCCCATAGTTTTCAGCATACTATTTCTTAACCATCGAATGCTTTCTTGTCTTACTGCAGGAACAAATATTACCAGTCCAAGTGCATCTGTTAAAAACCCCGGTACAACCAGTAATACTCCTCCAACCCAGAGCAGTAAATCTGCCAGCACCTCTTCTGCCGGGACCCTTCTGTTACGTAATTCACTTTCGACCAAAGTCCACAAAGAAAAATTTTCACCCTGCATCAACCATACTCCGGCAGCCAGTGTAACAATACATTGTAAAAAAATTGTGCTGAGAGGCATTAGATATGTTAGCTGAATCAGCACCCAAATTTCCAAACTTGGAACAATCAACAATAAAAGACTAAGAATCCACCACATAAAATACCGTTATGATGGAAGTGATTTTGTAGGAAGGGAATAAGTACAAGTCGCATGAGCGACAGGTTCCGGATCATTTTCAGAATAGATTTTAACCTCTCCTACAATTAAACGTTTGCCAACTTTCATCAGCCACGATTCTCCTATAAGGTCAAGATTCGGTTCGGGTTTACGCAAAAAATTAATATTCAAGTTTGTTGTTACTGCTAAAGCCACTGCTCCTATTGTAGTTAGGATTGCAGCATAGACTGCAGTATCTGCCAGCAGCATCATTGTCGGTCCAGAAATGGTTCCTCCCGGGCGCAAATGAGTTTGATCAACTTCAAGACGTAATCTTGCACGTCGATTTTCGCAGGACTCAACGATCAGCGGATTTTCAGGAAATTCCTGCTGCAAAAAGTTTTGAATCTCTTCTGCAGTCATAAGTATGTTTTGTTATAACAATTTTTAGAAAAAGATTCTGGTTTGAAATGGCTTGCTGAAACACCTTGGTTCAATCAACAATATTCTATCACAAATTAATCAATAATTTTATCGAACTTTTCTGCATTTGATGAATTCATTGTCATTGCTGAACTCACAGCAAAAGGAAGCCGTCACGACAACACAGGGTCCTGTACTGATTCTTGCAGGTGCAGGCAGTGGAAAAACGCAAGTCATCATACAGCGTATTGCGTACTTGATTCGAAAAAAACAGGTTCCCCCCCAGCAAATACTTGCGGTTACTTTTACCAACAAAGCAGCTGAAGAAATGCGTGAACGTTTAAAGGAAACACTCTCCGGGAAACAAAATGGCGTGCATTTAAGTACTTTCCATGCACTGGGAGTCAATATGCTGCGGAAATCGATTCATCACCTGGGTTACCGTCCAAATTTTATTATTTACGACAAAAATGACCAATTATCTGTCATCAAAACCATCATGGAAGATCAGGATTTTGATGATACAGGATTGATCGACGCAAAGTCAGTACACTTTGAAATTTCCAAGTCAAAGTCAACAGGGGAAGGTCCGGAAGTATTTCTTGATCAGCAGGAATCACAACAAAAACAAATGATTGGAAAAATTTATCGTCAATATCAAAAGACTATGAAGGGCTGTAACGCCATTGATTTTGATGATATCCTTAACCTCACGTTGAGTCTTTTTGAGAAGCATCCGGAGGTCATGGACAATTTAACGGAACGTTTCCGTTATATAATGGTAGACGAATATCAGGACACAAATCGGATTCAGTATAAACTTTTAAGGCATCTCACAAAACAGCACAGGAATCTTTGTGTGGTGGGTGATGATGATCAGTCTATTTACGGTTGGCGAGGGGCTGAAGTTCGTAATATTTTCGATTTTGAGCAGGACTATCCGGAAGTAAAATATGTTCGCCTCGAACAAAATTATCGTTCAACCCAAATTATTTTACAAGCCGCCAACCAGGTGATTTCTATAAATACTCAGCGAATGCCAAAAAAACTCTGGTCCGAAAAACAGGGTGGGGTAAAACTTGACTGGCTTCAGTCAGAAAATGAAGCAGAAGAAGTAGAAGTTGTGACCAGGCGAATTCGCACAAAAATTTTACAGCATGGCAACCGATATTTAGACTTCTCAATTCTTTACCGTTCAAATTTTCAGTCCCGTTCATTAGAAGAAGCACTACGTGAAGCAAAAATTCCGTATCGTGTGGTTGGCGGCGCCAGCTTTTATGACCGTCAGGAAATACGTGATGCACTGGCTTATCTTAAAGTAATTCATAACCCAAATGATGAAGTTAGTTTACATCGAATTATAAACACACCACGGCGTGGAATTGGTAAAACAGCACTTGTACAGGCTAATACGTGTTGTCAGGAAATGCACCTTCCTCTGTTCAAGGTGATGCTGCGTGCCAGAAAATATGAGAAAATTCCAAAAAATGCGGCATTCACTATGGAAATGTTTGCCGGTATCATCATCAATTACCAGCAGCGTTTTGCAAACGAACGGTTTGCTAATGTATTCAAAGAGTTGCTTGATGAGGTCGGTTACATTAGATTTCTTGAAACTCAAAGCGGAGAACCCAAATTGCGGGAGCGCCGTGTGAAGAATGTTCTGGAATTATTGAGCGGTATCCGGACTTATTCTGATAAAAATCCTGAAGATAGTCTTCGGCAATATTTAGAACGGATAACACTATTTACTGAAAACGATAACGATGCAGACAGCAAGGCCAATCAAGTGTCGATTATGACACTCCACAGCGCAAAAGGTCTGGAATTTCCTTTTGTGTTCATGATTGGCATGTCAGAAGGTTTGTTCCCAAACCAGCGTTCACTCGATGAAGGCGGAGTAGACGAGGAGCGGCGTTTGTGCTACGTCGGCATTACACGGGCCCAGCAGGAACTTACTTTTTCGATGGCTAAATCTCGGAAACGTTTTGGAGAAATTATCCGTCAGGAACCATCAAGATTCCTTCTCAATATCAACCCGGAACTGTTGACAGTTCCAATTATAGGGGAAGCTTCTGAAGAAGTAAAAAAAGAGCGGCGTCAGGAATCCCGTTCCGCTTTTTTTACACAGTTTAAACAAATCGAAGCAAGCTAGATTATATGAATTATTTTGTACGAAAAGCTTTGAGTTTTGGGATAGTTATTTTTTGCATAATTTCCTTTTCAGGATTTGCACTTGCTCAAACTTTGATAGTTGTACTTGGAGATTCATTAACCGAAGGTTTTGGAGTTGCAAAAGAGGAAGCCTATCCGCATTTACTGGAAAAGGAACTGCAGCGCAAAGGGCATTCTGTGAAAGTGATAAATGCCGGCATCAGCGGTTCTACGAGTGCAAGCGCACCTTCCCGTCTCCGCTGGTACATAAAGGCTCATCCAGACATAGTTATTCTGGCACTTGGAGGAAATGACGGTTTACGCGGCTTGAGTGTGAAGCACATGAAGAAAAATTTAAGCAAAACAATTGAGTTGGCACAGTCTGAGAAAATCCTGATTTTATTGGCAGGAATGCAAATTCCACAAAACTACGGTACGGAATACACGGAATCTTTCCGGAATGTATTTCATGAATTAGCAAAGCAGTACCAACTGCAAATGATACCCTTTCTGCTCAAAGAAGTAGGAGGGATTTCCAGCTTGAATCAGGCTGACGGCATCCACCCAAATCCTGAAGGCCATCAAATCATAGTCCGGACTGTAGTGGAATATTTGGAACCGCTTTTGCCAACCAGGCAATAAAAGTGATTATTAGGGGTTAAAAACTTTTTCTTCAGCACATGCAATGAAGCGCAGGCTGACTTCAATTTAGCAGCTTTCAGTCAAGATTTTTCATTTTCTTTAGCGCCGAAAGGATGACCTTCTGCTGCTTTAGATAGATCCTGTTGCTGGGTGCAAGAACATCCACGGCTTTCTTTCCCATTTCAAGAATTTTCAACACACCATGATTTGCCAGGTTCAGTATTTTGCGCTGTTCATACGCATAATATGAAACTTGAGCAAATTCTGACAGCACAATGATGTCTATACGTTTAGGATTAGATAACAAGGCTCTTTTTAAAGCTTTGTGGTAAGCGACAATCGCTTTGTTGAAAGTAGGTCTCAGAGATGGTCGGGCTGAGAATTCTTTCATCACTATGCGTAGAGTAAGAATCCGCAATGCCTGCATATGAAATCTAGCTTCTATAAGATAAGGAAGAGGAAGCTTACTATCAATTTCCTGTAGCTTTGCTATAATCTTGAGGCCGATTGGCTGCAGTACCGGAATTCGTTTAATTACCTCAAGAGCAGCCAGGGTTTTACGGACGATAAGCATGTGTTTGTTCTTGGTGGACTCAGTACTTCCGGAGCCGGCAAATAAACTCTTTACCCTGTGTTTTGAGGACAGATCATTCAACTCATCCAAATGCATAGTCATAGTAATGCTGTCGCGCGTGTCTTCATCAAGAGAATCAGTATATTCCAACAATTTTAGTGTAATTTTGATTTCCTGGATTACAAGCGCCTCATTTTCATCAACCCCCCGCTCTTCATCTTCTTCCATTTTGATCAGGTCTTTAACTGAGATAACATCCAAATTTACATTCTTTAACTGTTTCGATAGAACCACAAGCAATCCTTTTTTATGTGTGCTGATGATTTTTTCTAAATATAAACGGTATGTTTGCCCGGCAATTTGCAGAGTCGCCGGTGTGATGTCACCCAAATAAATAGTGAGAGCTGCCTGTATCATGAGGTTGCGGTAAAGCGACAAAGGGAAATCCCGCTTGTCCTGCATAACTGTTCTGACTAATTTTACCCTTGCTGCACTTGAAGTGAGGTCACTGCTAATTTTTGAAACCAGGGAAGAAACTGCCTTACTTTTTATCTGAATTCCGATTATGCTTGCGTCAATATGTGTTCCTTTATCAGTAGAATCTGTGGCAAGAATCGTTTTGCGCATCCTCATCATAAAGGAAAAGTTTCTCAACTTTTTTACTTCTTCAGTTGCCTGAATTACTTGCCTTTGAATTTTAACAAAATTGAGGTTTGGAATCGGTTTGATTGTACGAGCCCCTCCCTTCCTGGCTTTATTACTAATCCCTCTTTTCCCCCGGGAAATAGCACCCTTACTTTTTATTAATTTTTCCTTTTCCATTACTAATAACGTCTTATTACAATTCAGTTATTGTTATTAAAACATGGCTGTTTTAGGTTAATTGAAAAAATCCGACAAAGTTTTCGGCGTTTTATTTCTAGCATATTTTAGGCAATAACTAAAGTTTGGGCTGTTTATTAATAAAAAACAGTGATAACAGATTTAATGAATCAACTGGACTATGTGGACATTTGCCCCGGTGAGTCAGTACTTTTTAAGTGGAATCTAAGAGAATTTCGCATGATTTATGCATTTTGCAGTGCTAAAAAAAGATATGAGAAAACCTTTGTTCATATTATAAATAATACTCTGATGAGAACAATTTTAGAACAATTATTATTTGACAAGTTAAGAATATGTTGTGGAAATTACAAAGGAAGCACTAGACCTTTCAATATAGAGGGAGTATAATTTTCAGCAAGTGAGATCACTTCAGATAAATTGCTTTCCGGCAAAAATATACAAAAAAAATTTAGGTAATACTCACATTGGAATTTCCGGAAAAACGGAATTTTAATGTAAATTAATCCGAACCATCCGTGTAGAGATTTCAAATACTACTGGCTATAAATTTCCTTTGACCAAAACTCTACAATATATATATTTAAGGCTTCCATGCCACAGACCTATTTTCCTGTAAATATGGGAGGTACGACTGAAGGACTGCTTGTTTTAAGTAATGGACGATTTTTTCGTGGAAAATTGAGGGGTGCCCCGGTTGAGGCTACAGGTGAAGTAATTTTCAACACGTCAATGACCGGTTATCAAGAAATTCTGACTGACCCGTCTTACAAAGGTCAAATAGTGACAATGACATATCCACAGATTGGCAACTATGGAATAAATCCGGATGACTTGGAGTCAAAAACAACGCATGCCTCAGCACTGATAGTACGTGAACTAAGTCACATCAGCAGCAACTGGAGGGCTACTCAATCATTAGATGAGTGGTTGATAGAACACAGGATTCCCGTTTTGGATGGAGTAGACACCCGCTCTTTGGTGAAAGCTGTTCGTTCAAGCGGAGAGTGTTCCGGACTACTTGTTCCATCAGATTCACGACACACTCTGGATGAACTTCGTGAAGAAGCGCTCGACCTGCCTTTGATGGCAGGTCAAAATCTGGCACGACAAGTTTCGACCCGTGAATCATATTTTTGGCCGTCTGAAGCAGAGGGAAAACCGCCGACTGTTATTGCTTATGATTTTGGGATAAAGTACAATATTTTGCGAATAATGAACAGACTGGGAATGAGTGTGACAGTTGTACCCTGGAATACATCAGCAGAAGAGGTGCTTGAAATGAATCCTGAAGGTATTTTACTGTCCAATGGCCCTGGAGATCCTGCTGCGGTCTCGGAAGCAATTGATTCTGTTCGAAATTTGCTCGGTAAGTTGCCAATTTTTGGAATCTGTCTGGGACATCAGATATTATCATTGGCCTTGGGTTGCAAGACTTATAAACTAGAATGCGGACATCATGGTGGAAATCACCCTGTGATGGATTTAGCGACCAATAAGATTGAAATCACCAGCCATAATCATGGTTTTTCTGTAGAGGAAAATTCCCTCCCAGAAGATGTCCGGGTAACGCACCGCAACCTGAATGATCAAACTGTAGAGGGTATTGAATCACTTGTTCACTCAGCTTATTCTGTACAATATCATCCGGAGGCAGCTCCTGGACCAAGAGATGCATCTTACCTGTTTGGCCGGTTTCTTGAAATGCTGAGAGGTTGACTATTAAATTCCAACTTCAAAAAGTAATTTGAAGTAAATTGAAAAATCATAAAATCATTAATCAGATTAAAAGCAAGTGAGGCTAGATGAGCGTAGGTAAAATGACAGGCCCTAAAAAGGCCGCAATTCTATTGCTTGCCCTTGGCGAAGATGGAGCAGCAGATGTGATGAAAAATTTGGAAGAAGCAGAAATCCAGCAGGTTGGTTATTATATGAGCCGCTTTACAGACGTTTCTCCTGAAGAATTGGATATTGTTCTTGAGGAATTCTACAGAAATTCGGTTATGGCTGATGAAGGTGTGAACATTAGCTCATCGCCAGATTTTGTCAAAAATGCACTGACCAAAGCCCTGGGGGCAGACAGGGCAAAAGAGCTAAGTGACAATCTTGGTGCGGGTGAAGAAGAGGCAGGTCTTGAAGCCCTGCGCTATGCGGAACCCATCATGATTGCAAATTATATCCGCACTGAACACCCTCAAACGATAGCCCTTATTCTTTCTTATTTAAAAAATGCCGAACAGTCTTCTGCCGTGCTGCGAGACTTGCCTGAAAGTTTACAGGCTGATATATTGTATCGAATGGCGGTGATTGAAAGTATTCCTCCGGGAGTAATTTCAGAAATGAATGAGGTTCTAACTGAAGAAATGAAAACAGCAGGTAGTATGGCAACAAGTGTGGGTGGTGTTGAACCAGTGGCAGAAATCTTAAACTCTGTGGACAAGGCAACAGAGACCAGGATTCTTTCCAGTATAGAAGAAACAAATCCTGAACTGGCGGAACAAATCCGGGAATTGATGTTCACCTTCGAAGATATGGCTCTCATTGATGCTAAGCAAATGCAGCTCGTTATGAAAGATGTTGATCAGGCTGACATGGTGCTCGCGCTCAAAACAGCAAGCGATGCTGTTAAAGAACTTATTTTCAGCAGCATGTCATCCAGAGCTGCTGAAATGGTACGGGAAGACCTGGAAAACCTTGGTCCCGCCAAATTATCTGATGTGGAAGCTGCACAGCAAAAAATCATCAAAGTTGTCAAGAAACTTGAGGAAGCTGGAACGATTATCATTGCTGGTGCAGGTGGTGGAGACCTAGTTTGATTAAACTTTGATGCGAACTGCTGGTTAGTTGTAGTGAATAAATCATAATGCTGTGTTTTGCAAATTAATTGAAATTAATGGTTTGTGGATTTTCAAGTTGTTGCCTACCTTATAATCATGAGGTTTTTTAGCTGAAGCCTTTGTTTCTTATAGTAAACTTTCAAAAAATAATTAAAGACTGAGTAAAATAATGCCCAAAACAATGTTTGAAAAAATCTGGAATTCACATCTTGTACATGAGCAGGATGGAAACTCAATCATTTATATTGATCGTCACCTGGTGCATGAAGTGACTTCTCCACAAGCGTTTGAAGGGTTACGTCTTGCAGGACGCCGAGTGTTGCATCCAGAAGCAACATTTGCAGTTCCTGATCACAATATTCCAACCGAAAATCAGGATCAGCCGATTTCAGATCCAATTTCTGCATTACAAGTTGAGACTTTACGTCAGAACTGTAGAGAATTTGGAATTACCCTTTTTGATTTGGGAGATGAGCGTTCAGGAATTGTACATGTAATGGGACCAGAACAAGGTTTGACTCTACCCGGGTCAACTATAGTTTGCGGAGATTCACACACTGCAACACATGGCGCTTTTGGTGCACTTGCATTTGGGATTGGCACCTCTGAAGTTGAACATGTACTTGCCACTCAAACACTGCAGCAGAAAAAACCCAAAACAATGCTGGTTCAAGTCGAGGGTGTACTTTCGGAAACTGTCACACCTAAAGATATTATCCTGGCAATCATCGGAAAAATCGGTACTGCCGGTGGATCAGGTTACGTAATTGAATATGCTGGAGAAACAATACGCTCCATGACTATGGAAGGTCGTATGACTCTCTGTAACATGACAATTGAAGCCGGTGCACGAGCGGGAATGGTAGCACCGGATGAAAAAACTTTTGAACACCTGAAAAATCGACCTTTTGCACCACGGGGTGATGCATTTGATTTGGCTGTGAATTCGTGGAAAAAACTGCCGTCTGATCCTGATGCAGAATTTGACCTGAAAGTAAACCTAAATGCAAATGATGTTTTACCGCAGGTAACATGGGGAACCAATCCGGGAATGGTGACTGATATTAACAGCAAAGTTCCGGACCCTGAAAACATTCAAAATCCGATGGAACGCAAGTCTGTTGAACAAGCTTTGAAATATATGGATCTTAAAGCAAATATTCCTATTAAGGATATCATTATTGACCGTGTGTTTATTGGTTCATGTACAAATTCACGTATCGAAGATTTGCGTTCTGTTGCAGAATTTGTTAAAGGCAGACAAGTTAATGAACACGTTTCTGCAATGATAGTTCCTGGAAGCGGAATTATAAAACGGCAGGCAGAGGAAGAAGGCCTGGATAGAATATTTACTGATGCAGGATTTGACTGGCGTCAGCCGGGATGTTCCATGTGTTTAGCCATGAACGATGATGTGCTCAAACCAGGTGAACGTTGTGCCTCGACAAGTAACCGAAATTTTGAAGGGCGCCAGGGGAAGGGTGGCCGTACACATCTTGTAAGTCCACTGATGGCAGCAGCAGCAGCAATTGCCGGACATTTTACTGACCCGAGAACTTTGTAAATTCAACCTTGACTTAAACTTAAATAATGGAAGCATTTAACACACTTTCCGGAATCACTGTACCATTTGATAAAATAAATGTGGATACAGACCAAATCATTCCCAAGCAATTTCTGAAAAAAATAGAACGTACAGGTTTTGGCGTTCATCTTTTTCATGACTGGCGATACATCGACGATGAAGGGACTAAGTCCAATTCAGAATTTATTCTGAATTATCCGCGTTATCAAGGATCACAAATTTTGCTGACTGGTGAAAATTTTGGCTGTGGCTCAAGCCGTGAACATGCTCCATGGGCTTTGCAGGATTACGGTTTTAAGTGCATAATTTCGTCCAGTTTTGCAGACATTTTTTTCAACAATTGCAGGAAAAACGGAATCTTGGCAGTAGAGCTTCAAGCAGAGGAAGTACAGGCCTTGTTTGAGGAGGTTGAAGCCAACGAAGGTTGTCTGCTGACAGTCGATCTTCCCCAGCAGACTGTAAGTACTCCTGAAGGCAAAAAGTTCTCTTTCAAGGTTGATTCATTTGCAAAAAACTGTCTACTCGAAGGTTTGGACGATATTGGTTGGACCTTGCAGTTTGAAGACAAAATTCAAGATTACGAACAAAAAGCCAGGAGTCGGGAACCCTGGTTGTTTATTGATGCGTGATCTTAGCCAGTTATGGAAATCATGTCTGCCTTACGTTTCTCATCACTGATTATTTTATTCCCAATTCTATTTGGTTCTTGTGCGCGTTCGGAGTTGATTCGAATACGCATGCTGGCCCCAGTAAACGAAGACAAAAAAGATTACGCTATTTTCACTGACACAAATTCATCTTCTAAACCTACAATTATCAATAAACAAATTGGCGGTAGTTTATATTTTTTGTTTAAAAGCATCGGCCTGGGCTACACCACTATTACAACCAAAATGGAAAAAACAGACACAAATAGAGAAGGGGAAACAATCACAGAAAAAACAACACTAGTGACAAATTTCACTGATGTGGCTTTTGGAATAGGAGAAAACTACTCGTTTATGTGGGGCGCGGGAGTTTTGTCTGGAGGAAAGAGGGAAACGTCTCTGGAATATGGTGGTAGCGAACCATTCAATCCCAAGAACAATTATCTTGGAGGACATTCTTTATTTTTTGTCTTGGGGCACCACGGATTTGGTTTTGAAACTCTGTTAGGCTATCGTACAAACTTCATCAAGGCAGAATTTGAAGAAAGCAACCCTCCATTGCCCAAAGTGGGCAAGACAGCTAAAGACTTCACCTATGAAAGTAATAAACTAAGTTTTACAACCTCTCAGGTGCAACTGGGAATTGGGTTTACGTTCTGAATCTTATTAAAATGAGGTTTTGTCCTTAATTACAACAATATTTCTCCTGATTCAGGCACATAAACCGTTAAGCACTTCAAAATAATCCGGAAAAGTTTTGCTCACACATCCAGGATTATTTATTGTCATTGGGGACTCTCCGCAGGCTGCCAATGAAAAAGCCATTGCCATTCTGTGGTCATCGTAGGTATCAATTTCAGCCTTCCGGATTTGCTCCGGCGGTTGAATGACAAGATAATCGTAACCTTCCTCAACCTCAGCTCCAAGTTTGCGTAATTCTGTAGAAACTGCCTGCAGCCTTTCCGTTTCTTTTACCCTCCAATTGTAGATGTTGCGGATAGCAGTAGGTCCGGAAGCAAACAGAGCCGCAACTGCCAATGTCATGGCCGCGTCCGGCATTTGATTCATGTCAACATCAATTCCGTTTAAAGAGTTTCCGGTCAGTTTAACCTGCTGTGGTTCCCATTCAACTTTGGCTCCCATTTTTTCCAGGGCTTCAGCAAAACGTGCATCCCCCTGCAAGCTGTCAGTACCGCATCCCTTTACCGTCACAGTTCCTTTGGTAATTGCAGCACCAGCCAGAAAATAAGAGGCGGATGAGGCGTCGCCTTCTACAAAAATGCTTCCGGGAGAGCGATATGTTTGACGGGGAATATGGAAAAGACGGAAGTTTTCGTGATTCACAGAAACACCAAAACTCCGCATCAGACGCAGCGTCATTTCCACGTAAGGCACAGAAACCAGTTTATCGGTTATTTCAATTTGCACCTCTTTGTCTGCATAAGGCGCGGCCAGCAGAATTGCTGTCAAATATTGACTGCTGATTGCACCGCTCAAACGGGTAATTCCCCCGGGAAGGCCGTCTGCAATCACTTCCACCGGCGGACAATCTGTTCCGTTTATGCAACGCAAATTTGCTCCGAGCTGGGAAAGGCCGTTTACCAAATCGATGATAGGGCGCTCCCGCATGCGCTGCACTCCATCCAGAACAAAACGTCCGTGTCCCAAAGTCATGGCTGCGGTCAAAGGCCTGATTGCTGTTCCGGCGTTTCCCAGCATCAAAGTGGCTTCTTTAACCGGAATTATTCCAGATGTTCCTGAAACTGTTATGAGATTTTCTGCACGGTTTTCTTCGAGCTGAATTCCAAGTGTTTCCAATGCTTCCACCATTCGGCGGACGTCATCACTGTCCAGCAGATTCTGAATTTCAGTCTTTCCTTCAGCCAACATGCTCAAAAGCAAAATTCGGTTGGAGAGACTCTTGGAACCCGGTAAAACTACGCTGCCGGAAATTTTCTGGATCGGAGACAAAGTGAGTTTGTCCGGAAGACTCATGCGCGGCCCCGGATTTTTCGTTCAATATAAAATTCAGCTGCTTTGTATGAACTGCGCACCAACGGTCCGGAGGCCACATATTCAAACCCCATTTTGTCGCCCAATTCAGCCAGTTCAGCAAACTCTTCCGGAGGCACGAACTTTTCAACTTTCAAATGTTTTTTTGTGGGCTGCAGATATTGACCTATGGTAAGAAAATCCACTCCGACATCACGCAGATCCTCCATGGCCCGCAAAGTTTCTGCGCGGCTTTCGCCCACGCCGAGCATCAGTGAAGATTTGGTGTATCCCTGCGGACAGTTTTGTTTGAGGTATCGTAAAACTTGCAGTGACTGGTCATAACCTGCACGTGCATCCCGGACTATTGGAGTGAGACTCCGGACGGTTTCCAGGTTGTGTGCTAAAACCGCAGGGCGTGCGTTTATTACTTGTTGAACCAGTTCTGTTTTTCCCTGAAAATCCGGCATCAGCATTTCAATTAACATGTCCGGACAGGCTCGTTGAGTAGACCGGATGCAGCGGGCAATGTGCGCAGCACCCTGATCCGGGAGATCGTCACGGTCAACAGTCGTCAGAACCACATATTTCAAATCCATTTTATTAACAGTTTCAGCCAATTTCTTTGGTTCTTCTGCGTCTAGTGCTCCAGGACTTTTTGCGGATTTTACTGCACAAAATCTGCATCCGCGTGTACAGGTGTCGCCCATCAGCATGAAAGTTGCCGTGCCGCCGTTCCAGCATTCACCAATGTTTGGACAATTTGCTTCTTCACAAACAGTATTCAGCTTAAGATTTGCAGCACTTTTTTTGATCCACGAATAACGCTCTCCTCCCGGGAAGGGAACTTTCAGCCACGGAGGTTTTTTTGCAGTTATTTTAGTTGTTTCTGTTGGCACGTGAGTCTTTTGATGATGGTTCGCTATTTCGATTAAAGTCTTTAATTAATCCTCACCATTTCACCACACCTGTATAGACTTCACAATTCAAAACCATTCAGCTGATAGTTGGATATCAGTTGTAAAGTTTTGGTACGAAAGTGCTAAAACGAGTAGTAAGAAGAAATATTGAAAGATTCCCTGGCAACTTTATGTGTTAATGATCCAAAGAGGAAACTGAAGACTTAATAACATAAATTGTGACTTCACATTGATAAGACGCCAGATATGATCAGATGCTTTTCCCAGAACAAGACATTTGAAATTTTCTAGTGTGTTAAAAGCTATTGCACTTTTATTTTGCAGTAAATCCGTCAAGTCTGTCACCGGAACTGTTGAAGCACAAATATCTTTCTGCAGTGATTTTCACAGGATCCTCCAGATTCCACAATAAATGTGGAGAACCGCTTACCTGAATTTTTTCACCACTTTTTAATTCCACTCCGACTGTCTGCGCTGCACCAGAAAATTCAACCGTTTTCACAATGCCGTTTGCCTCGTCGTCAGGAGCAGACACAAGAATAAAATCTTCCGGACGTACCATCAGGATGCGGGTTTCTTTACCGATTTCAGCAGGTACGTCCAAAAAACCAAAAGGTGATTTTAATGATGTTTTCTCCCATTCAACCGAAAGATGGTTGGCTTCACCCACAAAAGATGAAGCCCAAAGTGTTTGCGGTTGCTGGTATATTTCTTCCGGAGTTCCAGCCTGTACCAGCTTACCTTTGTGCATGAGGAGCACACGCTCAGAAAAAGTTATTGCTTCAACCTGATCATGTGTTACGAGAATTGTTGCCACGCCTTCATGTTTAAGAATTCCCCTAATTTCGCGTCTTAGCTGCAAACGCAATTGATAATCTAAATTACTGAACGGTTCATCCATTAAAATCAGCCTTGGCCGTGGGGCAAGTGATCTGGCAACGGCGATTCGCTGCTGTTCTCCACCGCTGATTTGATGGGGCATTTTGGATGCAAGGTGCTGTAAACTGACCAACTTCAGCAATTCCACCACCCGTTTCTGTTTCTCACTTCGGGATCCGCTTACACCATAAGCAATGTTTTTTTCTATACTCAAATGCGGAAACAAGGCAAAATCCTGAAAAATCATACCAAATTTTCTACGCTCCGGAGGCAGGATTATTTTTTCCCCTGAGATCTCCCGTTTTTCCAGCAATACTTGTCCCTTGCTGGGAACTTCCAGTCCTGCTATCAGCCGCAGCAGAGTAGATTTTCCACATCCGGATGGTCCAAGAATGGAAAGGAATTCGTGTTCCTCCAAATGCAGGCTGAAGTCACTGACGGCTTCCAGTACGCCGTAGGATTTGGTGAGATTTCTACATTCAATCATGGTTAAATAAGTTAGTTTTGCGGTGCAGTTTGCCGCAGTTGGCGATTCAGGAAAATTACTGGAAACAAACCGACTACGACAATAGTTAGGCACCAGAGAGAGGCTTCCTTGAGCAGTTCTTCTGTGGCATAACCGTATGCCCTGGTTGCAAGTGTACTAAAATTAAAAGGCTGGAGCATAAGTGTCGCGGGCAACTCTTTCATCACATCGACAAAGACCAGCATTCCGGCGGCTAACACGCTGCCTCGAAGCAGCGGCAAATGTACCTGCTTTAAAGTTTGCCAGGTGTTCTTTCCCAAAGATCTACTTGCGTCTTCCATATCGGAAGTGATCCTCTCAAGTCCTGATTCGGCGGTACCGTAAGCCAGGGCAAGAAACCGTACAAGGTAAGCAAAAACCAAAATGAACAAAGTTCCGCTCAGCAGATAACCAGTAGTTATTCCAAATGTTTCCTGCATCCATGCATCCATTGTCCGGTCAAACCAGGCAAAAGGCAAGAGGACACCGAGCGCAACAACCGGTCCCGGGAAAGTATAACCGAGACTTACCAGGCGTGCTGCCCAATGAATTCTGCGGCGCTTGCTGAGTCGGGAACCGAAAGCCATTAAAAGGCCGATAAATACTCCTAATAATGCGGTTACGCCGGCCAGTAAAATACTGTTCCCGGCATCGCTGAAAAAGCGGTCCAACATCACTCCACGCCAGCTTTCAGTTGCCCACTGAATCAATAAACCTGCAGGCAAAGCAAATCCGAACAGTACCGGAAATATACAAAATAACAAAGCCAGGACGGCACGGATTCCAGAAAGAGGATATCTGGTATGTGCATTTTTTATACTGCTTTGTGCGTGGAAACGCTGTTGTTTTCGCGAGTAGCGTTCCAAAAATATAAAGAAGCTGATGAACGTCAGTAACGATAAAGAAAGCTGAGCTGCACCCGGAGCATTGTATGCTCCGAACCATGTATGATAAATCCCGGTAGTAAAGGTTTGTACGGCAAATAACTGCATTGTGCCAAAATCTGCCAGGGTTTCCATCATTGCCAGGCTGACACCAACCACAATCGCCGGACGCGCCAATGGCAAGGCAATCATAAAAAAACTGTTACCTGCACTTTTGTCCAGCATCCGGCTGGCTTCCATCAATGTAGCCGATTGTTGAAGAAACGCGGTTCTGGCAAGCAGATAAACGTAAGGAAAGAGTACTAGCGTGAGCATCGTTATTGCGCCTCCAAGTGAGGCAATCGGCGGAAACCAGTAGTCCATGTAATTCTGCCAGTCGAACCACAAACGGAGTTGTTCCTGCACCGGTCCGGAAAATTCCAGCAGTTCCACGTAGACCATCGCGATAATGTAACCGGGAAATGCCAACGGCAGTAACAATGCCCATTCCATCATCCGACGCCCGGGAAATTCTGTCATTGAAATCAACCACCCCGTACTCACTCCTAAAAGAAGAGTGCCGCTGCCAACACCAAGCATCAGCCAGAATGTGTTTTTTAGATAACCGGGCATAACCGTGCTTAATAAATGTCCCCATACATTTTCTCCTCCTGAACCGGCAGTTACGATCAGAGAGAAAAAAGGCAACGCAAACAACAAAGCCAGCGAGAGTGTTAAAAGATTCCAGCTTCCGGAAGAGTGGACGGAAGATTTCATTTTTTTCTGGGAGATGAATTCAAGGTTGAATGGAACGTTTTTTGTCTTTGGGAATTTCTATCACAAAGATTTTCTCTGCAACATGAAAAGGCAGAGACGAAGGACCCTCTTTGGATTCAAGTGAGATGGAGCGCATCACTTCCGTTTTTTCAATTACTTTGTGTTGCTTGCCGGGCATCACTTTGTGCTCATGCAGGATCTTCATCAAATCAACTGAATCCTCTAATACCTCTCCAATCATGGCAACCTCAACAGTCATTCCCGGCCGTGCTTCCATGAGAGTGATTGTATTTTCAGGTAATTCGGTTCCGGGCATTGGTGTACCGTGTGGGCAAAATTCGGGTTTACCGAGGAACTCTGCAAGTTTTTCAACTACCATAGGAGTCATTGCGTGTTCCAAAAGGTGTGCGTGCTGATGCACTTCGTACCATGGAATTCCCAGTGTATTGCAAAGAAAATATTCAGAGAGGTTATGACGGTAGGCAATGTCTTCAGCAATACTTTGGCCTTCTTTTGTCAATGCAAGTTCTTTTGTTTTTGTTACATTGACCAATCCATCCCGCTGCATTCTTAAGATTGTTGCATGAACGGTTGGAGGACTTGTGTCCAAACGGTTTGCAAGTGTAACCGCTTTTGCCGGCTCTCCTGCACGGTTCAGTTTGTAGAGTGTCAGCAGATACTCTTCAATAACTTTAGAATGCTCAGTCATAGCACTTTTTAATTGGGGTTTGAAATTAGCATATACTAACAGCAATGTTTGAGAATGACAACCTCTATCTTCCGGTAGCCGAGCGGCGGCCTTTCGTTAATGTACAACTGAAAACAGCAGAAACCATTTCAGCTGCAGAAACTCACTTAGGCCCGCAATAACAAATTACATGTGAAATTTGTTCAACTGTCATGTAGCGAGTTCCTGATTAAAAATTAATGTTCCTGAAATCTTTGTGCTTAATTGTCAAAATCAACTTCATCAAGTATTTTGATGGCTTTTTTTCGGTGACTGCCGATTTCAGCTAAATTACGCTGATCCTGTTTGAAAACACCTTGCTTGACTCCGTCCTGTCCACCACCGAAACCCTGTACGATTCCTGAATACTGAATTCCGGATTTGACCGGATATTCATGGTTCACCTGTGCATACATGTATTGGGCTAGTTTCCCTGAAAGAAACTCCAGCAGTTTTACAGCCTCAGCTTTGTTTTTTGCTGCTTTAGTGACTGCGCCTCCGGAGATATTCATGTGGGTACCACGATCACCTTGATTTGGAAAATAAATTCCTACTGATGCGGCCCATGCACGCTGGTCTTCACGCTCCAGCATTTTACCCATGTAATATGTGTTTCCCAGCGCGACATCACACTGTCCCTGATAAATGGCTTTGACCTGACCTCGATCGTTTCCGCTAGGTTTGCGTCCCCGATTGTTTTTCAAACCCTGCAGCCAAGTTTTCGCTTTGGCCGCACCATGTTCTGCAATCATTGAAGAAATTAATGCCACATTATATTTGTGGTATCCGGAACGGGTACAGACACGTTGGTTGTTTCCGGATTCACCCAATGCCTCATAGGTGGATAATTCACCGACTTTGATACGCTCTTTTGAATAATAAATCACACGGGCGCGAGCAGTTAGAGCCGTCCAAAGCCCTTTTGGGTCACGGTAGTTTCCCGGAACATTCTGTTCAATTACATTTGAGTTTATTGGCTGAAATAGTCCTGCGTCTGCAATTGCGGTCAAATTTGAAATGTCCACTGTCAGCAGGGCATCGACCGAACCCGGCTGCTGCTTGAGGCGCTCCAGAGAGCCTTTTTTGAGATAAACAACATTGGCCTTGATTCCGGTTTGTTCTTCAAATACATCCAGAAAAGGCCGGAGCAAAAATTCCTGCCGCTCCGAAAGAATATTTACTTGTGCAGCCGGGGCAAAATGTGGAAACCACAACAGACTTCCGAAAATGAGGGTTATGATTTTTTTATTGTTAAACATAGTATTTCTTTACAAAAATATTAAAAATAACCCTGAGTCAGGATGTTGATAAAAAATTTAATTCTTTGTAAGAGATCTTCCAGCTTGAGCCTTTTTCGATTTCCCCCGAAATACTGCAACTTCGATGAAAGAGAAGGAGGAGTTGGAGTAGGGATTGCCCTGGCAAAAATACCAGTATTGTAGTTATAGTAAGCAAAATAAAATTATTAGTCTACACTAATTTAATTAAAAAGCCTAATTTTTTATTTCACG
>Ga0208063_1000192_pt1 | contig 20777 bp, 10 predicted proteins | sample DeeseametaMP0203_FD_184219 | JGI IMG/M metagenome (GOLD analysis project Ga0208063, IMG submission 184219) | Marine microbial communities from the Deep Atlantic Ocean - MP0203 (SPAdes) | ecosystem: Environmental > Aquatic > Marine > Oceanic | place: South of Cape Verde, Atlantic Ocean... | reverse complement strand
CTGTAAAGTCTGATGACGTGCATGGCAGGAACAAGATTTATGAATCGATTGTCAAAGGTCGGCATCAATTGGAACCCGGTATTCCGGAATCATTCAAAGTTCTTATCAGTGAACTGAAAAGCTTGTGCCTGAACATTGAACTACTCCAAAACTCAGAGGAAGAAGAGAAAGAAATCCCGGAAGGAATGGAATCTTCTCCGGCGTCAGAAGAAGTAACAGCGAATAAAGCTGAAGAAAAAATATCGAAAGCAGTATCTGAAGAGTCAAATGAAGAAATCGATACGGCAGAAGTTACAGCATAATTTCTCAATCAAAACCCTATAACCAATTAACCAGCAACTAAACATGGCACTCAGAGATTTGTTTGAAATTGCAGTAAATCCGAAAAATTACTCCGCCATACGGATCAGAATTGCCACTGCCGATGAAGTAACATCCTGGTCTCATGGAGAAGTCCGAACCTCCGAAACAATCAACTATAGGACATTTAAGCCGGAACGAGATGGACTTTTTTGCGGCAAAATATTTGGACCTGTACATGACTATGAATGTATCTGCGGAAAATACAAACGCATGAAACACCGGGGGATAACCTGTGAAAAATGCGGTGTGGAAGTTATTGAATCCAAGGTGCGCCGGGATCGTATGGGCAATATAAAACTCGCCTGCCCTGTTTCTCACGTCTGGTTTCTCAAGGGTGTTCCCAGCCGGATTGCAACCATTCTTGACATGATGTTAAGGGATTTAGAGCGTGTGCTATATTTTGATGCGTATATCGTTCTTGAACCAGGAGATTCTGAACTGGAAGAACTGGAACTGGTGGAAGAAGACCAATATCGGGAATTGGAAGAGAATCATCCGGATTTGAAGTTGGGTATGGGTGCAGAAGCCGTGCAGACGCTTTTGCGAAGGATCGATTTAGCCGAGCTGGAAAAACAGCTGCAGATTGATATGCGGGAAGTCAATTCTGAAACACGCCGCAAAAGGATTGCCAAACGACTCATTGTGGTCAGCAAGCTCCTGAAGTCTGGAAATGCGGTTGACTCCATGATCATAGAAAATTTACCAGTCCTTCCTCCGGAACTGAGACCCTTGGTTCCTCTAGAAGGCGGACGCTTTGCGACAAGTGACCTCAATGATTTATATCGACGTGTTATTCACAGAAACAACCGTCTCAAACGACTGATTGAATTACGTGCACCTGGAATTATTGTTAAAAATGAAAAGAGAATGTTACAGGAATCTGTGGATGCCCTTTTCGATAATGGCCGCCGAGGCCGTCCTATGGTGGGTTCGAATAAAAGGCCGTTAAAATCAATAAGTGATATGCTCAAAGGTAAACAAGGACGTTTCCGTCAAAATCTGCTGGGTAAACGTGTTGATTATTCCGGACGTACTGTGATTGTGGTTGGACCGGAACTAAAACTTCATCAATGCGGTTTACCTAAAAAAATGGCTTTGGAACTTTTCAAGCCATTCATTTTTCACAAATTGATTGATTATCAGGAAATACACACGATTAAAAATGCAAAGAAAGTGCTTGAGGAAAATCCCCCTGAAGTATGGGCCATCCTTGAAGAGGTTGTACGTGAACATCCCGTTTTACTGAACCGTGCGCCAACCCTGCACCGCCTTGGTATTCAGGCTTTCGAACCAATTTTGATTGAAGGGAAAGCGATCCAGCTGCATCCGCTTGTTTGTACAGCATTCAATGCAGACTTTGACGGTGACCAAATGGCGGTTCATGTCCCCCTTTCTGTGGAAGCACAACTGGAAGCAAAAATATTGATGATGTCCACCAATAATATTTTATCTCCGGCAAATGGAAAACCTGTGATGACACCAACTCAGGATATGGTGCTCGGTCTTTACTGGATTACCAGAGAACGTGAAGGCTCTCTTGGAGAAGGAAAAATTTTCTCCAGTCGAGAAGAAGTTCTAGTTGCTTTTGAACATGGCCGTGTGGACTTGCATGCCAAAATAAAAGTACGTTTGGAACACTTAGGAGAAATATTGTCTGAAGAAAATAATCAAGAAACATCTACCAGCAAACCAATTGTGGAAACCACGGTTGGTCGTATTATTCTTTCTATGGTAATTCCGGAAGAGGTTCCATTCAAATCAATCAATGTACACCTTAAGAAAAAACAAATGGCCGAACTTGTTGATGAGTCATACAGAAAGGCAGGAAGTGTTAAATCAGTAAAAATGTTGGATGATCTGAAAAATTTAGGTTACCAATATGCAACCAAGGCAGGTTTTTCCATCAGCATGGATGATATGGTGATTCCAAAAGAAAAGACCACTCAGTTGAAAAAAGCTCAAGTAGATGTCAACAAAATCAACATGCAGCACCAGGATGGTTTAATCACTGACGGAGAACGCTACAACCAGGTAATTGATATTTGGGCACGGACCACAGAAAAAATTTCTGAAAAAATGTCTGCCGGACTTTCTGAAGAAATCATTGATGAAGAAGGTGTTCATAAAGTGAATTCAATTTTTATGATGGCAGATTCCGGAGCTCGCGGTAGTAATCAGCAAATGAAACAGTTAGCCGGTATGCGTGGTTTGATGGCAAAACCTTCAGGTGAAATTATTGAAACACCAATTCACGCAAATTTCCGCGAAGGGCTTAACGTGCTGGAATATTTTATTTCAACACATGGTGCCCGCAAAGGACTGGCTGACACTGCATTAAAAACGGCGAATTCCGGATACCTGACTCGACGCCTGGTTGATGTTTCACAGGACAGTGTTGTACTGGAGGATGATTGCGGAACCCTGGATGGCATCGAAATGACAGCTTTGATAGAGTCCGGAGAGATAATTGAATCACTTGGAGACCGGATTTTAGGACGTGTTTTGCTTGATGACGTGCTCGATCCAAATGTTGAAAATGAAATCCTGATTCCAGCCGGAACTCTAATAGATGAGTCAGATAGGGATGTCATTGAAAATTCCAGGATTGAAAAAGTACAAATACGCTCACCTTTGACCTGCATGTCAGAACAAGGTGTTTGCAGGAATTGTTATGGACGTGATTTATGCCACGGTGGTTTGGTCAATTTAGGTGAAACAGTCGGTGTGATTGCCGCCCAAAGTATTGGAGAACCGGGAACCCAGCTAACAATGCGTACTTTTCATATAGGTGGAACTGCAAGTCGTTCGGCTGAACAGAATAAATGGGAAGCAGGTTTTAGCGGAGTTCTTCGCTTTGATGACCTTAAGGAAGTAAAGAACCGTGAAGGTAATTTTGTTGTTCTTGGACGTCGTGGGGAAGCAGTGATTGTTGAAGGTGGCAAAAATATAGCTGTGTCTAAACTGGCTGACCTTGAAAACGAAAGAGAGCGTGAAAGACGCCCCTTGCCGATGGGGGCAACTCTCCTGAAAAAAGAAGGTGAACTGGTTGAACAAGGTGATTTAATTGCAGAGTGGGATCCCTTTTCCATTCCAATCATCACAGACGTATCTGGATTCGTTGATTTTGAAGACATCAATGAGGGTGAAACTTTCAAGGAACAAGTCGATGAAGTATCTGGTGTTTCACGGAAAGTAATTCATGAATCCCAAAGTTTGGAACAACATCCATTAATTGCAATTTGTGATAGTAAGAAAAAAACAATTATCCGAAAAAATGATACTGTGACGGAGTTTGCGTTACCGAATAAATCTGAATTGGTAGTTGAAAATGGGGTAGAGGTACATGCTGGAGATGTTCTGGCAAAAATCCCAAGAGAACTTGCCAGAAATAAGGATATTACCGGCGGACTGCCAAGAGTTGCAGAACTTTTTGAAGCAAGAGTTCCAAAAGATCAGGCTATTATCACTGAAATTGACGGGATTGTAGAATTTGACTTAGATGTGAAGAAAAAGCAACGAATCCGCATCCGTCCTGAAGATGGAAAAGGCGATTCAAAAGAATACCTTATTCCACGCGGTCGTCATATCACCGTACACATGGGAGAGTATTTGCGTGCAGGTGATCCTCTAATTGACGGTTCGCCGAATCCACATGATATTCTTGCAGTTAAAGGTTCAAAAGCTCTGCAAAAATATTTGGTGGATGAGGTTCAACAAGTTTATCGACTTCAGGGTGTTGGTATCAACGACAAACATATTGAAGTAATAGTACGTCAAATGCTGCGTAAGGCTTATGTTGAAGATCCGGGTGATTCAAGCTTGCTGGTTGGCCAGGAAATTGGCCGTTCGGAACTGAATAGTATAAATCAAGAGTTAACTGCACAGGGACTGCGTCCCGCTCGTTCAAAACCAAAATTGCTTGGTATTACAAAAGCGTCATTAAGTACAAATTCATTTATTTCTGCAGCCTCTTTTCAGGATACAACAAAGGTGCTGACAGACGCTTCCCTGGCAGGAAAACACGACACTTTCCGCGGTTTGAAAGAAAACGTCATCCTCGGCCGACTTATACCGGCAGGCACAGGATTTAATGTCTTTAATAACATGGACTATGATCTTGGAGAAGGAGTGATTGACCCGGCAGCAATGCGTAAGGCAGCAGATGAAGCTGCAAGAGCTGCAATGGTGAGGGAAATCACGGAAGCCGAGAAAAACAAAAAACCGGCAGATTTGGTTGCCGAAGAAAAAATTCCGGAAGCAGCATAAAATACTGCATACAGGTTCATAGTTCAGGATGCTTCCTTCCATTGAAACTTCCCACTTTGAGTTAAAATTGTCAGTTCGGGACTATGAGCTGGACAGTTTTGGTGTGATAAATAATGCGGTATATCAGAATTATCTTGAACACACTCGCCATCAGTTTTTGGAATCACAGGGCCTGAAATTGACTGCTTATTTTGAGCAAGGATTGAGTCCTGTCATCACAAAAGCTGAAATAGAATATCGAAGCTCATTACAAAGTAGAGATGACTTTATAGTGAGTTTAGAATTGGTTTTGTTAAGCAAAGTAAAGTTCATTTTTCTTCAGGAAATCCGGAGCATACCCAACAAAACGTTGATTCTCAGTGCAAGGATTACCGGAACCATCCTCAATTCTTCCGGTCGTCCTTTTTTACCTGCTGCGTTTCAAAACTTGCGTACTTTTCTTACTTCCAAAATAACAAACTGATGTAACGGGTGTAGTGTGATTTCTGAAAAACAACGTTCCGCTGAGGGTGCATGTGAATACGTCAAAGATGGCATGATAGTAGGCCTTGGGACAGGTTCCACCGCAGAGTTTGCTGTTAAAAAAATTGGTGAACTTGTCCGGAATGGACTTTCAATACGCGGCATACCAACTTCAGATGCCACTAAAATATTGGCAGAGAGTGAAGGAATACCTCTGATTGATTTTTCTGAGACAATGTTCATTGATTTAACGATTGATGGTGCAGACGAAATTGATGCCAACTTAAATATGATCAAAGGCGGAGGTGCTGCCTTACTCCGTGAAAAGATTGTTGCTTCTGCGTCAAGAGAAGAAATCATTATTGTCAGTGTTTCAAAGTTGGTACAGCAGTTGGGTGCGTTTCCTTTGCCGGTAGAAGTTATTCCATTCGGTTGGCAAGTTGTTTTTAATCAACTGGAGTCACTTCAGGGAAATCCAGAACTCCGGCTCAAGCAGGGTCAACCAAGCGTGACTGATCAGGGGAATTTTATAGTTGATTGTCATTTTCGAAAGATTGAAAATCCAGAACAGCTGGAGCAACATCTGAATATGATTCCTGGAGTAGTTGAGAACGGTCTTTTTATCAATTTATGTACACGGATGATTATGGCAGATGGAGAGAATATAATAATAAAAAACCGCAATTTAAACTGAGCTGCAGGACTTGGTCTGCTGGATTCCCGGCTAGACAAATGCAGCAGAACGAACTACTATAATACTGAGAAAAAATTGTTTGTGTCTATAAAATATAAAGGAGAAAAATGACAATTAGAATTGCAATAAACGGATTCGGACGCATTGGAAGAATGGTGGTCCGAGCAGCAAATAAAAATCAAAATGTTGAAATTGTGGCAATCAATGATTTGGTACCTTCTGAAAATTTAGCCTATTTACTGAAATATGATTCGACGCATGGACGATTTGATGGTGATGTTCAGGCAGGACAAGACTGTTTAGTGGTTGACGGAAAAACAATTGAGTGTCTGTCTGAGAGAAATCCTGGAGATTTGCCCTGGAACAAAATGAATATTGATTATGTAATTGAATCTACAGGATTGTTTACTACCAGTGAAAAAGCGGAAGAGCATTTGAAAGCCGGAGCAAAAAAAGTGGTAATTTCTGCTCCTGCCAAGTCGGCTGAAATCAAGACCCTGGTAATGGGTGTCAACAATGAAACATATGATCCAGGTACAGATAATATTGTTTCCAATGCATCATGTACCACTAACTGTCTGGCGCCAATTGTAAAAGTTGTGCTGGATAATTATGGAATTGAAGAAGGTTTGATGACCACTGTTCACTCTGTGACATCAACTCAACCAACTGTTGACAGTCCATCAAAAAAAGATTGGCGCGGTGGACGTGGTGGACCACAAAACATCATTCCTGCTTCTACTGGGGCAGCCAAAGCAGTAGCACTATGTATTCCGGAAATAGCAGGAAAATTAACCGGAATGTCTTTTCGGGTGCCTACTCCAAATGTTTCTGTTGTGGATTTGACCGTGAAACTAAGTAAATCGACCAGTTACGAGGAAATCAATTCCTCAATGAAGGCTGCTTCAGAAGGTAAACTCAAAGGTATCCTGGGTTTCACAGATGAGGATGTTGTTTCCAGTGATTTCATTGGCAGTACTTATTCATCTATTTATGATGCCGGAGCCGGTATTGGTTTGAATGACAGATTTTTCAAACTGGTCTCCTGGTATGACAATGAAATGGGTTACTCCACTCGCTTGATTGATCTGATTGAATACATGGAAGGACAAAACTAAATTGGTTTTCTGCTGCAGGCTCAAAGAACAGCTCTTTGAACCTGCGGCTCTTCTTCAATCTTTACTTCTCCTCTCTTTAAGCCCAAGCCATATTCTCTTTTAATCTCCGTAACTAATTTCCCATGCACAAAGTTGAATTAAAAGAAGTTGGTCTCGACATCGGGTTGGCATTCGCCAGGCATTTTTATAAAACCGACTACCTGCATTATGGATACTGGCCGGAAGCATTAAGTGTGGATCCGGCAAATGTGTTAGAAGCGCAGGAAAACTATGCCAACTTGTTGCTAAAACATATTCCGGATGGAGTAAATTCTATTTTGGATGTCGGTTGCGGTTCCGGAAAATTTTCAGAAAAATTGCTCGACGCAGGTTACACGGTGGATTGTGTCTCACCCAGTCCAAATTTAACTAAACATGTGAGGGAGCGTCTCGGAGAACGAGTAGAAATATTTGAATGCCGCTATGAAGATCTGAAAACAAAAAAGTACTATGATCTGATTTTGTGCAGCGAAAGTTTTCAGTACTTGCTCCTGGAAAATGCCATGGCACAGACTCAGGAACTACTCAATCAAAAAGGCCATTTGCTAATTTGCGATTTTTTTAAACGTGATGTTGAAGGTAAAAGTCCAGTCAGTGGCGGTCATAAAATTGAGAGATTTCTAAAATATATGCAAGCTCAGCCTTTCAGGCAAATCACGGACATAGACATCACTAAAGAAACAGCTCCATCATTAGATATTATGCGGGATTTGATTCAAGAAGTAATTGCTCCAACCTGGAACATTGTGGCCTATTATATGACCAGCAACTATCCCCGTTTCAGTAAACTCTTTAGTTTTGCCTTCCGAAAAAAAATTGCTCAGGCCAATCGTAAATATCTTTCAGGCGGCACCAGCGGCGAACAATTTGCCCATTTTAAAACATATCGTCTCTTCCTGTATCAAAAAAACAGCTGAAGATTCAAATCAGAGTTGATAATTTTTTCAGTTCTACTGCTTCACAAAATGAACTCTTCTATTTAACTTTATTCGGTTCAATCAAGCAATGTCTGATTTAGAAACAAAAAATGCTATTCGCATGATTCTACTTACGGCATCTCTTGGCGGGATGTCGTATCTGTCATTCAATAACGGCTTACTGCTTTCCTACTTTTCCCATTTGGGAATTCCCAGCGCAACTATCCTGATTTTATTATCAATCCTGCCGTTAACAACATTTTTAGTCATCATTCCTTTTAGCTATTTTTCAGATATATTTGGTAAAAAACGGATTGGTATTATCGGGATGGTGTTTTCATTTTTCGGCTTTGCCCTGCTGATCGGTGTCAGTTATTTTTCGGACTCATTAAGAATAATGGCAGTTGGATTTGGAATTGTTGTCTTTGGGATAGGTTCAGCAATGACTTTGGGAAATTGGTTTGCACTGCTTCACCCTATCATACCAGAAAATATTAGGGGACGTTTTTTTGGACAGTTAAGACTTACTTGGCAATCTATTGGAATCCTCTTCACATTAATAGTGATTTACATTCTGGAACTTTACCCCACCCTGGGAATGTATCAGGCGATTCTGGGTGTCATTACAATTCTGATGCTGCTAAGAATGTTTTTTTATCAGCAAATTCCTGAATTGGATAAAAGTACTGTTAAAAAAGAGTCATTCCGCATAAGTTTTTTGAAAGTTCTTAATATTCCAGGATATCTGCCGTTTTGTGCATATTGTTTTTTACTGACTCTTTTCACTGGTGCCTGCCCACAAATTTTCAATTTGATTGAAAAAGATGTGCTTCTGTGGTCAAAGGTTGAGATTGTTTTTATTGGAAATTTATTAGTAGCAGGAGCATTAGCAGGATTCTTTTTAGGTGGCAGAATGATAGATCGTTTTGGTACAAAGTATGTGTTTCTTTGCTGCCATTTTGGCTTTGGAATCATTCTTCTTCTTTTTTTATGGCGCAATCTGTTTACGGAAGAAATCCGGATTGTTGTTGGAATTTTAACGATTCTGTTTGGAATGGTTCAAGCTGCATCCAGTATAGCAATGACCTCAGAAACACTTGCCCTCATTCCTCCGAAAAACAAATCCCTTGCTACCGGACTTTGGTTTACGCTTTATAGTGGAGGAACAGGGCTTTCCGGTATTTTGAGCGGACAAGCCCTTGAACTGGGGGTTTTTAATGAATCATGGATCTGGCTGGGGCAGTCAATGAGCAGTTACGATGGTTTGTTGCTGTTGTCAGGAACAATGGTGTTATTGATGACTGTCACACTGGGAATGATCCCATCTATGATAAAAAAGGTGCCTGCCGGATGGATTCCACAAAGCTCGTAATCTTATAATCGTCAGTGGAATCGTCAGCTTAATTAAAAAACAAAAGGCCCCAAATTTAAGGACTAATCCGGCTGTGGGGAAGGGCAAAAGGAAGTCAGCAGGAGTAAGAAAAACTACTTCAATTTCAACCAAAAAGGTTTGTGGTTTACAGATTGATGAAAAACTTATCTCAGGATTAATAATTTATAGCCCTGTTTCCAAAGTCGATCATGAGTTTCCCTGAGATGAATCTTCAATGGCTTTTTTAAACTCTCTGGGGATAGACTTGGCCGTTTTCACACCCAGATTCTTGAGCATCTCTGCCTGTCTAATCATGTTACCTCTTCCGTCACTCAGCTTATTATATGCATTTTCATAAGACTCATGGGCACCCTTAATTTTATCACCAATTTTCTCAAATTCTTCCAGGAATCCACAAATTTTTTCATATAATTTCCCGCCCCTTTCAAAAATTTCTTTCACATTCTGCACCTGCTTTTCCTGTCGCCATAGTTGATTTACAATCCGGAGCGCCATCATTAAACTTGCCGGAGTGACAATAATGATATTTTTTATAAACGCATCAGAAGTTAAGTTGCTGTCAAGGGACTGCGCCAGGGAATATGCCGGCTCAATCTGCATGAACATCAGTACGTAATCTGGTGAACCAAATTCTTCGAAGCCCTCCTGGTAATTTTTTGAAGACAATCCATGGATGTGATTTCGCACGGACTGCAGATGTTTTTTGGCGTAGGCTTTCCGTTTTTGTTCATCATCTGCAGACATGTAGCTGTTATATGCTTTCAGTGAGACCTTGGAATCGGCAATCAGGATACGATCGTTTGGCAGCTTGATGATAACATCCGGACGCAGTTGAGTGCCGTCATCCGTTTTAATCTGGGTTTGTTTCTGGTAGTGTTCTCCTTCAATCAAGCCTGCATTCTGCAAGCATTTTTCCAGGATCATTTCACCCCAGTCACCCTGTTGCTTTGAATCACCTAGAAGTGCCGTCGTTAGGTTTTGAGCATCCTGACTCAAATTTGTATTAACTTCCTTGAGGTGCTCAAATTCTACCTTAATTGAAGCCCGGCCAGTTTCATCTTCAAGATGAAATTTTTCTACTTTTTCCTGAAACTCCTTCATTTTTGTTTGAATTGGAGTAAGCAGATTCTGGATACTATTTTTGTTTTCCTCAACAAATTGTTTTGATTTGCTTGTAAAAATTTTGGCAGAAAGATTTTCAAACTCTGTTCCCATCAATTTTTTTGCTTCCTCCAGAAATTTTAATTTTTCTCTGGATTCATTTTCCTTGGATTCCAGCCTTTCTTCCAAAGTTGCATTTAATACCTGCAGGGTAGAAAACTGTTTTTGCTGAAATTTCAGTTCTTCCTCAATTTCCGGAATTCTGTTTGCATCCTGCTTTAAGATGGCAAACTGCTTATCGAGCTCTATCTTGTCTGCCAGGATGGTATCGTATTTTTTCAGAAGTTCATTTAGTGATTCACCAAGTGCATCTATTTCCTGGGATTGAGTAGAAATCATTTTTTTCTGATAGAACCAGCAGAAAAAAATCCCCAGCAAAATACAAAATGCAGTATATAGAATTAAGGTGTAATTAATGGAATCAATGTTCATGGTTGTAATATTTATTCAACAGCATCTAGCAAAAAGTTATTCTAAACTTGCCTCTAATACTATAACAATTGAAAGAAGTCTTGAAAACAATTTTGCCCTTGAAAGCAAATTCTGAAACCAGGGAACGTTATCGGCCTGGTTCATTATGATTCTTCAAAGTTTTATTAAAAGTTTCTGATGGAAATAAGCTTTGTTAAAAAAAGCTCAGAGGCTAGTTTCCCTAAATTCGCTTTGTGGATTGGAGTAAAAAGACGCTTCCAGAAACATACCGGTGTAACTTAGCTGATTCTTACTGCAGTTTTCCGGAGTTCCTTCAAAGACCAATCTGCCGCCCTTGTCTCCGCCTTCTGGTCCCAAATCAATCAGCCAGTCTGCGGTTTTGATCACTTCTAAATTGTGTTCAATGACCAGCACAGAGTGACCTTCATCCACCAGGCTGTGCAATATTTTAAGCAACCTTGCCACGTCGTCGATATGCAATCCGGTAGTGGGCTCGTCCAAAATATAAAGAGTAGGACCATGTGTACGACGAGCAAGTTCTGCAGCTAATTTTAATCGTTGGGCTTCTCCTCCGGAGAGAGTATTTCCTGCCTGTCCCAATTTCATGTAACCCAGGCCAACGTCTTCCAGAGTTTTGAGAATCCGCTTGATGCGCGGCTGTGCCACAAAAACTTCAACTGCTTTGCTGATTTCCATTTCAAGCACATCCGCAATAGTATGCCCCTTATACTTGACTGCCAGGGTTTCCCGATTATAGCGCTTGCCTTTGCACTGATCGCATTTGACCCATACATCTGACAAAAAATGCATTTCAATCAATAGGAAACCCTGTCCGTCGCATGTTGGACAGCGCCCCTCTTTTGCGTTAAACGAAAAACGACGCTTGGAAAATCCGCGTTGTTTTGCTTCCGGCATTGAAGCAAAGAGGTTGCGGATCGGTTCAAGAACTTTTGCATAAGTTGCAGGATTTGAACGCGGAGTTCGCCCAATCGCTTCCTGGTTGATAACCATTATGGATTCAAGTTGAGCTATTCCGCTAATTTTTTTGTGTGTTCCTGGTTTAATCTGCTTTCCATTTATTTCCTTTTCCAGAGCTCGCTGCAGAACATCGACAACCAGTGAGGATTTTCCTGAACCGGAAACGCCGGTCACCACCGTAAAAACTCCGAGAGGAAAGTTGACATCCAGTTTTTTTAAATTATTTGCTGCTGCTCCGGTAACAGAAATTAAATGCTCCGGATTAAACGAACGATATTTTTTCGGCAGCGGAATCGATTTTTCCCCTCTCATATATTGTGCAGTCAGCGTATCGTGTTTGATTGAGATTTCCTGTGGACTTCCAAAAGCGGAAACATTGCCGCCGTAATGACCTGCTCCCGGACCAATATCGATAATATGGTCGGCTTGTCGGATCGTGTCCAAATCGTGTTCGACTAAGATCACACTGTTTCCACGATCCCGTAATTGCTTCAGCGTGCGGATAAGCCGTGCAGTATCACGGGGATGCAGGCCAATAGTTGGTTCATCCAAAACATAGGTCACGCCCACCAGTCCTGAACCAATTTGTGAGGCAAGCCGGATACGCTGCGCCTCACCTCCGGAAAGTGTGGATGCTTTTTGATCGAGTGTCAAATAGTCCAACCCTACATTTTCCAAAAATTTAAGACGTGTTAAAATTTCGCCCAGCGCCTGTTCGGCAACGGTACGCTGATTTTCGGTGAGAACCCAGCTTTCAATTTCCTGACGTGCTTCCGGGACAGAAAGTTGACAAAACTGGCTGATGTTTTGCTGATTAATTGTCACTGCACGATATTCTGCTTTCAAACGTTCACCTCCGCAATCTTCACATTGAGGATCATTTATGCGCTGAAACTCTCCCAAACCATCACAGGTTGGACATGCTCCCACATGAGAGTTGAAGGAAAACATGCGTGGTGATAATTCTTCCTGCTGAAAAAAAGAAAGCCTCACATCATTTTCCACATTTGCTGGAGTTTCAGACAAAAATACATATTTTTCACTCAACTGACCTTCCGGTTTTAGATCCGTCAAACAAATTTTCAACAAACCATGTCCACGCTGGAAAGCATTTTCAATGGCTTCTGCCAGGCGTTTTTGTTCTTCCGGATTAACGCGCAAACGGTCAATTCCCAAATCGACAGTAGTGTTTTTACTGAGTTTAAATTTTGCAGAGTTTTCCTTCCATTCATCCAGACGGATTGCTTTTCCATTGATATAAAGCCGCACAAATCCTTCCTGCTCCAGCGAATCGATCACATTTGGCAAGTGCTTGGGATGATCCAGCAGCAGAATTTTGCTCGACCCCGGTAAAAATAAAGGTGCAAGCAACTCAATCCGTTCACCTTCAAAATGTTCTGTACAAAAGGCTGCCGCGCGGGTTGGACTGTAGCCGAGCAAAGGTTTTCCGGTTGTTGGACAATGTGCCTTGCCGATACGCGCGAAAAGTAAACGCAGATAATCATAGATTTCAGTTGTTGTTGCAACAGTCGAACGGGGATTACGACCAGTTGCTTTTTGATTGATGGCAATTGCCGGAGAAAGTCCGTCAATCGAATCCACCGGTGCTTTATCCATACGGCCCAGAAATCGACGTGCATAAGTTGAAAGCGATTCGAGATAACGCGCCTGTCCTTCCGCAAAAATAGTGTCAAAGGCCAAACTCGTTTTGCCGGAACCGGAAACACCGGTTATCACAGTCATTTTATTGTTTGGAATCCGTACATCTATGTGCCGCAAATTATTTTTTGACGCACCCTTGATTACGATGTCACGAGAGTATGATTTTGAAACTTTTACTTTTTCAAAATCCGCCGGATCTTCTTCAATCACTTCAGTCGCTGAAACTTTGCCACTTTTTTCTTCTGATTCTTTGAAACTATTTTGTTCAGCCCCTTTTCCCAAAACTGTTTTCAAAAACTTTCCTGTCAGTGTCATCTGCTCCGATAAATTTTCCGGAGTTCCTTCGCAAACCAGTTCACCTCCATATTTCCCGCCTCCCGGTCCAAGTTCTATCAGATGATCGGCAACCTTCAGCACATCCAAATTGTGCTCAATCACTAAAACAGTGTTGCCTTGATCAACCAGACGGTTCAGGCAAGATAACAACAAACGGATGTCCTTAAAATGCAGGCCGGTAGTTGGTTCGTCAAGAATGTAAAGCGTATTTCCAGTCGCTATTTTTTTCAACTCTGAAGAAATTTTTACACGCTGTGCTTCTCCTCCGGAGAGGGTTGTGGAGGGTTGCCCAAGTTTTACATAGCCCAGACCAACGTCCAGTAGAGTTTGCAGAATTATGTGGATTTTTGGTAGTGCAGAAAAGAAATCCTCCGCCTCTGTAACCGTCATTTCCAGTACATCGTGAATTGTGCGGTTTTTATAGAATATCTGCAGAGTTTCAGCATTGAAGCGTTTTCCGCCGCAGGTATCACAAGGAATTTGTACATCGCTCAAAAACTGCATTTCTATCGTTTTCAAACCGGCACCCTGGCAGTCTTCGCAGCGTCCGCCCTTGACGTTGAATGAGAAGCGTCCTTTTTTATAACCCCGGGCTTTTGCTTCAGGCATCAGGGCAAATAAATCACGGATTGGGTCAAGGACCTTGGTGTAAGTTGCTGGGTTGCTGCGGGGGGTGCGGCCAATTGGAGCCTGATCAATTTTAATCACACGATCTATATTTTCGAGTCCGGAAATTTTTTTGTACGGACCGGGTTCGTCTTTGCTTCCGGGGTTCAGGTGGCAGTTCAAGGCCTTTTTGAGAATGCCGTCAATCAACGAGGATTTACCTGAACCGGAAACACCTGCTACAGCAACAAAAATTCCAAGTGGAATTTCGCAGTCAATATTGTTTAGATTATTGAAACTTGCACCGTGAATAGTTATCTTGTTTCCTGTTGGCTGACGTCGTTTTTCCGGAATGGCTATTTGTTCTTGACCGGAAAGAAATTGACCTGTTATCGATTCCTGTGCTTCAATTATTTTTTGCATGGAACCTTGTGCTGTGATGTGTCCACCGTCTTGTCCTGCAGTCGGACCGATGTCCACTAAATGATCGGCAGATTCGATGGTTTCCTTATCATGCTCAACCACCAGCACAGTGTTTCCCCGGTCACGTAATTTTTTTAAAGTGCGAATCAGCTTTTTGTTGTCACTCTGGTGCAGTCCAATTGAAGGTTCATCGAGTACATAAAGCACACCCTGCAGTCCTGCACCAAGCTGTGAAGCGAGCCGGATACGTTGTCCTTCTCCGCCGGACAAGGTTGCTGCAGAACGCTCAAGTGTGAGATAACCTACGCCGACATCGTTCAGGAAATGCAGACGGTCCCGGATTTCTCTGAAAATGTCCCGCCCTATTTTTTTCTCAGTTTCAGTCAGTTTTAAATTATCAAAAAAGTTGACCGAATCTTCAATTGATTCACCGGAGAGACTATTGATATTGTGGCCGTGCAGTCGTACTGCAAGTGCCATCTTGTTGAGGCGCTTTCCTTCACAGTCCGGACAAATAGAAGTGTGCTGAAATTTTTCAAGTGGACCCTTGACAAAACGAAAAACAAATTGCAGGATTGGAATGAAACCGGCCCATTGTTGTTTCTCCAGTTTATTGAGAAACTGACCGGGAAAACGAAAAATATTGGAAACGCCAAGCTTCATTTTAGTGTTTCCATATAAAATCAACTGCCGCTGTTCAACGGATAAATTTTTCCACAAAGTTTTGTCGTTGATTTCAAAATTATTCATTAAACTGTTGACGTGGCGCTGATCGACTTTTGTGTATAGTAAATTCCCCTTTTCAGTAAAACATTTAATTGCACCTTCAGAAATTGAGAGTTCGGGATCACAGAGTTTCTCTTCAGAAAATGTACTTAACTGGCCGATTCCGTTGCACGAGGGACAGGCTCCTTGAGGTGCGTTAAAAGAAAATAAGCGTGGTTCCATTTCCGGCAGCGCAATTTGACAGCTGGGACAGGCCATCAACTGACTGAACAAGTGATCTTTTTCCGGGCTTTGCTCCAGCTGATTTTTTGTTTCATTTTCTGCAGTTTTTTTACCATAGTGCAAAATAGCCAACCCGTTACCCAGCAACAGGGCTTTTTCTACACTTTCTGTGAACCGACTTTTTTCTTCTGCAGTAATTGTAAGTCGATCGACAACCAGTTCAATGGAATGTTTTTCGTAGCGGGCAAGCCGGATATCCTCATCCAGCCTGCGGACTTCTCCGTCAATTCTGGCTCGAACGTAGCCCTCGGCGGCCCAGTCTTCTAGTTCTTTACGGTATTCTCCTTTGCGTTCCTGAACCATTGGTGCCAGTATCAGGCAGGCTTCATTCAAGGCGTCCACATAAGCATAATCGGTGATTTGTTCCGGAGTTTGCGAGGTGATGCGGGTTCCGCATTCAGGACAATGCGGCTTGCCCAAACGTGCAAAAAGGAGGCGATAATGATCGTAAATTTCTGTGATTGTTCCAACGGTTGAACGCGGATTACGGTTGACTGTTTTCTGGTCTACGGATATCGTCGGACTCAGTCCTTCGACGTGTTCGACTTTAGGCTTGTCAGTTTGCCCCAGAAATTGACGGGCATACGCCGAAAGTGATTCAACAAAACGGCGCTGGCCTTCTTTGAAAATCGTATCAAATGCCAGTGAAGATTTTCCAGAACCACTGACTCCAGTAAAAACTGTCAGTGAGTCTCGTGGAATATTAAGGCTTACATTTTTCAGATTGTGTTCTGATGCGCCAATTACGACTAATTGATCTGCTTTTTCTTGGGACATGAAAAAGGACTGAGGATATTCTGGACAGGAAATTAAGCTGATTTTTGATGTTTATTTTGTGATCATTATGGCAGGAATTATTTGGAGCAACAAGACGGAATTTATTTTGAAATCAAACTGAATTAGTATGGTGAAAAAACTTATTTGGTTACACCAAATTTGTGGTTGACCATGCATGCAGGAAGCTGTAAAACTTATTCATCTTTATTTGTATTTGTTACATTGTTTAAAAATATTATTAGGAATCTCTAAATGAAATCTATACCAAAGCAGGCACAAGTTGTCATCATCGGCGGCGGAGTAATTGGCTGTAGTGTGGCTTATCATTTAACAAGACTGGGCTGGAAGGATGTGGTTTTGCTGGAACGCAAGGAGTTGACCTGCGGAACAACCTGGCATGCAGCCGGACTCGTCGGTCAATTGCGGGCCACAAAAAACATGACCAAACTTGCGCAGTATACCAGCGAACTTTATGCCACTCTGGAAGAAGAAACAGGACAGGCCACCGGTTTTAAACAAAACGGTTCAATCAGCGTGGCTCCGGATGCCGGACGTTTTGAAGAACTAAAAAGGGGAGCCTCGATGGCCAAATGTTTTGGTCTGGAAGTCGAGGTGATTTCTCCTAGAGAAGCACGTGAATTGTATCCGCTTTTAAATATTGATGACCTGGTCGGCGCTGTTTTTTTGCCCAAAGACGGACAGACAAATCCAATTGATGTGACTCAGGCGCTGGCAAAAGGCGCAAAAATGGGTGGAGCAAAAATATTTGAAAACATGCGCGTTTGCGGAATCGAAACCAAAAACGCCGGAACGTCCGGTACGAGACAGGTTTCCGGAGTCAAAGTGGAGGTTCCATCTCTCGGTAGTGGAGAAGCAAGTGAACTCAAAACTATCTCTGCCGAAATTGTTGTTAACTGTGCCGGACTATGGGGGCATCAGGTTGGGGAAATGGCAGGCGTAAATGTACCGCTGCATGCTGCAGAACATTTTTATATTGTCACAGAAAACATTGGATTGCCGTCAACTCTTCCAGTTTTGCGTGATCCAAGCGGTTGGATTTATGCAAAAGAAGATGCTGGAAAAATGCTGGTTGGCTGCTTTGAACCTAAATCAAAACCGCGCCCACTAAACACGATTCCGGAGGATTTTTCATTTGGTCAGTTTGAGGAAGATTGGGAGCATTTTGAACCGGCGATGCTGAATGCAATGCATCGCATTCCAAAACTGGAAGATGCAGGAATCCACACTTTTTTCAACGGTCCAGAAAGTTTCACTCCAGACGACCGCTATATCTTAGGTGAGGCTCCGGAACTTAAAAACTTCTATGTTGCCGCCGGACTCAACTCAATCGGAATTCAATCTGCGGGTGGTGCAGGCAAAGTGCTTTCCGAATGGATCGTAAACGGATATCCGCAAATAGATTTATGGGATGTAGACATCCGCCGTTTTCATTCGTTTCAGGGCAATTCACGATATTTGAAGGAGCGCACCGAAGAGTCATTAGGCCTGCTTTACGCCATGCACTGGCCTTTCCGACAGCCGGAAACCAGCCGGGGCGTACGCAAATCTGTGCTACATGATCGTCTGGAAAAAACTGGTGCATGTTTTGGTGAGATGAGCGGATGGGAGCGCGCCAACTGGTTTGCGCCACAAAGAACAGAAGCACGATACGAATACAGCTACGCACGTCAAAACTGGTTTGAAGCCTCTGCCGCTGAGCATCAGGCGGCACGGGAAAAAGTGGCGCTGTTCGACATCTCGTCCTTCGCGAAATTCGTGGTGCAAGGGCGTGATGCTGAAAAAGTGCTCAACCGGATTTGTGCCAATGATGTCGCTGTTCCATCCGGAAAAGCGGTTTATACATCGTGGCTCAATGAACGAGGCGGTATCGAGTCCGACTTGACGGTAACCCGTTTGCAGGAAAATGTTTTTCTGGTTGTTACGGCTGGGGCTAGTCAAATCCGTGATCTGGCCTGGCTGCACAAAAATATTCCGGATGACGCACATGTGACAGTCACGGATGTAACTTCCGGATATGCTGTGTTGAGCGTGATGGGACCGGAATCCCGAAATTTACTTTCAAAACTCACTCCGGACGATTTATCAAATGAGGCCTTTCCTTTCGGCAATGCACAGGAAATTGAAATCGGCTACGCCAGAGCACTGGCCTTACGTATGACTTACGTTGGTGAATTGGGCTGGGAAATTTATGCACCAACCGAATTTGCTCAGGACATCTACGATAAAATCCTTGCAGCTGGAACCGAACATGGTTTGAAACTGGCGGGAATGCATGCCCTCAACTCCCTGCGTATGGAAAAAGCATTTCGGCACTGGGGACACGATATTGTGGACGAAGACACGCCACTGGAAGCCGGACTTGGTTTTGCGGTCAAGTTTGACAAACCCGGAGGTTTCATAGGTCGGGAGGCCTTGCTGCGTCAAAAAGACGAATTGTCCAAAACAAAAAGCGGAGTTTTGAAAAAACGTCTGGTGCAGTTTGCTCTGGAAAATCCGGAACCAATGCTTTATCACAATGAACCGATTTGGTGTAATAACAAAATCGTTGGTGATCTGACTTCCGGAATGTACGGTCACACCATTGGAACTTGTCTTGGAATGGGTTATGTATCACACGAGGATGGAGTGAGCAAAGAATTTCTGGAATCAAGTGTTTTTGAAATTGAAGTGGCCGGAGAACGGTACGGTGCAAGACCTTCTTTGCGTGCGTTTTATGATCCGAAGAGCAAACGGGTACGGATGTAGAGAGTCAATTTTTCAAAAAATATTCAAGTTGCAGCTAAATTGCTTGAGCTGCAGAAAATTTCATACTTGGACACTTTCAACCAGTTGCGCACCTCGTGAAGCCATAAAGTAGAGTCCCATGTAATGAGTTACGTCTTGAGGGTGGCTGGCACTGGGTGGTAGTCCAATTTCCTCAACAACATTTCTGGGCAGGTCATAGGTAGAGCAGCCTTTGTCATAAACCACCACTTCTTTCAAACTTGGAAGCATCCCGTGATTGCGGGCTGAGAGCAGTGTAAGAACAAAATCCATTACACAAATGTCGGTACATATTCCAACTACCAGGACATTAGCCACATTATTATCCTTGACCCAGTCAATAACTGCATTGGATCCATCCTGCTGAAACGCACCAATGAAACCGTTAATGCAGTCCTTGCGTACTAAAGTTGCCTGTGGTTCTTTTTCAAGCCACTTCAGTTCCGGAACCAAATCCTCCTCACCTGTACCGCTTTCGCAATGCGGTGGATAAGGCGGTTCCTGTTTACCAGAATCGTGTGTATCTAGAAATGCCAGCACAGGCATAGCTTGTTGAGTGAAAGAATGCGCAAGACGATTAGTTTCGGAAACCATCACTGATACCTGTTCATTGGGAACTTGAGGAGCAAGATTTCCGGCGCCGACGGTGGCAAAACCGTTGACCTCGTCGACAATGATCAAACCGAATCCCTGTCCGTTTGAGCTCAAATCAAGTGCAGTTTTACTCAGGGGCATGTCTTCAGCAAAATGCTGGAGATTGTTATCTGTTGTCATGTTTTTTTGTTGGCCGGATAAAAATCCGTTCCACCCGCCAGCAAAGTACAAGGTTGCTCAGACAACGTTAGTAGTGCATCTTCAAGATTGTCTGGTCGTGAGTAATCTAACATCAGTAATTATGTCTTATCAAAAAATAGGAAAAAATTTATTATTTTTAGTATTAATTTCAATTCAAGTCTGTGCAACAGGGTACATCAAACAGGCTGAGTTGACAACTCAAAAACCGTAATGCTGTCTCAGATTGCTGGGATTAATCGTAAATCTGCTGAAATGAATTCAGCCGGTTTTAGAACAAAATTTCAATCAACATACTCATAAGAATCTTGCCCGCAAAAATTATTTCATGTAAGATGCATCTTGACTACTCTTCTAAAAACAATTCACAATTATGTTCACCCACCTTCATCTTCACACGCAATATTCTCTGCTTGAGGGAGCAATCCGTATCAAAGATTTGGTTACTGCACTCAAAAAAAATGGTTTTGAGTCCTGTGCTGTAACCGATCATGGAAACATGTTTGGTGCCGTTGAATTTTTCCACACTTTGAAGGAAGAAGGCTTAAAGCCGATTATCGGGATGG
>Ga0208063_1000189_pt1 | contig 20939 bp, 23 predicted proteins | sample DeeseametaMP0203_FD_184219 | JGI IMG/M metagenome (GOLD analysis project Ga0208063, IMG submission 184219) | Marine microbial communities from the Deep Atlantic Ocean - MP0203 (SPAdes) | ecosystem: Environmental > Aquatic > Marine > Oceanic | place: South of Cape Verde, Atlantic Ocean... | reverse complement strand
GCTCAATTAGGCAATTTATTTTGCGGCAGGAAAACCGTATCGATAGTAAAGCTAACGCCAGGTTTTACCCCTTCAAAATAATTGATAATTATTGCGCATGGGCATGTATACACAATAACTAAGCAAAAGGCTTTCATAATACGAAAGCCTTTTTTAATATATCAATTAAACCTGCCAGTTAATGGGGATATCGCCTTGGGCTTGTAACAATTCATTTGTTTGTGAAAAGTGCTTACAGCCAAAAAAACCACGATGCGCAGAAAGCGGCGATGGGTGCGGCCCTTTTAAAATATGATGGCGAGTGCTGTTAATATTTTTACCTTTTTTTTGCGCATGAGCGCCCCATAAAATAAACACTACCCCTTTGCAGTGAGCATTTATATGAGCTATCACGTTATCGGTAAATTGCTCCCACCCTAAATGTTTATGCGAGTGCGCTTGGCCTTGCTCAACCGTGAGTACCGTATTGAGTAAAAACACGCCCTGCTCTGCCCAGCTTTGTAAGTAGCCATGGTCTGGTATTTCAAAACCGGGAATATCCGTTGCCAATTCTTTGTACATATTTTTTAACGACGGCGGTAACTTTTTAACCTCTGGCAACACAGAAAAACATAAGCCATGGGCTTGGCCTTCTCCGTGATATGGGTCTTGGCCTAAAATAACCACGCGAATATTGTTAAGAGCTGTCGCTTCAAAGGCACTAAATACTTGCTCTTTGGGTGGGTACACAGCAACACCTTCGACACGGCGTTTTGCTACATAATCTAATGTTTGCTGCATATAAGGTTGCTGTAATTCATATTCTAAAAAGGCTGGCCAATCGCTCATTGTATACTCTTAATTTGTTTGCGTGATGCATCTATTTTATCACACATATTTGCCAGTCCATCTAGCATGCGCGGTGTAAAACGATGTAATAAATCGGCATTTACACGTATAAATTGGTTCTGTTTTACAGCGGGGACTTCTGGCCATTTTTGCCAATTAATTTTAGGTTGTGGCTTATCGGCCTGTTCATCAGGAATAATAATAATCTGTGGTTTTTTAATCACCACGTTTTCAATACTTATTTGCGGGTAGTCGGTTGGGCTGTGTGCAAATACATTGCTTACATGACATGTTTCTATAAGCTGGTTTATCCATGTATTTTCACTTACCGTCATCATTGGCTCTGGCCATAATTGATAAAAACCAGTCAATATTTTTTTGCTTTGCTGCTGCTTTTTAATTTTTTTGAGTTTAGTAATAAATGCGTTTGCTACTTGCTTGCTTTGCTCAATACGCCCTGTAAATTTTCCAAAAGCAATCAGCTCGTTTGCAACTTCTTCTATTTTTTTTGGATCACTTAAATGTACTTTTATACCAAGGCGTTTAATTTGTTCTAAATCTTCACTTTGATTACCGCTTTTCCAACCAATCACTAAATCGGGTTTTAGCGCTAATAATTTTTCAAGAGAAATACCATAGTAACCACCAATGCGTTCAATACTTTTAGCTTCATTTGGGTAATCGGCGTAATCAACAGTGCCAACAATATTACTTCCCGCACCTATAGCAAATAGGTTTTCTACTATATGCGGTGCAAGTGCTACAACGCGCAGTTTATTTGGCGCAGCTGTATCACGGGCCACGGCACTGCCCCCTGAACACAATAACAGCAGTGCAGTAAAAAACGCTTTATACATTAGTAATCAAACCCTTCTAGTGCTTTTATACCCGAGTCGAAGGCGTGTTTAACATTGCGCACTTCGCTTACTGTATCGGCAAGGTCTGTTAATGTGCGGTGCGCTGCGCGACCTGTAATAATAACCGATTGCATGGGAGGGCGATTATTTAGCGCGTTTACTACCTCATCTAAATCAATATAACCGTAAGTCACCATGTAGGTAAGCTCATCTAGTAATACTAAATCAATACTGCTATCAGCAAGCATACGCTTTGACTCTTGCCATGTTGCTTGCGCGGCTGCGGTGTCGGCTTTTTTGTTTTGCGTATCCCATGTAAAACCGGTATTCATAACGGCAAATTCAACCCCTGCGCCTTGTAATAAGTTACGCTCTCCACACTCCCATGTGCCTTTAATGAACTGACAAACAGCGGCTTTTTTACCATGCCCTACGCAGCGAGCAACCACACCAAAGCCTGAGGTAGATTTACCTTTACCATTACCCGTAATTACCTGAAATACCCCTTTAACATCTTGCGCAGCAGCCACGCGTGCATCTACCTGCTCTTTTACTTTTTGTTGGCGCTGCTGGTGCTTATCGTTATTTGTATCCGTCATTATTATCTCCTTCATAAATCGATATAATGTGTTGCATGTTCAAATGCGCCTCGCACATAGTGGCCAAGCGCTCAAGTTGTTGCTCGCGGTGCGCTACAATACTCACAGGTTGTATGGTTGCATCGCTTTTTACCCACTTTAAAATTTGCAGTGTGGCAGCGGGTTCATCAAACAAGCCGTGTAAATAAGTACCAGCAATGGCATTGTCGTCACTAATAAAGCCATCGTTTTCAAACCCATGAGGGTGCGCGTTAAACGTTAAAAATGGCTTATTAAGTGCTGCGCCTTCACTAATGCCGGCATGAATTTCGTAGCCGCTACACGGTGTTTGCAAGTTATTTAACTGCATAGCCGCCGTTACTTTAGTGAGTACTTTTTGCGTGCTAAGTGTGGTTTCAAAATCGCATAGGGCAAGCCCAGTTACTTGCTTTAATGACGACTCGACTCCGTTGGGATCATTTATGGTATACCCCAACATTTGCATACCACCACACACCCCCAATACTTTGCCACCATAGCGTAAGTGGCGCTTTATTTGCGTATCCCAGCCTTCATTTTTTACAAAACTTAAATCACCCAGCACGTTTTTACTGCCAGGAATAATAATCAGATCAACCGGTGGGATCGCGTGTGTGTGGCGTACATAATTTATATTAATATTTGGGTGCAGCCGCAATGCATCAAAATCGGTATGGTTACTAATATGCGGCAATAAAAGCACGGCTACATTAATGGTGGCAGTCGTCACCGTGTTATCTATTGCTACAGCATCTTCGGCATCAAGTGCTAAATCATGCAAATAAGGCAGCACTCCAAGCACTGGTTTTTTTGTGTAGCGCTCAAGCCAATCTAGCCCACTTTGTAGCAAGCTTATATCGCCTCTAAAGCGGTTTATAACAAAGCCTTTTACGCGCGCTTGCTCGGATTCGCTTAATAACGCAAGTGTGCCCACTAAATGCGCAAACACACCGCCTTTGTCTATATCGGCAATAATAATGACAGGGCAATCTACCGCTTCTGCGTAACCCATATTGGCAATGTCGTTCTCGCGTAGGTTTATTTCTGCGGGGCTGCCTGCGCCCTCAACCAATAATAAATCAAACTGCTTTGCTAGGCGTTTATGCGAGGCAAGCACTGCATCCATCGCAACCTGTTTATAGTTATGATACGCCCCTGCCTCCATATTACTAATGGCTTTTCCATGTACAATGACTTGTGCTCCCGTATCACTATTGGGTTTGAGCAATATGGGGTTAAAGTCGTTTTGAGGCTCTACTTTAGCGGCTATGGCTTGCAAAGCTTGCGCACGGCCTATTTCGCCGCCCTCTTTTGTAACCGCGCTATTAAGCGCCATATTTTGCGGTTTAAAAGGCGCGACCTTTATACCTCGCTTTACAAACACTCTACAAAGCGCAGCGACTAAGGTGCTTTTTCCGGCATCTGACGTAGTGCCTTGAATCATTAAGGTTTTCATCAGCACTATGCCTTTGTTTTTCTAAAAAAGAGTAAGCTTAAAAAAAATACGCTACCCATAGCTGCTGTAATTACCCCTACAGGGAGCTCTTGGTTTTTAAGTAATGAGCGCGAAAGCACATCGACCCACACCATAAACGTGCCGCCCACTAAGCTCGTAATTAGTAAGCCAGCAGTACTGCCCTGAGATATAAAAAAGCGCACTATGTGCGGCACCATTAAACCTACAAAACCAATACCGCCACATAAGGCCACCAGCACGGCCGTTATTAACGAGCTCAATACCAGCATTAAAATTCTAAAACGGTGCACACGGACCCCAAGCGTTATCGCGCTTTCATCGCCAAGAAGCAGCGCATTTAACTGCCTTTTAAAGCTCAGCATAAAGCTAATACACACCACTATAACCACGCATGGCAACCATAACGTGGCCCATTGTGCGCGGGCAAAGCTACCTAACGTCCAAAACAAAATACCAGCCACTGCTTGCGGGTCACTCCAATACAGCAATAAACTTGTAAATGCGCTAAATAAAAACGACAGTGCCACCCCCGCTAGCAACATAGACTCTACTTGCGACCTTTTTTGCCGCCCAGCAATAAGTATCAATAAGCCCATTGCTAAAAAGCTTCCTAATAAGGCAGCAGCCGATAACATAAACCCTGCACTAATACCCGCAACAGCCATAAGCAGTACGACCCCAAACGACGCGCCTGACGATATGCCAAATAAATACGGATCAGCGAGCGGGTTACGGGTAACCGTTTGTAAAATAAGCCCTGCAATAGCCAAACCTGCGCCCGCCATAAAGGCAAGTAAGGTACGAGGTAACCTAAGCTCATAAATAATACGCGCGTTAAAGGAGCCCTCCCCTGCTGATAAAACCCCTGTGAGCACATCACTTAACGGCGTATCTGCGGCGCCAAAACTCAGTGCGCTAAAAAGGCTAACCAGTGCAATTAACACGGCTGCTATAAATATTGTCCACTGGTTTATTTTTGTTATATCCATTTAATTAATAGCCATAAAAGTAAGTAATATGAGGAATAGTTTGGCCATTTTCTGTGCGCTGAGGGTGGCTAGTTACGCGCGCACATACCCCAAAAACATCCGCTAGCATGTCCTCACTAAGTACCTGCGCAGGCGAGCCTGCATGTGTTATTTTACCTTTATTAATAACCACCAGCTCATCGCACATAGCGGCTGCTAAATTTAAATCATGAAATGAGGCAAACACAGTAACCCCTAGCGATTTTGCCAGTTCCATCACTTGTATTTGGTATTTAACATCTAAATGGCTGGTTGGCTCATCCATGATGAGTAATTGCGGTTGCTGCACTATAGCGCGGGCAATCAATGCACGTTGCTTTTCGCCCCCCGAAAGCGATTCAAAATTTTGCTTACACTGTTGCTCAAGCCCTACGGTTTTTATTGCCTGTGTAATTTTTTGTTTGTCGCTGTGGGTGGTGGCGCTAAATAATGATTTATGAGGTGTAAGCCCAAGGGCAACCACATCAAATAATGTTAGGTTAAATTGCGCGGGCGTTTCTTGTAGAACTACAGCAACATATTTTGCGTAGTCTTCACTTTTAAGCTGCCAAATATCCTGCTGATTAAAGGTAACGTTACCAGCGGTGGGTTTATTAAAGCGATACAAACAGCGCAGTAAGCTCGACTTACCCGCCCCATTTGGGCCAATTAACCCAATAAACTTACCCTTAGCTATGTGTAAATTAATATTGTTTAAAATGGCGTGTTCATCAACTTCCCACGACACATTTTGAACGTTTAATAAGGGTGTATTTGGCGCTAATGTAGTTTGCAAAAGTGAGTCCTTGGAAAGCGTGCACTCACTAACACACAGCTAAAAGACTAGTGCATCAATAAAAATGAGTTTACCCGCTCGTTAAAAAAGTATACCAATCTAGAACTTCTCATGCTGATTGATATGTCTCATTTGTATCTGACTTAAAGCGTGATGCTAATTACAGTTACGGGAATAGTTGAGGAATTTCACCCCATTCCAAATGAGGGTCTATTATGGGCGGGTAAGTAAATAATTTAAAGCAAAAAAAACCGCGCTCATGAGAGCGCGGTTAATAAAGGGAGTGTTTAAGCAACGCTTAAAACTTGTATTCCATACCTAGGCCAACGTAGTCTTGGTCAACATTGTTGTCCATATCGAAGCTTGAGTAAAAACCAAATACTTTAATGTTTTTATTAAACTTATGATCAACACCTACAGAAACTGCCGTTTTGTCGTCGCTGTCATCAAAGTCCATTGCTTGGTATTGCACTTTAAACGTGTTTTTACCCATGCTGTAGGCTGCGTTTAATAAATAGCCGTCAGCTTCTGCGCTACCGTCTACTTTTTCTTGAGTTTGGTACATAGCGCCTAATTTAAAGCTCTCTACTTTACCTTGAATTGACGCACGCACTACATCGTAGCCATTTACTTCGCTATCGGCTGCAACCGAGGCGTAAACCGCACTCTTTTTAAGTGCAGAGTCACCGTAGGTAACCGCCATTGAATAACCGTTATCTGCATCTACGTCATCTTCGGCAATAAATGTAGCAAGTACTTTAAAGCCTTCGTAGCTTTTAGATGTATAAGTGATTGAATCACCTAAGCGGTTTTCACCTTTAAAGACATTTTTAATATCGCCTTCAAGGTCATTAAATAAATCTAACTTACCTTGCGATTGTTTAAGCGCTGTATCGTTACGACCCACAACAACTTGACCATATGCACCTTTTAAACCTACGTACTGGTTACGTGCAGAAATATTGTCGTCGTTATCACCTTTAGAGTCAGCATCAGATACATCAACTTGAAACTCAAACTTATAAACCGCTTCTAATCCATCAGTAATCTTTTCAGACCCTTTTAGTCCAAAGCGAGATGCATTACTTTTAATTTCAGTGAAAGACCCTTCGCCATCATCAGACGATTGCACAGTAACATTCGCTTTACCGTATACATCAACGTCTGCAAACGCGCTAAAAGATAAACCACTTACTAGTGCAACACATAAGCTCGATTTTACAAAATTCATGTTATTTCCTCGATAATCACAAGACTAATTTTTAAAACAGCTGCAGTTTGTCACCGTTAAATGACAGATATATTACAAAGGAAACATTTTTGTCTTTTTATTTTAATAAAAGTGTCTAAATTCTGAAAACAAACCGACATGAATATTTAATAAACAAAATTGTACCTATTCAACCTCATTAAAAATCATAGTCGGTATTTAGTGTTCATCAACAGGCTGATAAGCATTTATTTTAGGTAATAAGTTAATCAGGGTTTCTATTAACTCTTTTTGTTCGTTGTCTCTGTGGTAGGCCACAAAAATATCACGCGAAGTATGTTCTACGTCTTTTACATGAAACAGCTCACCCTTTTCTAGGTGAGACTCAACAAGCACCTCGGGGATGAACGCACTGCCGCCACACTGAAGAATTAAATCAAGGGCAATACGCCCCGTACTGGTTCTAAAATAAGGCGGCGTTTTACCGGTAAATTGGCGCGCATGCCATAGTGAAAACGTAGTACCCCAATCAACATATACATATTGGTTATCAAAAAAGTTCTCATTAGTGGCCGTGTCATAGCCACTAACCGGAATAATTGGCAGCTCGCAAATTCGCTCAACCACAAGCTCGTCTACTTTAGGGGGGTCAAATAAAATGGCTAAATCAAGCGTACGCTCTAATAATAACCGCGTGCTTTCTTGTTGGGCTTTAACCTCTGCGACCAACGAGACCCCAGGCATAGCCGACACAATATTAGTAATGCCAAATTGTAAAAACGCATCCCATATATTAGGCGTACCCGCTAAACTTATTTGCTTGTGCATGTTATCGGCAAGTGCCACATCCACTTTGGCACGCTGCATGCCGGTGATGATCATTTTAGCGTGCGGAAGCAATCGCTCTCCTGGCGCCGTTAATTGAATATTGTTACGCTGGCGAATAAACAAGTTTACACCCAACCCCTGCTCTAACTGGCGAATCCGAAAGCTTACTGCCGATTGAGTGATATACAGGTTTTCAGCCGCTTTACCAAAGTGACGCGTGCGCACAACCTCTACAAATGTTTTTAATAAATCTATATCCAATTTTTTATCCTCACGATAAAAATAACTTGTTTAATAAATTGTCAAACTTGCATCATACTCCAGCAATAAACAGGGTATGAGGATACAGTTATGAGCAACGATATTTCACTACTTCGCCAAGCGTTTGTTAGCCAACGTCAATTTTATGATGATCAAAACTTTCCTCGCGGGTTTAGCCGCAGCGGAAACTTCACCTTATTAGAAGCCAGCATATTAGAGCAACACGGCGTTGTACTAAAAGGCCTTTATAATAAAACTTTAGCACCCCAAAATACGCTACAAGAGCAATTTGTTGACGTAGTTTGTGGCAGTAAAGAACCTACAAACCCAATCGAAAAAGCCTGGGTTAAATATTTAAAACTAACAACCTGTAAAACCAAGTTTCATACACTTTTTGGCCGTTCAAAAATGTCAGGGCCGGTACCAATAAGCCAAGACGATTATAGCGAATCAGATAGCGTATAAGCCTCTAAGATATTTGCTTTTTTGCGTTTTAACAGTTACAACTTGTATAAGCAAATACTTTTGCAAAATATCAAACAAGGTTGTTACGTGACGCGAAAAATACTCATAGTTGAAGATACGCCTACTATAGCGCGTGTGCAAAAGCATATCGCGCTTAAAGCAGGTTACGAAGTAGATATAGCCGAGTCTTTAGCGGCAACAAAAGAGCTAATAAAACACAATAGCTACTTTTGCGCTGTTGTTGATTTTATCCTTCCCGATGCTCCTGCCGGTGAGGCGATTCCGTATACTATTAATGCCGACATTCCCACCATAGTAATGACAGGCAATATAGATAAACAAACTCGCGACACGGTAGAAAAATACCCAATAATTGATTACATAATCAAAGAAAACAAACAAGCTTACCAATACCTAGAAAAACAACTAAGCCGTTTACCACGTAACGAGAACGTAAAAGTGTTGGTCGTCGACGATTCAACCTCTACCCGTAGATACATTTGTAGTTTACTAAAGCGCCATAAGTATCAAATACTCGAAGCAAAGGACGGCAAAGACGCGCTAGAGGTACTTGAAAGCCAAAAAGACGTGTCTGTTATTATTACCGATAACGAAATGCCAAACATGAATGGTGATGAGCTATGCGCCGAAATTCGCCGGCTTTACAGTAATGATGAAAAAGCCATTATCGGTATTTCAGGTGCTGACTCGTCAGCATTATCGAGCCTATTTTTAAAAAATGGTGCCAACGACTACCTCCATAAACCCTTTAACAGCGAAGAGTTTTACTGCCGACTAAGTCAAAACGTCGACATGCTTGAGCAAATAGCAACAATTAAGCGCCAAGCAAATACTGACTACTTAACGAATCTGCCTAATCGACGCTACTTTTTTGAAGAGTCGAGCAAATCACTCAAGTATTTAAAAAAATCAAATCAAGATGGTGCACTCGCCATGCTTGATATAGACCATTTTAAATCGATTAACGATACATACGGTCACGATTCAGGCGATGAGGTTCTCAAAGGGTTGGCGGTGTGTTTTAAAAAGTACTTTGAAAAGCAGCTAGTCGCTCGCTTAGGCGGTGAAGAATTTGCCGTTTACTTTACTGATGCAACCACAGCGCAAGCGCTAAAACGCCTTGAAGGATTTAGGCAATTTATAGAGCTTAATAGCCAAGAGTTTAGCCAAGAAAAAATTAAATTTACAATTTCTATTGGTTTTGCAAGCGGCCCTATTTACCAAATAGATGAGTTACTTAAACAGGCCGATTTAAAGCTGTATGATGCAAAAGAAACCGGCCGTAATAAAGTAATAAGCTAAACCTTAACGCTGCTTTATAGCAACTTGCTTAAACTATTATTGCGCATAGGTATTAAACTTCGGCGGCGGTTACAGCCGCTTTTTTACGCTTACGCGATTGATGATAAGAGTCCCAGGTAAATATAGCCAGCGCACTCCAAATACAGGCAAACGTAATCACCCGCTCTGCATCAAATACTTCATCGTAAAACACCACAGCAAGCATAAACATTAAACTTGGCCCTATGTACTGAAAAAAGCCCAATGTTGTGTACTGCAAACGCTTGGCCGCTCCGGTAAAGCAAAGCAGCGGCAACGTAGTAATAATACCGGCACTAATTAACAGCGCATTGGTATGCCAATCGTTTAGGGCTAAGTCGGAAGTAGGTGTTGGTGCCATTACCCACCAGTAAATTAATGCAACCGGCAGTAAAATTAGGGCCTCGAGTAAAATGCCTGGCAGCGCTTCAACAGGCAACTTTTTACGCAGTAAGCCATAAATAGCAAAAGACGTGGCAAGCGAAAACGCGACCACCGGAAACGAGCCAAAACTGACCAATTGCAATACTACGCCCGCAAAGGCTAAAAACACTGCAAACCCTTGTAACTTTCGCAGCCGCTCGCCTAAAAATAGCATACCCAACAGCACATTAAGTAATGGGTTTATGTAATACCCTAAACTGGCATCGAGCATATGATTATTATTAACCGCCCAAATAAACAGCCCCCAATTAAAGCCCAATATAGAAGAGGTAAGTACTAACATTAAAATAATTTTTGGCTGGACAACTATGCGCTTAACCTTATCCCAGTATTTAAGCACACTGACCACAAGCACTAAAAAAACCACAGACCAGACAACACGGTGAGTTAAAATTTCAAAAGCAGAAACATGCTGTATTTGTTTGAAATAAATAGGCGCTAAGCCCCACATTAAAAAAGCTAAACAGGCAAAAATACCGCCTTTACGCTGCTCGTTTGCAATCGACATACATACTACTTATTCATACTAAAAGGCCGACAGTTTATACCAATTTGTGTTATTAAGTGATTTATTTTGCGGTAACTAAAGCTCAGCGCAAGGCAAAGCTTTTTATTTTAGCCGTACGTAATTAGCAGCTTTACCCTACTAAATACGTACCTGTACCAAAGGCGATTTGGATTGCCTTTTCGTTGTGTAGCTCCATTCTACATACACACACTTTATTACCAGAGCGGATCAAAGTAGCACTGGCTGTAAATGTCTCCCCTTTGCCAGGGCGCAAATAATCTGTGCGCAAATCAATAGTGCCTAAGGTAGCCAGCTTTTGCTGTACGCTAGGGATATCGAGGTCGGTTAATTTATCAATAACACTGGCTGCTGCAAGCATGCCGCCCACATTATCGAGCACCGCCGATATAATACCGCCATGAAGAATTTTTTGCGCAGGATTGCCTATAAATACATCCTGCCAGGGAAAGGTAATTTTAGCTTGCTCAGGACTGAGCGACTCTACCGAGATATTTAAAAACTGATTAAATGGCATGCCATTTACAAACAGTGCGCCAACTTGTTCAATTAACATTTCTTTATTCATTATTATTCTCTATGTTTAAATTAACACTGGTACGATGAGTTAAGCATACCTGAAGCAAAACCACGAGGCACTAATTAAATCATTTACCTCTAAGCTAAAGACATCCTATAAAAAAACCACTAAAATAGCCGCCGATGAATACTCTAACCCCTACACCTAGCACATTGGTCCGCAAGCCCGACACGGTTCTTAAACAAGTGTTTGGCTACAGCGAGTTTCGTGATGGCCAAAAAGCGGTGATCGACGCGGCCATTAATGGCCAAGACTCTTTGGTACTACTGCCTACAGGCGGCGGTAAATCAGTGTGTTACCAAGTACCAGCGTTAGTGCTCGAAGGGGTTACTGTGGTAATTTCACCGCTTATCTCGCTCATGCAAGACCAAGTAACGCAACTGCAAGCATTAGGTGTTAAAGCCGCTTACATTAATAATAGCCTGGCTCGCGAAGAGCAACAATTAGTGTACCAACAATTGCACCAAGGGCTAATAAAATTACTGTATGTTGCCCCTGAAAAAGTGCTTCAGCATGAATTTACCGAGCGACTCAGCCACTTAAATATCAGCTTATTTGCAATTGACGAAGCACATTGTGTATCGCATTGGGGGCATGACTTTAGACCTCATTACTTTAGATTAAATGAGCTTAAGCAGCGCTTTTCCCATGTACCTATGATGGCACTGACCGCCACGGCCGATAAAGCGACCCGCTTTGATATAGTTGAGCAATTAAAATTACAACAGCCCTATATACATACCGGCAGCTTCGACAGACCGAATATTCGTTACACCATCGAAGAAAAGTTCAAGCCCATGGCGCAACTACTGCGCTATTTAAAAGAGCAAAAAAATCAAAGTGGTATTATTTACTGCACTAGCCGTAAACGCGTTGATGACATTGCCGAAAAACTCGCTGATGCAGGTTTAAATGCCGCTGCGTACCATGCCGGCATGAGCAACGAGCAACGCCAATTTGTGCAAACCGGATTTGCCCGCGATGATATTCAAATAGTCGTTGCGACCGTTGCCTTTGGTATGGGCATAAATAAACCAAATGTGCGTTTTGTTCTGCATTACGATATTCCAAAAAGTATTGAAGCCTACTATCAAGAAACTGGCCGCGCTGGGCGTGATGGCTTAGCCGCAGAAGCCATTATGTATTTTGATCCCGCCGATATAGGCCGCGTTAGGCGCTTTTTTGAAGACATAGACGATGAACAACGCCGCCGCGTAGAAGAACAACGCTTTAATGCCATGGCCAGCTTTGCCGAGGCGCAAACATGCCGCCGGCAAATACTATTAAACTACTTTAGCGAGTATAAACGCGAGCAATGTGGCAACTGTGATATTTGCATTAACCCACCAAAAAGCTTTGATGGCACATTAGTAGCGCAACAAGCGCTTTCGTGTGTGTATCGAGCTGGGCAGCGTTTTGGCTTAGGCTATATTGTAGAATTATTACGCGGGGCTAATACCAGCCGCATACGCGACAACAACCACCACGAACTCAGCACCTATGGCATAGGCAAAGACAAAAGCAGTGAATTTTGGCTCAGTATATTACGCCAACTTATACACCAAGGCTTGTTAAGCCAAGATATTACCCAAGGTGCCTCGCTGCGCTTAACCGAAGCAGCACGCGCAGTGCTTAAAAGTGAATACGCTCTACAGCTTGCCGAGCCGCGCTTACAAGCTAAACACGTATACCAAGATAAACTGGCGCAGTTTAACTACGACAAAAAACTATTTGCCCGCTTACGGGCTCTGCGTAAAGAACTCGCTGATGCCGACGATGTACCGCCGTACGTTGTATTTAACGATAAAACCTTAGCCGAAATGGCGCAATTAATGCCCACCAACGACAGCGAATTTTTAAAGGTGTCGGGCGTTGGCTTTACCAAACTCAATAAATATGGCGGCGAATTTTTAACGGCCATTCGTAATTACCTTGCTAGCAATTAAGTAAACTATGACCCAAATTGAATACAATCACGCCCATAAATGCATTGTTATAAGCCCGGTAGAAGCCCCACACGATGAAGACTTTGAGCTGTGGAGCACGCTGTTTTTACACGCAGATGAAATAACAATTATTGACTACGCAGGGGGTGCTGACCGTCATCAATTGCGCTTTAGCTATCAACAGCAAACCTTTAATTTAAATTTTGAACACTACAGCGAAAGTATTTGGATTAATGGCGAAGGCCAAGAAGCCGAGCATTTATTAGCAGCCCTTGCTTTTTACTTAAGCTAAAACGCCTCGCATAAGCACTAATTAACAAAGGTGCATAACGGTAACAATTAATTAGTTTCAAAATCCATACCTTTTACTTACATTGTAATAACAATGATGTAAGCTGATATTACGACTCATATTTGCAGTAGTATTGAAGAGGTTGAATGGTGAATAGAAAATGGATTGCACACTGTTGTATAAGCTTAGCCCTTGTAAGCTTTAGTGCGCCTAAGGCCTTTGCACAACAACCACCCAATAAAACTAACACCTGCTCCGCTGTGCAAACTCACTCAGACAAAAGCAATAATTTACGCCGTGAGGTTGAAGATAAAACCACACTGATTAATAGTCGCAGCGACGCCCAAATAACCTCAATTACCCTTAAACAACTTAACGTTTTTAATACCGAGTTGGAGGAGGAAAATAACGCGCTTTTTCGTTTTGCCAACCGCGCGCATATTCAAACCGAGCCAGACGTTATTAGTAATATTCTGTTATTTAAACAAGGTGATAATTACAATGCCAGAAAGCTCGCTGAGTCAGAGCGTTTATTACGCCAACAAAACTATTTATATGATGCGCAAATAAGCGCGGTTGAAAACTGCGACGGCAACGTAGATGTAACGGTGGTAACTCGCGATTTATGGACCTTACTACCCGAAATAAGCTTTAGTCGCAGCGGTGGCGAAAATAAATCGAGCATTGGTTTTCGTGAGTCCAATTTACTGGGTTGGGGTAAGCGTTTGTCGTTTTCACGCACCACCGACAGCGATCGTAATGGTTATTTATTTGTTTATGATGATCCTAATATATTATCTAGCCGGTATCGCGGGCGCTTAGAGTATGCCGACAACAGTGACGGAAAACGCCACTTATTAGAGCTAACCTATCCGTTTTACGCCATAGATACACCTTATAGCTATGGTATTAAAAGCTTTTCTGAACAGCGAGAAGAGTCGTTGTATCGCCGTGGTGATGAATACAGCGAGTTTGATCAAACAACCGATTTTTTTAGCGCTTTTTTAGGCCACTCTAAAGCATTATCTGATAGCTGGACACAGCGCTTAACGCTTGGCTATGTAAACCAAGAAGACAGCTTTGCAGAAATAGAAACAACCTTTGCTCCCTTGGCCAAAAACAGACAACTAAGTTACCCCTATGTGAGTGGTCATTGGTTTGAAGACAGTTATATAAAAGTGCGTAATTTTGACAGTATTTCGCGCACCGAAGATTTAAATTTAGGGTGGAATATTAAAGCCCTATTAGGTTACTCAGATGAATCACTAAGTAATGATGACAGCAGAGCCGTGTATTCGTTAAAAGCTAAAAAAGCACACTTTACTACCGACAGAACGCTGTGGCGTTTTAGTGCTCAAGTGGATGGTTATTGGAATAAAGAGCAAAAACAACTAGAAAACTTTTTAGCCACCAGCGAAGTGCAGTACTACTTAAATACCAGCGAAAACCAATCCTGGTTTGTTAAAGCCCGTGCCCAGTATGCTAAAAACCTAACCGCCGATAAGCAGCTAACACTCGGCGGCGAAACGGGCCTTCGTGGCTATCCTATGGATTACCAGCATGGCGACCGAAGCTTTTTAGTCAGCTTAGAAAAACGCTATTACTGGGAGTACGATTTACTGCAGCTATTTAAAGTAGGTGCAGCGGGCTTTGTTGATGTTGGCCGCGCTTGGTTTAACGATGAAGACAACGGCGAAAACGATCATGTTTTAAAAAATGTTGGGGTGGGTTTGCGTTTAGCACCTAGCAGAGCAAACTCTGGCACCATGATCCACCTTGATATTGCCGCCCCGCTTGATAGCTACGACGATGTTGATTCGGTGCAGTGGCTCGTGAGTGTTAAAAACACCTTTTAAATAGCGAGCAATAAACGAAAGCGTTACACTAGCGCTTTAAATTTTCCTAAAAACAGTACGGGATCACACTTTGGAATTGTTTGCGCTTTTAGAGCTAATGGGTACGCAATATAAATTGATTGTTACCCTTATGGCCATTTTACTTTTTCCTCTTTTATTAAAAGTCACTAAAAAGTTGCTCGAAAAAGCCATAAAAGGAAAAGTAGATGTTCATCGTAAATTTAGAGCTGAGCTGTTATTAAAAATAATACTCGCGTTTGTAGTGCTGTGCTTAGTGCTTATATTTTGGGGTATAGAGCTGCGCGGGCTATTAGTTTTGGGCTCATCATTATTTGCTATGCTCGGGGTCGCTTTATTTGCCGCTTGGTCGCTGCTTAGTAACCTTACCGCTTTTTTACTCATGTTTATTCAAAATGGTTTTCATGTGGGAAATTGGGTGCGTATTGTTGATGGCGCAAACCATATAGAAGGGCGCATTGTCGAATTAGGTTTAATGAACGTGCTACTTGAGCATGTGGATGGGCACCGAGTTGTTTACCCAAATAACCTGTTTGTGACACGCCCGGTTATGGTATTAAATAAAGAACCTAAGCCTACAAAGGCACCGGTAATAAAACGGATTATTGGCCCTAAAAAAACATAGTTTAAAAAGTTATATCCGCAAAAAAGCCGCAGTAAGGCAAACCTCACTGCGGCTTTTTACTAGCTAACATAGTGCTAATTATTTAGCTCAGCTGTTTTAAGCTCTTCATCTAAATCATTTATTTCGTCAATAAAATGCTCTAATTGCTGCTCTACTAAGCTGTTATCATTTGCAAAGTAAGCAAGGTGGAATACCGCATCCCCTTCGTTTACTAGTGGCATAGTTTGCTGGCCAATCACAATACCGCCTTTAGGCGCTAAAAGCTCAAGCTCGGCATCACCTAATGGGCTACTTATGTACGCCAGCACTTGGCCTTTTTCTACGTGTTCACCTAGCGATACTTGCGCACGCACAATGCCATCTACCTCAGCGCGTATCCAACTTGTAGACCCTGCAATAATAGGTTCGGGCAGCTTTTTAGGGCGCTTGCCGCGGATCATTTTTAAATGCCGCATCACATAATCCACACCCTGCACACCTGCTGCAATGGCAATAGGGTCAAAGCGTAGGGCTTCACCGGCTTCGTAAGTAATAACCGGTATACCTAAATTAGCGGCTTCACTACGTAATGAGCCATTACGAAGGGATGCATTTATAACCGCTGGTGTGCCGAATGCTTTGGCCATATCAGCGGTTGCTTCATCATCTAAGTTAGCGCGTATTTGCGGTAAGTTAGTACGGTGAATCGCCCCCGTATGTAAATCAATAATATGGGTACAATGTACCGCCACCTGATTAAAAAACATATGTGCCATACGCCCCGCAAGCGATCCACGCTCAGAGCCCGGAAAGCTGCGGTTCATATCACGTCTATCGGGTAAATAACGTGATTTATGAATAAAGCCAAACACATTAACAATTGGCACAGCAATTATGGTTCCGCGCAGTTGGCTTGCATCTATTTTAGAGAGCAGCTGGCGTACAACTTCTACACCATTTAGCTCATCACCATGAATAGCTGCACACACCATCAGCACTGGGCCTTCCATTACACCATTAACCACCTCAATAGGAATATTGAGCGGTGAATGGGTGTAAAGTTTAGCAGCCTCTAAGGCAAGGGTTTTACGCTCGCCCACGCCAACACTTTCACCTAATAAGGTAAAAGGACGATTAATTTTAACCTTTGCCACGGGTTGCGGTTCCTTTAATAGCAGCATTTTTTTCGATGAAATCAATCACCATACCGGCAATATCTTTGCCTGTTGCCACTTCAATCCCTTCAAGACCTGGAGAAGAGTTTACTTCCATTACCAAAGGCCCACGAGATGAGCGAAGTAAATCAACGCCCGCTACATTTAAGCCCATTGCTTTTGCTGCAGCAACGGCGGTTTTACGCTCTTCTGGGGTAATGCGTACTAATGTAGCGCTACCACCACGGTGAAGGTTTGAGCGGAACTCGCCTTCTTGCGCTTGGCGCTTCATGGCCGCTATTACTTTATCACCAAGTACAAAACAACGAATATCGGCTCCGCCGGCTTCTTTAATGTATTCTTGAACCATAATATTGGCTTTTAAACCCATAAACGCTTCAATAACACTTTCAGCCGCTTTACGTGTTTCAGCAAGTACAACACCAATGCCTTGTGTGCCTTCAAGTAATTTAATAACCACCGGAGCACCGCCTACCATTTCTAGTAAGTCTTTAACGTCATCTGGTTTGCTGGCAAAACCGGTTACCGGCATGCCTACCCCTTTACGTGATAACAGCTGAAGTGAGCGTAATTTATCGCGCGAACGAGAAATAGCCACCGATTCGTTAACAGGATAAACCCCCATCATTTCGAACTGACGTAAAACAGAGCAACCATAAAACGTCACCGATGCACCAATACGCGGAACAATGGCGTCAAAATCTTTTAAATTTTCACCACGGTAGTGAATTTCTGGCTGCTCTGAGTTTATATTCATATAGCAACGAAGCGCATCAATCACCTTTACCTCGTGACCGCGTGCCTCTGCCGCTTCAATTAAGCGACGCGTTGAATACAAATTTCTGTTGCGAGATAAAATACCAATTTTCATAGTTAAAACCTTAACTATCTAATAAATGAGATAAAGCCGGATCAACGACTATACGATTTTCCATGGCTGTACGCCCTAGTAACATTCTAAACTTCATTGTTGCTCTACTCGTTAAAGTAACTTCTATTGGCCAGCTGTGCTGCCCTGCATGCAATGTTGTTTCTATAAAGTAGCGTAACTCTTTTTGCCCACTTGAGCTGGTTACCGCCTTAATTTTTTTAACCTTTGCTTTGCAAGTAATGCGTGTTTGCTCATCGTCTTGCAAAGGCTGGGCTATAAATTTCACCCACTTTTCACCGTCTTCTTCGTACTCTTCAATGTTAATTGCATGAATACATGAAGTGCGGGCGCCAGTATCAACTTTTGCTTTAATCTTCTCGATGCCAAGCTCGGGTAAACTTAACCACTCACGCCAACCAACTGTTAACTTTGCTGTCATAAATGTGCCCTTAATAAAAAAGTGACTTATACGCTACGGCGCATAAAACACCAGCGAAATAAATTTATCTAGTCGATGAGTAAATTAAATTGATCTTTTATAGGAACTAATCACACAATGCGCGCCTTGCTGTTTAGTGCCTTATTTAGCGATTCAAGCCTGCATATAGGTTTTACCTTAACGCTAACTTATTAAAAGTTAAGGTAAGTTTGTAAAGCACTATGCAGATACACTATAGTTAACTGTATTAAAAATACACTATTATATGAGTTTAAAATATGATTAATGGTTTACTGCATGCACTGGTGCTTGATGAAAAAGGCGGCGCGCACGCCATAGAAAACACCCGCGATTTAAATAACTGGCACCCTAGCCAAGGTAAACTGTGGATACATATGGACTACAGCCAAAGCGAGGCAGTAACGTGGCTTAAAAGCCAGGCTCACCTTACCGACTTTGAGCTTGATTCGCTTATTGCTGATGAAACTCGCCCTCGCTTAACACCTAGTACCAATGGCCATATGCTGTTTTTGCGTGGTGTAAATTTAAACCCAGCGCAAAGCCCTGAGGACATGGTGTCAATTCGTTTATTTATTAGCGAATCTGTGGTTATCACAACGCGCAAACGTCGCTTACTTTCGATTCAAGATATATTAGCAGAGCTTAATGCTGGCCACGGCCCATGCTCAATATCAGAGTTGGTCGGCTCTATTACGCAAAAACTGACATCACGCATGCAAAGTGTCATTGATACGCTTGATGAAACCCTGGATGAATTTGAAGAAGAAATAGACGAGCCAAGTAAAAAGTTTGATAACCAAGGTTTATCTCAACTGCGCCGTCAAACTATTGCCTTAAAGCGTTACTTAAAACCGCAAAAGGAAGCGTTAAGTTTAATGGTAAATAACCATTACCCCTGGCTTTTAGATGAAGATAAAGCAAAGCTAAACGAAACCACTAACTTACTTATTCGTTATTTAGAAGAGCTAGATAGCGCCATAGAGCGTGCGCAAATTATTCAGCAAACCATTACTAACCAGGTGTCTGAGCAATTAAATCAACGCATGTATGTAATGTCGGTTGTGGCTGCGCTTTTTTTACCACTGGGCTTTTTAACGGGCCTTTTAGGGGTAAATGTAGGTGGCATACCTGGCACCGAAAACCCTTATGCATTTTGTGCATTTGTGATTTTTTTAATTGTGCTTACTGGCGGTATTGGTGTGTACTTTAAAAATAAAAAATGGTTATAAAATAAAGTTTTTTTATTATGGCCACTCAATTGAGTGGCCATAATAAGTCACTAATTAATTAGTTTCGCGCGTATAACTCACATTGGTCATCGTCACTTTTGACTCTGTAATGCCTAAATCCTCAAAACAGTTTTTAAACGAGTTAGAGTTTCCGGCCTCACCACATTTATCTAATGTGTATGGGTCTTGCGATTGCAGGTAGTTACCAAACTTAAAGTATGACTGCGAATCATCCTCTACCGGTATACCGAACGAGTTACCGAATGCCGTAACCTCTACATCGCCGTAGTTATTAACTACCCGCAAGTTAAATGTCTCACCGCTGGTCATTGTACCCAAAGCAAATTTTTCTTCATTACCGCTGGTATTACGTAAACGTACGTACACATCAAAAATTCCGTTGTTCGCTACGCTATCATTAAAGCCCGATTCATCAGTATCCGACACATACACTTTAGATATAGTCCCGGTATCGCTAGCATGGTGCTGCGATATAATTGTTTTTCCGCCATCAGACATCTCAACTTTTACCGTAGCTTCGAACACTTCATAGGTTTGAGTCATAGCAACGCGTAAACTTTCTTTAACCTTATACTCATGACGCCAGCCATTACCATTAGGCGTAATATGTTGTGCCTCTAACGGCACAAACACTAAGGTGCTATCGTCAACGAGAGGATTTGGGTTATCACCTTCTAAATCAAAAATGCTACCACTGGTTATGCTGCTAGGTATTGTTGAACCATTTGAGTTATCGCTGCCGCCATCTGAGCCACCATCATTACTGCCGCTGCCCTCAACCAAGGCAAAATTATCAAACCTTACATCGCTGGTGTTGTTGTAATGTTTAGCAAAAACCTGAAGTGAATTGGTGTTTGCTGAGGTAAATGTTTTTGTTACTTTAGTCCACGAAGAAACATTAAAGGTTTGGTTTTTAAATAAACCATTTAAATCGTTTACACCAATTTGCCCTTTACCCAGCACATAAGCACTTAGGGTGTATTCAGTGTTAGGCTGTATATCTACCACTTGATAAACCCGTGCTGGACTGCCCTGAATTTTTTAACGATTTTGAGCCACTGTAAGCATCTGAAGAAATAGCGGCTGGGTCGGTTTCGTTCCAATTACTAAAGCCACTTTCAAAGCCTGCATTATTAATTGTTGCAGCATGAGATAGCGCTGAACTTGTCGCAATTGCGCTGTAAAAAAACAGTTTTTTATGGTTAATCATTATCTTTATTCCTTTAAACC
>Ga0208063_1000188_pt1 | contig 20959 bp, 19 predicted proteins | sample DeeseametaMP0203_FD_184219 | JGI IMG/M metagenome (GOLD analysis project Ga0208063, IMG submission 184219) | Marine microbial communities from the Deep Atlantic Ocean - MP0203 (SPAdes) | ecosystem: Environmental > Aquatic > Marine > Oceanic | place: South of Cape Verde, Atlantic Ocean... | reverse complement strand
TACTGGCAAGAGGGAGGTCGTTATCTCTGCATACCCTGTGACGGGAGTATTGGAAAAACATATATCACAGAAATTGATCTCTCAGCAAAATTCTTTGAATTATTTGGTAAGAAACAGTTGCCTGTAACGGCTCTTGGGATAGAGGTTGATGTGCAAACTACTGAGAAAGTAAATGGACGTCACTCAAAGGCGTTCATTAAACGGGTTGAATTATTCTAATAAAAACACAATGAATTTTTTTACAAATACCCTGGATCCAATGATTGCATTGCCCCTGATAGCGGTCCTGGAAATTTTCGTTTTCCTGCTGATTGGTGCATGGACAGACCAAAAGGTTTTTACTATGGTAACGAGTCAGAAATAAAACAATCTGAGCACATCAAACTAAATGTATAAATTTGTTAAATAAATGAAAATAAAAATTCTCTCTATAACTCTTGTTGTCTTTTTATTCAATCCACAGTTGTTTGCTGATATATATGAGGTTAATAATAATAAAATAATAATTCTAATGGAAAGTGGCGTTCCATTAATAGATATACGAACTAAAAGGGAGTGGTACGAAACGGGAGTGATTAAAAAAAGTAATCTTCTAACATTTTTTGATAAAGATGGAAATTACAATGTTAAAGAATGGATGTCAAAACTGAAGAAAATAGCAAGTAATAAAGACCCTGTAATTATAATTTGTAGAAGTGGCAGAAGAAGTAGGATTGTTGCTAACTTTCTAGACCAAAAAGAACATTATACAACTGTTTTTCATGCGACAGATGGGATTATTTCTTGGATAGATTTTAAAAATAAAACCGTTGTACCTGATTAAAGTCTTTCTGTGAAATTGTTTTACTTTGCAGAGCAACAATAATTCTTTTTAAAATTATTAAAGGACAATCTTTGTACCAATACCTTTGTCGGTAAATAATTCTGCAATGACAGAGTGAGAATCTGTACCGTTGATTATTTGAGCAGATTCCACCCCATTATTTACGCAGAAAAGCCCGGCTTCAATTTTTGGTGCCATTCCGCCGCTGATCACCTTTTGCTGGATCAATTTTTCGGCTTCGCTTGCGGTGAGTTGAGCAATTAACTTTCCTTTTTTAAGGACACCGTCTACGTCAGTCATGAAGATTATTTTGTGTGCCGCCAAAGAAACAGCTATGCGGGATGCAGTTGTATCTGCATTTATATTGTATGTAATACCATCTTTTCCAAGACCAATCGGTGAGACAACGGGTAAAAAACCTTGCTTTAGCAAGACCAGCAGCAGTTCCGGATTAACGTTTTTAATTTCACCAACAAAGCCCAAATCAATGCCGCTTTTTTGAGGCTTTTTTATAGCCTCAATCAAGTGCCCATCTTTACCGCTGACTCCTACAGCCTTACCGCCAAAAGTATTCAGGTGTGTAATTATTTCTTTGTTTATAGTTCCAGAGAGTACCATTTCTGCAACTTTCATATTTTCCGAACTTGTAACTCTCAGACCATCAATAAAGGAGACTTTCTGGCCTAATCGTTCCATTGCCTTTGAAACTTCCGGACCTCCTCCATGAACAATTACAGGCAGCATTCCCAATGACTGGAGCAAAACAATATCCTGGGCAAAGTCATGTTTGAGATGCTCCTCAATCATGGCAGCACCTCCATATTTGATGACCACTATTTTACCATTGAAGCTCTTTATGTAAGAAAGAGCTTCGATAAGTAATTTTTTCTTTTCCTCGGTAAAGACTGCCATTAAAAAGCCGTTTTGAATTTATATTTCTGAAATAAAGATAATGTTGGATTTTGATTAAAATGCAAAAATGTCTGCAAAAACAAGGGGACGAATGATTTATGAGGGGTAAGGAACAATCAATTTTTGATTGAGTCTCAGGTGGCTTTCAGACTTCAGCTCGTTAAGTGCAACCAACACTTTAACTGTGGTTCGGTAAATTCTGGCAATTCCCCACAGAGTGTCGCCATTACGTACACGAATAATCTTGTGCCGGACTTTAATTAATCTTCTTGAATTCTTTTTTGCAACAATTCTTTTTTGCTGTTTTCGTTTAATTTTTTCAGGTGCTTTTACATAAAGCCTCATTCCCGTCCGAAGTTGCCTGGAATTAGTTAAACCGTTCCAGGTCATCAGTTTTCTCGCAGATGTTTTGTAGCGAATAGCTAAGTGAGACAGTGTAGTATTTCGCGGAACACGAATCACACTTGCTTCGCGGGGTAGATTACTGTTTGAAGCTTTACGGTATCCAACCACTAACCTTTGCCCCGCGCGGATTGCATGAGGGCTGCTCAATTTATTCCAACGCATCAATTTCCTGACACTAGTCCTATATTTCTCAGCAATTACAGACAGAGCGCCTCCCTTTGGGACCCGAATTCTCAGGGCAATTAATCTTGTACTGGAATAAGAAGAATTTCTGGCAACTTCCCTGAAAACCCGCCAGGTGGGAACATAAATCTTTAGTCTGCGATTGACCCGCAAAACAGATTTCGAATTAAGCCTGTTCCACCTTGCTAATCTTCTAATAGATGTTTTATGTTTACGAGCCAAGTCCCATAAATTGTCTCCTGTCTTAACGCGAAAATAAATTGGTGCTCCAAATTTTTCAAGTACTCTTGTCACCCGATTAGAACTGCCCAGAAGGGCATTATATGAATGTCCCCATTTTTTTGAAGGATTTGGGTTCTGCTTCAGAGAAGCCATTAACTCCTGTCGATTGTTTTGTGGTACATAGAACGAATAACTCGTCTGAGTCATAGGTGGTACGCCCAGGAACAAAGCAGGGTTTTTATCTCGAAGTGCAGTGAATGACATTTTTGAGCGCTTTGCTACCTCTTCCAGAGAAAAAGCTACAGTCAAACTGGCTTTTGTTTCATCCATTGGTGAAAGCGGGCGTACATGTCCAAAACCATAGCGCTTCGGATTTTTATATATGACTGCCATTGCCATAATAGACGGGACATAACCCCTGGTTTCTCGAGGCAGACGCAGTGACCAAAAATTGTGTTTACGTCCTTTTTTCTTCGCCCTGTTTATAGCTCTTTTTACACGTCCTTCTCCTGAATTATAAGCAGCCATAGCAAGTTCCCAATCACCAAAAATACCGTAAAGGTGCTTTAGGTAAGTGATTGCTGCTTTAGTCGCGAGAACAGGATCCCTCCTTTCATCTATCCAACGATTAATTTTTAAGCCGTAAATCCGTCCAGTTGAAGCAATAAATTGCCATAATCCTACAGCACTTTTATTAGACCGAGCGCGAACATTGAAATTACTTTCAACCGGAACCATGTAAGCCAGGTCAAGCGGCAGTCCTTCTTTCTGCAGCATCCTGGTTATCATGGGCATAAATTTGCCAGAACGCTGAATACCCACTATTAATTGCTTACGATTCTTTGATGCAAACTTCCGTAGGATACTTTTGACTTTTGAATTAAACCTGATTGGTATGTCATAACGCTTGCCTTCAACTTTCCAAAATTTATTGCGGTAAGGTGTTTTGGAGTTGGTTATTTTCTTTACAACAGGCTTTTTTATTGAGGAAACATCCAACTTAATTTTCCGGATAGCTTTACCGCTTGTTTCAAATAACAGTGACTGATTCCGAAGCGGTGCTGGCTGGTAAGAAGGGGAGGCTGCCTCAAGCTGCTTGACAAAGGTAAAAATGAGAAGGATTACCAGAAAACAGCTTATATTATTTTGTAAAATTTTAAATTTCATGAAAGTTTAGTTTTTACAGGTAATCTTTCTTGGAATTACAGAAAAGGTGAACTTTTTTAATTATCAAATGTGCATGATATCTTTTCAAGCTCTTTCTGTACGTCATCCTAAAACAGAGTGCAAAGATCATGCATAAAAACTTAATTATTTTTACTATTCTTCTCATATTAAAAATAGTTTGACTAACTTCGTTTTCCAAATAGAATGAATATGTATTATCCAACAAAGCGAGAATAGCTCAGCTGGTAGAGCGCAACCTTGCCAAGGTTGAGGTCGCGGGTTCGAACCCCGTTTCTCGCTCCACGTTTGCCTGCCTTAAAACTAATAAAAACAATAACTTAATGAGTTTTTAATACGTATTTATTCCTATTAATAAATTGTCCCCCACCGTATCCCCCACCTGTTTTATCTGTTTTCGACTGTTCATTTGATACTAATGAAAGTACAATATCCTTGTATAATTAACCCATTTACAAAGGTGAATATATGGGACAAGTACAATTATCAGACAGACAGAGCAGCTTTATCTTCTACCTCGTCCATCAGGGCAAAGGACGCACTGAAGCAGCACGCCTTGCCGGCTTTGCCGCCCCAAGACAGAGTGCCTTTACTCTGACCCAATCACCAAAAATCATAGCCAAAATCCGGCAAGAGCGAAACAAGGTTTACCAAACCGAACTTGCGTCTACTGCTGTTCAGACTCTTAAAGAAGTAATGGAAGATGCTGATGCCCCAGCCAGTGCAAGGATTGCAGCTGCCAGAACGTCCCTGGAGTTGGCTGGAGACATTGGTAAGCACTCACAGTCCCAACGAAATTATGAGCAAAATCTTGCTGAAATGACACCTGAGGAATTGTCTGCAATTATTGACAGATGGGAGGGTGAAAAGGTTGCTATTGCAAGGGATATTACTCCTGTCTGATAAAGGAATATGTTCGATTTCGAGTGTTATCGTACATATAAAAAGGGGGTTTTATTTATCACTTTCAGGAAGGACACCCCACCCCCCTGGCATACCCAAAAGGGTGCAAACATATTGATTATGGACTGCAACACAAATTCGCAATAAAACGAATCTTTACTTTGTTCTTAACAAATATGGTTGTGGATGGTGTCTGACTTGTGAAGAATTAGTGGGGGTTACTTGGAGGGTGTCTGACTGTGAAGAATTAGTGGGACTGCCAGATCGTAGAGACGCTGATCCATGACGATCCATTCATGCGCAAATTCACCTAACTACTTTCTGTATCGATGGGTGGGCCTTGTTGAGTGATGGGCCTCCGCAAACCCCTGCATCTGGATCAGGGGTGCAAATTGTTAACGGACAGGATTCCTGTGTACAGATAGGATCGGGGGTTGGTTGAGCGGGGATCCTCAGTTGGCTTGAGAGTTATCAAATAAAATTCATTGCCTTGACCAATTTTTGGTTGGTCGATCAAGATTATTTGTTAAAAAACCGGTGAAAACAAATTAACCATAAATCCCTGGCAGACACCCTTCCCAATATTCTTAAGCTGATGTTTCACATCGCTGTTGAAACGAAGTGTTTCACCAGCTTCAATAATTTCACTCTTTTTCTCGATCAAGATTTCCAGTTTTCCTTTCATCAAAGTAACGCTTTCAGTACTATTTTTTCCATGCGATTCCGAAATCAATGAAGAGCCAGGTTGTGCTTTGAAATCATACCACTGCACGGACTCGAGGATGCTGACAACACCTAGAATTCGAAGCTGAAATCCGCCATCTTCACTGAAGATTACCGGTGTGGTATTGTTGTTGATTTTTTCAACGGTATTGGCCGGTTCATTCGTACCTAGTAAATTTTCCAGTGGATGATCAAGAGTTTGTGTTATCTTCCATAGTGTAGACAGAGTCGGATTGCTCTTGTTCCTTTCAATCTGGGAAAGAATAGCTGTGGATACTCCTGATTTTTCTGAAAGTTCATCTAAAGTCAGATTTTCTGCCAGCCTTAAAAGCTGTAATTTCGCTCCAATCTTGGGAGGTGGAAAACGCTGATGATTGTATATATTTGACATTATACCGCATTAAGAATCATGAATTAATAATCACTGTTAGCATTTGATGATACTTAAAAATAATTAATAGGCAAGAAAAATGAAAGCCTGATTGGCCCTGCTCCAGTGGGCGAGACTTTGAGCCGATAACAATGACTTTTCCAATCACTTCTTTATGCGCAGATTTGTTCAACGCTGGATATGGTACTATCCAGGTCCTGGATTGAAGTGACTTCGAATTCCAGCAACAAGCGTTCTTTAGTCTCAGGCATGCTACATGTTACAGTGAATCCTGACATCCCCGCTTCCTTTCTGAAAGCCTCTCGAATTGTTTCTTCCAAAACCTTGGGAGCATTCTCAGTTGTTTCGGTCCAGAGGAGTTCGTTGACAATGATTCTGAAACGATTGGCTTCGAAGTGAATTTTACCCTCCAGAGTCGTTTCCTGCTCAAGGAGTCGGGAAGCCAGTTGAAGGGTATTCCATATTTTTTCGAGTCTTTGCGTAAACATGCCGGAGATGGGTCTTCTACGCTGATACTGTAGAACGAGTCCTTCGGGCGAATAGATCACCGAAAAAGTCCCTTCATGGGCTACAAGCAGTAGCTTTGGATCTCGCTTGAGGTGAAGGTAGTCACCGACATCAATCAGGAGGTGATCCTTGATCAACTGTTCCTGAATCCATCGATGAAAGACAGGAATGAGTTCCTTCAGATGCAATATGGACCCAAATTCCAGAGGTCTTTGAATGATCAGACGTTGTAATTCCATAGTTCTCCTTAAGTCAGTTTTGTAGCACACTCTGTTCTTGCATTTTAGCTGAACAAGCATGGGTTGCATCAATGAACAGTTGGGCTTCTTCGATCAGTTGATGGACTGCTTCAGTGTTTTCCCCTACAGGCCCTGCTTCGTACCGCTGGAGAAGATAACGCCCAAACTTGCCCTTTGCGTATTGATCAAAGAAAAGTTCTGTGTCGTAAAATCGGGTTCGAAATTCATGGACAACATGATCAGGTTTCTTACCAATGTCTTTGATCTGCTCCTGTATGAGGGCCTTTGCAGCCTTCAGCATTCCACTGTAAGCCAAGGAATCCGCTTCTAATAAATCCCCTTCTTCATGCTTTAGCTGAGCCTCGAACACTTCTCTTTCGGCATCAGCCAGCAGGAACTGGAACTGAGAAATAACCTCCCCGGAACACTCTCCAACGCCGAGATCTCCAAGTGAAAATTCACGGACATCGCCCCAGTCGGTATATAAATCCGGAGCCACGTCATGCGTCGGTAGGCGCATCAAGTCCTCGATCCAGGCCCTGAGCTGTTTTTTACCCACACGTTCAATGAATGAGTGGAAGGGTTCCGATTGCTGTCGATTACTCCGGAACTGCTGGATGATACGCTCTACTACCTCGGGGATCTTTTTGGATGGCACTGCCCCAATGGCAAGTCCGAAGGAGCCCGCATTGCTGTCCCACTGTCCGCCCAGCACCACCTGGAAGTGTGGAACCTTGAATCCATCCACGGTACGGCTGTTCCCAAAGAAACCGATGTCTGCAACGTGATGCTGACCGCAGGAATTGAAACAGCCGCTGATCTTGATCCTTAATCGCCGCACCGCTTCATCGTCCTCTCCGACAAGCCTCAGGGTCCGTCCCAGTTCGGCCGCCAGTCCCCGGCTGGAAGCAATTCCGAGTTTGCATGTATCCGTTCCAGGACACGCAGTGATATCGACGAGGCTTGCTGCTCCAGATTCACCAAGCCCCAAAACTTCCAATTCACTATAGAGTGCAGGGAGATCGGCTTTTGAAACCCAGCGGAAGATCATGTTCTGCTCCACCGTAGTCCGTACGTTTTTTCCTACATAGCGGCGTGCAAGCCCGGCGAGTTGACGCAGTTGGAAACTGTTCAGATCCCCAAGAGGAAGAGTAACCACTGCTACCGCATAGCCCTTCTGTTTCTGAGACATGACATTGGTTCCAAGCCATTCGTTAAAGTCATCATACCTTGTGTTCAGGGAGGTTTCTTTTCCTTCCTTCAGTGGCTTTTCTCCCCATGCGGGAAGTTCCTTTAGGTAGGAAGTCCATAGTAGATCCTGGGGAAGAATTTTTCGTTCCTCCAGAACCAATTCCCTGAATTTCTCGATTCCGAGTTTTTTTACAAGGAACTTGATACGTGCTCTAGCCCGGTTTCTCTTTTCTCCCAGCCTGGAAAACACACGGCAGACCGCCTGGGCAGTGGGTAGCAGTTCCTCTTCAGGCAGAAACTCATCGAACAGCTTTGCCTGTTGCGTGACAGTACCCAGTCCTCCGCCAACGTAAAGGGCAAATCCTCTGCGTTCCATTCCGTTTTCTATACGAATTCGGGCCACTGCACCAAAGTCATGCATCTTCACCAGCCCGCAAGCCTCATCAGTGCAGCCAGAGAAGGCAATCTTGAATTTACGCCCGAAATCCTGACAGTCCGGATGCCCAAGTAGGAACCTAGAGAGGGCCTTTGCATAGGGAGTGACGTCGAAGGCTTCTCCTTCGCAAACCCCTGCCAGCGGGCAGGCGGTGACATTGCGAACACTGTTACCGCAGGCTTCACGGGTGGTGATGCCCACCGACGCAAGCCGTCGCATCAGTTCAGGGGTGTCGTCTATATGAATATAATGCAGCTGAAAACCCTGGCGAGTGGTCACGTGCAGCACTCCGTGGGAGTATTCATCGGCCACATCTGCAAGCACTTCCATCTGTTCCGGAGTAATTCCGCCGAAGGGGAGTTTGATCCTCAGCATTCCGGGTGCATCCCACATTGTTTCCGGCCCCTTGGTAAGTTCTCCCGTTGGAAAGCCTAGCTGCTGCGTGCGAAGCCCGTCATGCCGCCGCCCGTTATCGTAGCGTTGGCCGTAGACGCCACGGCGGAGGCGGGTTTCTGCAAAAATCTTTTCGTCAAGCTTGCCAATTCGTCGCAATTCAAGCTGGGTTTCAAAAATGTCGATTTCACGACCCAGTTCAGGACTAATCTGTCCTGAAAGTCGTTTTTTCCAGGTGGTTTCCATTACGTTCTCCTTTATTAAAAAAATACCATCTGACCCCCCCCAGTTAAATTCTAAAAAGTGAGAGATGGCGGTTGAATTAAAGACTCGGGTGCTACAGGCAAAGAAATCCGACTCAATTTGGGACAATGAATCTTAGCTTAGTTGTTCATATTGGTTTAAAATCTTTTTCAGGAAAAATAATATTTTATATAAAGTTTAACCCAAGCGTGAAATTGGCTGTGACTTATTGTTGCTTCCAACGTCAAACCCTTGGCAAGATCATCTAGCTCTAAAGTCATGTAGTTCCTTTCTGATTAATGAATGGGCTCAATACGTTTGGGTATTATGAGACCCCATCATGAACTGATGTGGTCTCTATATCTTTCATGACTTGATTGATAAGCATTTTTGGTAGATTGGGATTTGCCCCAAAATGAGGCATCAACTTATAACACACATGAGGATAACGGGCTGCTGTTTTCCTAATAACAGCAGGAAGATCATTTGTAACGTGTCTTCCGGCCGAAATAAATAAAGGAAGGACTATAACTATTTCCGTAGTCTGCATTGCACAGTCTTCTAATACCTCTACAAGTGATGGCTCCGCCAGTTCCATGAATGCCGCAAAAACCTTCAAACGTGGTGATGTCTCGCTTATGGAACAAGTCAGTTCCATAACCTCCTGGTTTGAAGTGCTCACTCTACTCCCATGTGCAACAACAACTAACGTAGCTTCCGGTTTAATCATACTTTTTTCAATTAGTGAAATGCCTATCTTAACAGTCCCCCCTTTCGGGTTTTCACAAAGTATCATTTATAATAGCAATAATTTATGTTATATGCAAATAAATTATTATATAAAATAAAATATAATTTGCTGAACAAGATTTTTTGCAGCAGAAATGTTCCCATCCGAATCATGCCCTGCTAAGCTGTTAAGGTGTTTTCCGCAATCTGAATCACTGAACCGCCTGACCCTCAGCATCTACTTGCTCATGGGGGACGAGCATTAAGGACATGTTACGCAGGAGGTCGTGCTAGGAAACGAGATGAAGAAAGCTATCACGCATTGCCTGATCAAGTTTGGCATTGATCATTTGGTGTATTTTTCTAGAATTGGCGTGGTAGGTTGTAGAGGGTGTCTGACTGTGAAGAATTAGTGGCACTATTTAATTGAACATCTAGACAGAAATGAGACTAACTACTTTATGTATTTGATGGGAGGGGCTGTGGTGTTTCCCTGGGATTACTCAGTTGGGTCCGGCTACTCCTGCATCTGGATCAGACCTGCCGATAAATATCCGCCCAGGATTCCTGTGTACCGATGAGGCCAGCGGTTTGGTGGGGAGGGCCGGAATTTAACGATGAGGACAGACTACTTAACAAAGCGGAAAGCGATTGGCTACTCAATTCATAATACTTTAAGATTGGGATTCTTAGTTGTGAAGACTTGGCATCGATTGAGGAAGTACTTAAAAGGTGCATTGAAGTTTTGAAGTGAATTAGGTATCGTAATTTGTCTGGGATGTTGATTGAAAATTCAACCTGGGGCTTCATGATCTTCAATTAGTTTCTGGAAATGTTTGGTGCTCACGACAAGAAAAGAGATCAACGGGTTTTAATTGCAGGAAACACTGGATTCCGGAAATGAATGAATCTGTGCTCTCATGGAATCTGAAGTGAAACAGAAATAATTATCTTCTGCCGCTAGAAAATGAAAAAATTTAGAACATAACCAGCACAATCATTTTTCATAAAAGGCCCCATTTACGTGAAATCATTCTTGAAAGAAAGAAGGCCTACCACTAAGACAGGCAGGATCATTCATACACAAATACCTTAGCTGAAAGATGAAATCTGGAGGGATTCAGTTTTTAGTGGCAGACTTGGGCACCAGCAGTATCAAAGTGGCGGTGTTCAACAGAAAGGGACAAATCCTGGCAATGCACTCCTGTGTTTTGAAAAGGCATCACCCTCATCCGGGTTGGTCCGAACAGGATCCTGAAGAATGGTGGAAGGGATTTTGTGACTGTTGCCAAATAGTTCTTGCCGATACAAAAGTTGATCTTTCAAAACTAAAAGGGATTGCGGTTTGCGGGCAGATGCACGGGCCAGTTCCGATAGATGCAGATGGCCAGGTTCTTTTGAACCGAATTCAACTCTGGGATGACAAACGCTGCATCGCACAAATTAATGAATTTCAAAAAAAACCCAATGCCTCTGAACTCCAAAAACTTGTAGCAAATCCACCAGCCACATCTTGGACTGCATTCAAAGCTGCCTGGATCCGTGACTGCCAACCGAGTATCTACTCAAAAACCTTTTGTTTCCTGACCCCAAAAGATTTCATAAATTTTCGCCTGAGTGGACAGTTTTGCACAGACCGTACGGAGGCTTCTGGAAGTTTTCTGATAAATGCTAAAACTGGGGTTTATTCTCCTGAGTTGGCGGATGCGTTAGACCTTGATCTGAGTAAATTCCCCCGAATTCATCCTTCAGAGGAAGTTATTGGAAGCATCACCAGGAAGACCACTGAACAGACAGGAATTCCTCATGAACTTCCTGTGGTGGCAGGTGGAGGAGATTCCATGGTTGCAATGCTCGGATCAGGAGTTATTGAGCCAGGAAAGGGCTTAGACCTCACCGGAACATCCACTCTGATTGGACTCTGTTCCGAAAGGCCCTTGCGCCATCCTCATATCAGTAACCTTTACTCAGCTGCTGGTTACTGGAGTCCCTGTATTTGTATTGATACTGGTGGCGACAGCATTCACTGGGTGAATCAGATTTTGGGTAAATCTGATCAGGAATCTGAAGAAATTGACAGGATTCTCTCCAATGTCCCTCCAGGAAGTGAAGGGCTTTTTTATCTTCCCTACCTTAGCGGGGAACGCCTGAGCGGAACTTACCATTCTAGAGCACAGTTCTTCGGTCTTAGCTTAATCCACACTAGGGAATTTATATACCGAGCAGTAGCAGAGGGCTTAGCGATGGCTGGTGAACGCAATCTGCAAAAGCTTCAGCAGGCCGGAGCAGAGCTCAAAGAGCTTATCGTTTCTGGCGGTGGAGCTCAAGGAAAGAACTGGCTTCAGATCAAAGCTTCGGTCTACGGAATCACACTTGTTGTGACCGAATGTACCGAAAGCGGATTGCTTGGAGCAGTCATTCTTGCTGGAACTGGGACGGGCTATTTCAATGATGTGAAGGAGGGTGCTAGCAAACTGGTCTGCATTAAAGAAAGGATCTATCCTGATAGCGAAATCCAGGAGAAATACAAAAAACGACAGGAATTTTTTAACCGGATCTATGATCAGAATCTAATGATGTCCAATGAGTTATACAAAATGATCAACAAGGAAACTGCATGAAGAACTCTGAATTGAACCGTTCCGACATTGTCATACGTATCGCCTGGCTTTATTATACCTACGGTCTGACCCAGGAGGAAATTTCGAAACAACTCAACCTTTCTAGACCCATGGTTCAGCGATTATTGGCCCAGGCCAATTCCGAGAAGTTGATTAAAATCAATATTGATCACCCCATGGTGCAATGCCTTGAACTGGAAAAAAAACTTATGGAGCAGCATAATCTTCGCTTCTGCAGGGTCTGTCCCGCACCAGGAATAGAATTCAGTCAGGTCCTGCCCGGATTGGCAACACTTGGTGCATCTGTATTGGAAGAATTCATCCGCAAGAGCGAACCAACTACGATTGCCATAGGGACAGGACGAACGATAAGGGCCTGTGTAAGAGAACTGAAATCTCAAGACATGTCGCAACACCGGATAGCCTCTTTGGTTGGTAATCTAAAACATGATGGCTCTGCAAGTGCCTTTGACTCCGTGATGGCAATGGCTGATAAAATAAACGCAGAGCGCTTCTACCTTCCCGGGCCGGTGTTCACAAATTCTAGGGAGGAACTACGAAAACTCCTTAAGCAGCCAATCTACAGAAATGTCCTAAAAATATCCGAGACAGCTGATGTTGCATTCTTTGCCGTTGCCGGAATTGATCTCGATGCCCCGATTTTAGTTGACGGTTTCATAACAGAAGTTGAAGCAAGAGAATTACTCAAGCAGGGTGCAGTTGGTGAAATACTGGGTAATTTCTTCGACGCGGAGGGTAAACTGATTGACCATGAACTCAACCATCGTAATACCAGCGTCAAACTCAAAAACCAAACAACTTTTCAAACAATCTGCATCTCAGGTGGAAGCACCAAACACCAATCATTGAGTGCCGCACTCCATGGTGGGTGGCTCAGCGGCCTCGTGACAGATGAGCACACCGCAAACGCTTTGATATCCGACTGATTTTTTTAAGTGACATGATTTTGAGCATTGATGGTTTCCCCAAAATTTTTCAAGATCTCTCTTGCTTTGCCTTTAACGCACGCAAATGTAGCTATGCGAAATGTCTTGCTAAAACAGCAAATTCTTTGGCAGTCATGGCCTCAACTGCTTACCTGATCTTTTTTTCCTCTGTATTCACCTACTACTCTTACTTGTCTCCCGTCGGCAACAAAACCCATCTTAAACGTGGTTTAATTTTCATGGTACATTCTGTCGTGTGTTAATAATTTTATGAAAACAATAATTCTTTATTGTTATGGTTGTTAAACCTCCACTTATTCTAGATTAATTTTCACAAATTTTTACTCTTTTAATTTCTGTTGATCTTAGTTAACATATTTCTACCAAAAATATTAACTTTTAATTATTTGATTTTAAATAACTTTTAAAAATAATTAATTTTTTACTTGACATTTATTTTTTTTCTCGATAGTATGCACTCTCGTAATAAGCAAATGTTCATTAATGATCATATATTTATTATTTTAATATATAATCGTTCTTGATCAAATGTAGGGCCTCTTTTCATAAAGAGGATATTTTGTTCAATTCAATTAAGGAGATGAAGATGAGAATACTTAGAACCGTGTTTATTTCGGCGCTCATGGGAGTGTTGATGGCCTGGTCGGTACAGGCAGAGAATCTTACGATCGCCACGGTGAACAACGGCGATATGATTCGCATGCAGAAACTGACAGATGATTTCACCAAGAAAACCGGCCACACCGTCGAGTGGGTTACTCTTGAAGAAAATGTCCTGCGTCAGCGAGTAACAACGGATATCTCCACCAAGGGCGGTGCTTTCGATATCATGACAATCGGTATGTATGAGGCACCGATCTGGGGCAAAAATGGTTGGCTCGTTCCGCTGAACGATCTGTCAGCAGAGTATAATATCGACGATATCTTACCTGCTATGCGGGGCGGACTATCCTACGATGGTACTTTGTACGCTGCACCGTTCTACGGTGAATCGTCGATGGTCATGTATCGCACTGACTTGATGCAAAAAGCCGAATTGAAAATGCCTTCTGCACCATCATGGTCATTCATTGCCAAGGCTGCACGTGCGATGACCGATCGCAAAAATGAAATCAACGGGATTTGCCTGCGTGGTAAGGCAGGTTGGGGTGAAGGCGGTGCCTTTATCACAGCGATGTCGAATTCGTTCGGTGCACGTTGGTTCGATGAAAAGTGGAATGCACAGTTCCACACACGCGAATGGTCCGATACTCTCAACTTTTTCGTGAATATGATGAATGATGCGGGCCCTCCAGGATTCGCGACCAACGGGTTTAACGAAAATCTGTCGCTTTTTCAGCAAGGTAAATGTGGTATGTGGATTGATGCGACTGTTGCTGCTTCTTTCGTAACGAACCCGAAAGACTCAACTGTAGCTTACAGGGTTGGCTTTGCTCTGGCGCCAGACAATGGCATGGGCGTTCGCTCCAACTGGCTATGGGCATGGGCTCTGGCGATCCCGAAGGGTACGCAGAAAGAAGCTGCTGCAAAACAGTTCATCGAATGGGCAACTGGCACAGGCTATATTGAGCTAGTCGCATCCAAAGAAGGCTGGGCCAACGTGCCTCCTGGTGCGCGCACTTCGCTTTATAATAACCCAAAATATCAGGCGGTGCCGTTTACGCAGATGACACTGGATTCGATCCTGTCAGCTGATCCAAACAACTCTACCGTTGATCCGAGTCCCTATGTTGGTATTCAGTTCGCGGCTATCCCTGAGTTTGCTGGTATTGCTACCGAAGTAAGCCAGGAGTTCTCTTCTGCCTATGCCGGACAGCAGACAGTGGCTGAGGCTCTGGCTAAAGCACAGGCTCTAACCAACGACGCAATGGAAGCTGCTGGCTACAAGTAAGCCCGGTTTCTATAAAAGTTCGGTAAGTCCGGGCGCTTGTGAATGCCCCCAGCGCCCGGACCACATTTTTTGGAACACTGATGGCTTGAGCTAGCCATCCATCTAAGTGATTGTGAAAGATATCTAATTCACCACTTTCCGCAAAACGGAGAGGTGTTACGGGAGGAGTGTATCATGGCAACCCAGAATTCCAGATCCGTAGCTCGTCTTATGATGGCTCCGGCGGTGGTCTTGCTACTCGGTTGGATGCTCGTGCCTCTAACCATGACTTTGTGGTTTTCGTTTCGAAAATACCTTCCACTTCGTGGCGGAGACATGGGTTGGGTTGGATTTGATAATTACGTTCGCTTCGTAAGTTCGAGCTCTTTTTGGCCTAGTGTACAAACCACGTTGATCTTCGTGGGTAGCGTGCTCGTGATTACAGTGTTTCTCGGTATCTTACTTGCTCTTCTACTCGATCAACCCCTGTGGGGGCAGGGTATTGTACGCATCCTTGTGATCTCACCTTTCTTCGTGATGCCAACCGTCTCAGCACTCGTCTGGAAGAACTTCTTTATGGACCCTGTAAACGGTCTTTTCGCGCATCTTTGGAAATTCTTTGGTGCAGTGCCGATCGAGTGGCTCTCGCAAAAGTCTGTTCAATCGATCATCATGATTGTCAGCTGGCAGTGGCTACCTTTCGCCACTTTGATTTTGCTCACTGCCGTTCAGTCACTAGACCGTGATCAGCTTGAAGCATCCGAGATGGATGGTGCTAATCCGCTACAACGCTTCGGCTACATCATACTGCCACATTTGGCCCGCGCCATTACCATTGTCGTGTTGATCCAAACGATCTTTCTTTTGTCAATCTTCGCTGAGATCTTTGTGACCACAGGTGGAGCTTTCGGTACCAAGACACTTTCGTATCTGATTTTTCAACGTGTATTGGAAAGCCAGAACATCGGGCTGGGCTCCGCGGGCGGGATATATGCAGTGATACTCGCCAACATCGTAGCCATCTTTCTGATGCGCATCGTCGGCAAGAACCTGGGGGCTTAAGGAGAAACGGATCATGGCCCGCGAAGTTACAAACAACCGTAAGATCATCAATACAATCGCAGCATGGGGGATTGGGTTTCTGATCTTCTTCCCGATCCTGTGGACGATTCTCACGAGCTTCAAGACAGAAGGTATGGCAATTGCTGACCCGCCGGTCTTCCTATTCTTCGATTGGACAATGGAAAACTACACGGTGGTGCAGGAGCGTTCAAATTACCTCCGCTTCCTTTGGAACTCCATCTTCATTGCCGGCGGATCTACAATTCTTGGCATTTTTGTCGCGGTGCCGGCGGCATGGTCCATGGCATTCGTGCCCTCAAAGCGGACAAAAAATATCCTTTTGTGGATGCTCTCGACCAAGATGCTGCCTTCCGTAGGCGTGCTCTACCCAATCTATCTACTCTTCATTCATTTCGGACTACTTGATAGCATCCTGGGCCTGACCCTCGTTCTGATGCTGATCAACCTGCCGATCATTGTCTGGATGCTCTACACCTATTTCACCGAAATCCCCAAAGATATCTTGGAGGCCGCCCGTATCGATGGTGCAAGACTCTGGGATGAAATCATAAGGATTCTGTTGCCATTATCCATTCCGGGCATTGCTTCAACATTGCTACTCAACTTCATCCTCGCTTGGAACGAAGCGTTTTGGACGTTGAACTTAACTGCAGCAAAAGCGGCGCCTCTGACAGCGTTCATCGCCAGCTACTCAAGTCCGGAAGGCTTGTTCTTCGCAAAACTTTCGGCAGCTTCTACCCTGGCTATTGCACCGGTGATTGTACTTGGCTGGTTTAGTCAGAAACAGCTCGTTCGTGGACTAACATTCGGTGCAGTTAAATGAGATGAAGAAAACTATGAAGCTTGAAAATAAGGTGGCAATCATCACAGGAAGCGGAGGAGGAATAGGACGTGCTGTAGCCTTGCGTTATGCTAGGGAAGGCGCAAAGTGTGTCGTTGTTGACATTCAAGGAGAACAGGCAGAATTCACCGCTAATGAAATTCGGAAGCATGGAGGGAGTGCATTCCCCATACAAATGGACGTAAGGGAACAAGTTGACATAGATCATACTATCCGTTTAACACTTAAGTCATTCATGCAAATAGACATTCTATTCAACAATGCTGCTATTTTCGAAATGGCGCCGTTACTGGATTCGACCCGCGAAAGTTATGACCGTATTTTCGAAGTCAACGTCAAGGGCATGTTCTTCATGATGCAGGCGGCAGCTGCTCAAATGGTGAATCAGAAAATTAATGGTAAGATTATCAATCTTTCCTCGCAGGCTGGACGCCGTGGAGAAGCACTGGTCTCCCATTACTGTGCAAGCAAAGCAGCCGTAGTAAGTTATACCCAGTCTGCTGCATTAGCTTTAGCATCTTACAGGATCAATGTGAACGGAATTGCACCTGGAGTGGTTGACACTCCCATGTGGGAAACTGTGGACAGTCTCTTCGCTCATTACGAAAACAGGAAAAGCGGCGAGAAAAAACGCCTAGTTGGAGAAGAAGTGCCACTTGGACGCATTGGACTCCCTGAGGACATTGAAGGTGCTGCCGTTTTTCTTGCCTCAGAAGATGCCAATTATATCACCGCCCAAACACTTAATGTCGACGGTGGAAACTGGATGAGTTGAAATGGAGCATCAATCTCAGTCATTACGAATTACAGAACAAAAAAGAATTTTGATAAATTCCTTACAGAAATCGTCTGGAGAAATTTCATGAGTATTTATTTGTCTCGGGAGACACTGTGTTCTTTACCTGATCATGTCAGTCGTCCTCAATATAAGTACAATGACCTCGAGCCAGGCATTATCCATATCGGTTACGGTAATTTTCACAGAGCCCACCAATCTCTTTATATGGATGATCTCTTTAATCGGGGCCTTGACTTGGACTGGGCTATCGTCGGGTCTGGCGTTCGTCCACATGATTCAAAGATAAGAGAAATTCTGCAGAAACAGGACTTTCTGACAACGGTTGTAGAACTGCAACCAGGTGCGAACACGGCCAGAGTCACAAGCACCCTTGTAGACTTTCTTCCAGTTGAAAAAGAAAACCGTTCACTAGTAAATGCCCTGAGTGCTCCCTGGGCCAGGATCGTTTCACTGACGATAACGGAAGGGGGATATTTCATCGATCCTGCGACTGGGGAGTTCGACCCGGAATGTCCGGAAATGATCGTCGATGCTGAAAATCCAAATCAGCCCATTAGTGTTTTTGGGGCATTGGTACTGGGTTTAAAGCAACGCCGCAAGGCAGGTGTTCCTCCATTCACTCTGATGTCCTGCGATAACCTGCCTGGAAACGGAGATGTAACCAAAGAAGTCGTCTTGGGGACCGCCAATATGATAGACCCAGATCTTGCTCGATGGATCGAAGGAGAAGTTGCTTTCCCAAATGGAATGGTCGACCGGATTACACCAGCCACCACTGAACGAGAAAGAGAGAAATTACTTAAAAATTTTAGCATTGAGGACAAATGGCCGGTTTTTTGTGAACCTTTCAGGCAATGGGTACTAGAAGATCACTTCCCTATGGGGCGTCCTGCTTTGGAGGAAGTTGGAGTGACCTTTACAGACAAGGTGTCGGAATTTGAGTTGATGAAGATCCGCATCCTTAACGGGGGGCATGCAACCATTGCCTACCCAGCTGCCTTGCTTGACATTCAATTTGTCCATGACGCAATGTCGAATGATTTGATTAAAAGATTTCTAGAGAAAGTGGAAAAGGAAGAAATCATTCCCCTCATTCCACCTGTTCCTGAAACAGACCTCGAGGGCTACTTCAAATTGATCCAGGAAAGGTTCTCGAATCCGGATATCTGCGATACGATCCCTCGGCTCTGCCAGGATGGTTCTAATCGGCAGCCTAAATTCATCTTGCCTTCCATAGAGGATCGTTTGAGCCAAGGGTTCGACGTTCGTGGACTTGCATTGGAAATCGCACTCTGGTGCCGCTATTGCTACGGCGAATCTGAATCAGGGAGATCCATTTTTCTGGACGATAACAAATCAGAACAACTACGAAAAACCTCACTTGAAGCACGAGGGAATCCACTAGTTTTTCTTGGAATGGAAGAAATCTTTGGTGATCTTGGTGAACATCCTGTTTTCAGGGAACGTTTTTCGGATGCGTTGAATAGTATCTGGTCCGATGGTGTTGAAAAAACTCTGGAAAGTTACCTGCTGTTTTAAAATGAAACTCTTAAATGTCCAGACATGCAAAAACTTCCACTCACTTAATAAATTACTGTGCTGATTTTTGACTGCGACGGGGTGTTGCTGGACAGCGAAATTATCGCTGACCGAGTTGTTCTAGAACATCTACAAAATCTGCTGAATTCCCACGGAGACAAATCACTTTTCTCTGAACAAGGTTCACTCAGGGAATGGCTGACCGACTCCAGCGGTCAGGACGATGCGGGGATCCTCAAACAGTTTTCCATGTTCACTAATATTCCACTTCCCACTGATTCATTGAAACAACTGGAACGCAACCTGAAACATGCTCTGAGTAAAGAAGTGAGGGCCATAAAAGGGATGGGGGATCTGTTGAAATCCATTAAGGGAATGTGGGTGGTGGCATCCAACAGTTCCCTCTCACGACTTAGAATATCACTGGGTAGGGCAGAAATGCTGGATCTCTGCAGGTCTCGGCTTTTTAGCTCGGAAATGGTCAAAAGGCCCAAACCCGCCCCAGACCTTAACCTTTACATCGCCACAAAATTCGGCATTCCCGTAGATGACTGCGTGGTGATCGAAGATTCTCCAACAGGAATACGGTCGGCCCTTCAGGCCGGTATGAGAGTGATCGGCTTCACCGGTGGTTCACACATCACGCCAAGGCACATTGAACAGTTGAGGCAAGCCGGTGCCATTGGAATCGTCAAAACCGCGGATGAACTGTCCCAATTACTTGAAAATACTCTATAAATGGTTTTTCCCTTCAACACATAGAATAGGCCAGTGGGCGGTGCCTTCATAACACCCACCATTTATTTATATTTTCTCCTAATTTAAGGATAGAGGACCGCTTCGGTGGTCCTCCATTTTCTTCGAAATTGGTAAGTAGTAAACAATTTAACCTGCCTTTTAGACAGAAACCCGACTAACTAATTTGTGTATTTGACCGGGTGGCTCTTGCCCCTTTCTCCCTGCGATTTAGGTTCACTCAGAAAGTTCCTGCAGTTCCTGCATCTGGATCAAGACTGCAAGAAAATCCGTCTGCCGTAGTCTCATGTTGGTATGGGTGAGGTATGGAAGGTTGTGAGCCTCTGCATATAGATAAAAATTTGCTTGAGGTTTTTTTATTAGTAAAAAGACTATTCCGAAAAATCTTCTTCCAGGTGCCTGTAGAGTCTTCGGTAACGTTCCTGATCCTGTCTATACTGAGGTACATATTTTAGGTTGGGTTCAACAATTTCTTTGATTCCTGGCCGCTGGCAAATATCTTCAAGTGAACCATTGTTGATTGCAAGCATTGCCAAACGGGCTGCACCCACGGCCGGTCCCATTTCGGGACTGTCATGCCTTATCATGGGGCGTTCAAGAACGGATGCAAGGATCTGAGCCCAGAGATGACTCTTAGAGCCTCCTCCAATCAGGGAAACCTCATCAATCTCAGCTCCGGCATCTAAAAGGACCTGCTGGCAATCTCCAAAAGCAAAGGCGACTCCTTCTAACACTGCCTGTGTCAGTTCCTTTGTTCCATGTTCATGTCTCAAACCAAAGAATACACCTTGAGCATTTGGATTATTATGTGGCGTTCTTTCTCCGGACAGGTAGGGTAAAAACATCACTTCTCCGGGTTTAAGCGGACTGGATTCCAAGCTACTGATTAATTCACCTTCGTTCTGTTTCAGAATGCTTGAAAGCCAGCTCAGGCAGCTTGATGCACTGAGAATAACTCCCATCTGGTGCCATGTATCAGGGATGCAGTGACAAAAAG
>Ga0208063_1000187_pt1 | contig 20996 bp, 16 predicted proteins | sample DeeseametaMP0203_FD_184219 | JGI IMG/M metagenome (GOLD analysis project Ga0208063, IMG submission 184219) | Marine microbial communities from the Deep Atlantic Ocean - MP0203 (SPAdes) | ecosystem: Environmental > Aquatic > Marine > Oceanic | place: South of Cape Verde, Atlantic Ocean... | reverse complement strand
GATGTTATATATTGGATTGACATATAACCACCAATTGAAAACCAAGTGAAACATATACTCACAATCACTCTATCCCTCCTTCTTCTGACTTCCTATCTTTTTTCCGAAAAAAGGTGAAAAAAGAGTGTGACAAGTAATGGGTGCGAAAAGAGGATTGAAATGCCCCACTTGGAGGTCTAGGTTCGCTTAATTACGTTGCCTAAGAAAAATCTGTTTCATTGGTATGAAAAGCGATCATAGAACTTAATATGATATTTTAGCCTTCTTTTCTTAACAGGAGATTAAGATGAGAAACATAAAAATAAAGAAATTTAGCGCTTAGAGTTAGATAGTAATTCCATCGGCTGGGCCTTGCGGTATTCTGACAAGGCCCTTCATTCAACTAACCTTTAACAAATAGGAAGAATCACTATGGATTTGGGAGAAACTGACAAGGTACGGCCGCTGATCAAGGCGGTACGAGAGATGGTGAATGATGAGATAGCCCCCATGGAAACAGAGTTCCAGGGAGAAGTTGGGCGGTCGGGAGAACGTTTCATCTTCACATCTCGGATGACAGAAATTCTGGAGGGATTGAAAACCAAGGCCTATAAACGAGGGCTATGGAACTTCTGGCTTACCGACAGCAACCAGGGTTATGGGTTAAGTACGGTAGAGTACGCCTATCTTGCTGAGGAGATGAAGACTCAGTTCCACGCAGAGGTCTTCAACTGCTCTGCTCCAGACACAGGCAATATGGAGGTGTTGTTGCGATATGGTACTCAATCCCAGCAGGAACGCTGGTTGAAACCTCTGCTTGAAGGCAGGATCCGCTCAGCATACCTGATGACCGAACCGGACGTGGCATCTTCAGATGCCACCAACATCGCCATGACCTGCATCAAGGAGAACGGTGTGTATGTCTTGAACGGTGAGAAATGGTGGTCATCCGGAGCAGGGGATCCCCGCTGCAAGATCTACATTGTGATGGTGCGGACCGGAGACGAAGACCTGCCCAAGCATCAACGCCATTCGATGATCCTTGTGCCTGCTGATACTCCAGGAGTTAAAGTGCTTCGTGCGATGCATGTCTATGGTCATGACGAAGCCCCCCACGGACACATGCATATTCGTTTCAGCAAGGTCCGGGTTCCTGTGGAAAACCTGCTGCTTGGGGAGGGTCGTGGGTTTGAAATCAGCCAGGGGCGCCTTGGACCAGGACGCATCCACCACTGCATGCGGGCCATCGGGCAGGCTGAGTCGGCTTTGGAATTGATGTGCCGCCGTTCGATACAGCGTGAGGCCTTCAATAAAAAATTATCTGAACTTGGGGCGAACTACGACATCATAGCAGAATGCCGGATGGAAATAGAGCAGGCTCGATTGCTCTGCCTGAAAGCAGCGTGGATGATGGACCGGGGTGACGCTAAGGCAGCAGCACCGTGGATCCATCAAATCAAAGTCGTCGCCCCACGGATGGCCCTCAAGGTGGTGGACGAAGCAATCCAGCTATTCGGGGGAGTGGGAGTGAGCCAGGACACCCCTCTGAGTAGAATGTGGATGCATCTCCGCACCCTTCGTCTCGCAGACGGTCCGGACGCCGTGCATCGACGACAGGTGGCCCGAACCGAACTACGGCAGTATGCCGACACGAAGCCATAGTCAATGAAGCCATCTGCCACAGACCTTGACCTGAACCGAGTAGAACAGGCCTTCCGAAAGCGAATACCAGGTTTTCGAGGGCCCCTCGATGCTTCTAAGACACCGCAGGGTCAGTCCAACCCGACATACATCATCTCAAGTCCCTCCGGAAACTTCGTTCTACGGCGCAAACCCGACGGTGTGCTGCTCCCATCAGCTCATGCCGTAGAACGTGAATACCGAGTGATGACCGCCCTTTCCGATACAGAATTACCTGTGCCACGGACCAACTTCCTCTGTGAAGATCCTGACGAGATTGGTACCATCTTTTTCGTAATGGAACATGTGCCAGGTCGTGTTTTCCTCGACCCAAGGATACCCGAACTGACTTGTCAGGAAAGAGAAGTAGTGTATGACGAGATGAACCTGAGGCTGGCACAACTGCATTGTCTGGACCCAGAGACACTGGGGCTGAGTGACTACGGCAAGGCTGGTAACTACTTCGCACGTCAGTTCTCGCGCTGGTCACGCCAATACGATGCGTCCGCCACGGAACAAATTGCAAAGATGGAAGAGCTTCAATACTGGCTAAAAAACAACCTTCCTGGGGAGGAGGGTCCCCCACGACTGGTCCATGGTGACTGGCGCATCGACAACCTGATCTATGAACCATTAGCACCCAGACTGGCAGCCATAGTGGACTGGGAGCTTTCTACATTGGGAAATCCGTTAGCCGACCTGGGGACGCAGTTGATGCAGTGGGCGATGCCCGTAGGTGATGATACACGGGGACTTGGAAGTATCGATCGAAAATCTCTGGGTATTCCGGATGACGCGGCCTACGTGGAACGTTACGCACAGCGTGCCGGAATGTCCGAGATGCCGGACCTTACTTTTGCGGTAGCTTTCAGCTTCTTCCGGATGGGCGCCATCATGCAGGGAATCAAGAAGCGAGTTCTTGACGGTAACGCCTCCAATCCGGAAAGGGGCTTGAAGATTGGAAATTTAATCCCTCTCTTTGCGCAGAATGCGCTTGAATTTATAAATCGGGAAAAAGAGCCCTTTACCAAAAAATGATATCTTTCTGGTGAAGTACGGTATTGATGAGATGTGATAAACTCATGCCACTGAATCCTTCAATGCCAACTTGCGACTGATTGCCGGCAAACAGGAACAAGCATTATAAAAGTCAAGTGTATTTTATGAATCAGACAACCTCCAAATAAAATCTTCAATTCTTGTAAATCAAACTTATTGATGTTATATTATATATCGGGTCAGCTTAAGCTTGGTTATTTGAAACCGTTGAGACATAAATTAAGATTTTATATAGTTTTTTTATTGACCGTTGTGGTATTGAAATATTTAATGGATAAAAAATTTTAGGAGACAAGAATGGATATTCGTGTAGAAGATGACAAACCAGAGTCAGCTAGAAACGTTCTAGGCGAGCCAATGGATCTGTGCTGTGAAAAACCATTGACAGGTTTTTACAGGAACGGAAGATGTGATACAGGACCGGAAGATCATGGTGTTCATACAGTATGTATTCGTGCATCATCTGAGTTTCTAGAATATTCGAGTTCAGCCGGCAATGATCTGAGTACACCTATGACTGAATTTGGATTCCCTGGTTTACAGGAAGGTGATCGCTGGTGCTTATGCCTGGCACGTTGGAAGGAAGCATACGATGTTGGAAAAGCACCACATATATATTTAGCTTCAACACATGAAGCATCTCTCGAATTGGTTCCATTGGAAGTTCTTCTGGATTTTGCCGTAGATGTTAACTGACGCCCGAGGGAACTATATAGCGGGGCAGTATTGCTTACATCATTATCAGGTATAATGATGGTTGTGAGATTGACTGCTTTTAATTGTTTAAAATTTAATTAATCTATTATAATATGTCCAAGCATTTAGTTTAAAACACGAAATATTTTAAAAGGATAAATTATGGCAACCTATGAATGCAGCAAATGTGGCATGTCAGTTAATGCAACTTGTGCAAAATGTGACGCTCCCCTGGAAAATGATATGCTTACCATAGATGATGGAACGCAAGTACAAATTTCTAAATGTCCAAATGAACATGGGAAAATAAAATCACCACTTTGTTGTGGGCAAGATATGACTTGTACTGTCTAAATATATTTGGAAGGTAAAGTATAATTCTCTAATCCAAGTGTATATGTGTGGTTATTTTTGAAGGAAGGGAGTTGATTATTCTTCCAATGAAATGAGGTTATAATTCCCCTTATGGTCCAACTCCCTTCCTAAACGATAATCTTTTACCAATCAAGTTTTAGTGCAAGTGTCCCTTCTAATCTTTCATCAAGTTCATTTTCATACCCCTTAATGTTTTCACCAGACAGTTCTTGATACATTTTTGTTTCTCAGGATGCAACATTTACTAAACTAACCAATTAGGATTCCTATGAAACATCTATTCATCATCCTCTCAATCCTTCTTCTTTCTTCCCCTCTGTTTGTTTATCCTCTATCTCCTGTGAGAAACCCCCACTAATTCTTCACAGTCAGGCAAGTTACCTGAACCTACCCAATTCATACTGCACAATCTAATTTGTGTTATTTGTCGGATTCTTTTATAATAACCAATAGAAACCAAGAGAGACATTATGAACAATAGATATGAATATTGAGAATCCTATATCTAAAACAACAGAAAATATTATTGAAGAAGAGAATACATTAAAGGAAAAAATGAAATTTATAGCAATGAATAGGTTTAAGATTGTTCCAAACCGGGAGAAGGATTTTGAAAATATTTGGAAAAACAGAGAAACACATCTAAATGATGTTTCAGGTTTTATAGAATTTCATTTGGTAAAAGGCAATTCTGAAGAAACCCATACAGTGTATGCATCTCATTCTACCTGGAATTCTCGTAAAGACTTTGAAGTCTGGACTAAATCAGAGGCATTTCGTCAAGCACACAAAGGTGCCGGAGAACATAGCAGCATTTATCTTGGGCACCCAGAATTTGAAGGTTTTGAAGTAATAATTTAGAACAAATAAAGTGGTTTGATCATCTTCTGTGTGAGTAACCACCATTCATTCTTCACAGTCAGACACCCTCCAGGTAAAACCCCAAATTCTTGTAAAAAAAACCAAATGATGATATATTTTAGGTTCAGCTATATCAATCTGGTTAGTTAATATCAGATAAGAAAATACATTACGCAGCATTTATAAAGAGACGCATTTAATTTATTATTGAAAATATTGAGCATGGAAGAAAACAATAAGTCTGATCAAAAGATGTATTACCGCATGCTTGGCGGTACAGGACTGCAAGTGTCTGTTCTGTCATTTGGGTTCTGGGCAACGTATGGAGTCAAAGATGGATTAACCAATGAAGAAGGCATTACCATGGCTAAAGAATGCATGTCACTAGCCCGCCAAAAAGGTATTAATCTTTTTGACAATGCTGAAGCATACGGTAACCCGGCTGGTGCAGCCGAAGAGATCATGGGTGAGGCAATGGCCCAGCTGCAAAAAGAAGATCCAGAAATTTGGAAACGCTCAGAAATTATAGTGAGCACCAAGATCTTTTGGGGAGGAGTTGGGGTGAATGAACGAGGCTTATCCAGAAAGCACATAAATGAGGGCTTAGATGCAGCTTTGAAGCGCTTACAAGTGAATTACGTTGATCTGTTATTCTGTCATCGACCTGATCCTTTTACACCAACTGAGACTATTGTTAGATCCATGACAGATATAGTACGATCTGGGCGAGCAACTGCATGGGGTACAAGTGAATGGTCAGCACAACAGATTACTGAAGCATATTGGATGGCAATTATGCAGGGACTTGAGCCTCCCCAATTTGAACAACCGCAGTACAACATGTTAAAACGGGATCGTGTGGAAACGGAGTATCATCCTCTCTACCAACGCCCATATCATATAGGAACTACAATTTGGAGTCCCTTAGCTTCGGGAATACTTACTGGAAAATACAACAATGGTATACCAGAAGGCTCTCGATTAACGCAGAAAGGCTACGAATTTTTAATAGATAATTTAGAACTGCATAAAGAGAAAGGTAACATTGAAAAGATTCTTAAGCTTGCTGATTATGCATCATCCAATTTAGGGTGCAGCATGACTAAACTAGCATTAGCTTGGTGTGTTAAAAACAAAAATGTTTCCACTATATTGCTTGGAATCACAAAACCAGAGCAGCTTGAAGAGAACATTGGTTGCCTCTCAGTTGTAGAAAATCTCACAAGCGAACACATGAAAGATATTGATAACATTCTTGACAATAGGCCGGAACCTTATGCTGGTTTTGGTGGACAAGGAATGCGCCAAATAGTAACCATTTAATTAATTTAAAATGTGAAAAATACAGTAAGTCATTGATATTTCTGGCGCGGGCGGGAGGTTTCGAACCCTCAATCTCCAGATCCGAAGTCTTTCAGAGTGGGTAAACAGGGACAGTCCACAACAAACAAGGATAATATTATCAATAAGATAACAGGATATACATTTTGCTGAATATCGGCAAATATGGCCTGTTTTTGTAAGCTAATGGCACAAAATTGGCACATTTTTAGCCTCGCGCGTGCGTAGTGCGCGAATACACAATCTGTGCGCGCTTAGATTTTTTTTTAGACTGCCCCCATCATCCCCTGTGAGTGACCCCCGCTAATTCTTCACAGTCAGGTAGCCATCCACAACCTCCCCCAATTCTTGTAATATACTCCAATTGATTTTATCTATTCTATAGGTTCAATGAATTAGAGTTTTCAAAAGTCCACCGAATAATTAAGCATCAAAATCTGAGATCTTTTTATCTATAACAGATACGGCTTTTACCACCTTATGTTCATTAAGTTGACAAAGTATATAATTTTAATAGATAGACAGGGCTTGATATTTCTGCGGAAACTTAAAGGGGGAACTCTATGGATATACTATTTCTGAGTATTTATATAGGTTGGAGAGGGAATGTGATTGGACAAACCTGTCCCATTTGATTCGTCCCATTACTGAAATTGGCAATTCATTAATCTTTAATATTATCGGATATATAATGGTAAATTATGAGGAAAGGTGAAGACAAGGGTGATCGCACCTTTTAATCCTCTAAATTGTCAATATGTTATGGAGCAATAAAACAATTTTAAAATCCCTAATACATTCGCAACAGAATTATTTGATTCACACTGGTCCGCCCCCACCAGAATATTTAACTTCATTAACTTCACTGGCACGTGCAACTTCGGGTTTTGCTGACTGGAGTTCATCGAAGAGTGGTAATTTCCCTGAATGAACCGCATGGTCAGCATAAAGGAACATAGACGCAGACCAAGCCTGTCGTGCATATCCCATGGGTTGACCGCTTTTGCCGTGTATCCATTCGTTGAATTCTAAACCATCAGAAATGCCCGTTAGGTTTGCCTCAGCCAGCAAAGTCAGCAAGGATTCAGCCTTTTTTTGGCAACCGTGGCTAACCAGTGCCGCAACATGGAATCCACCAATCATTGGCCAAATACCACCGTTATGGTATTGATCCGGAAGGTTTAGATTCCTGCTGCGATAGTACTCGCGCCAGTTACTGTCACCGGGAAAAATTGGTGGGTGAATTGCTTTGGTGGGTAAAGGGATAGTCATGCCAACCTGTCGCATGTAACACAGTATTTGTTCAGATCGATTATAGTCAGCGACTCCTGTTAAGATTGCCAATAGATTCCCGAAGCTGTCACACCAATCGCCGTACTCGCGAAAGGCAACCCATGGCATATAGTATGGGCGACTTGAGATTGTTCCCATGTTGTGGTACAGCATAAACCACTCTAAGTGCATGGACTTTAGTTTCTCTAAATGCTCAGCAAAATGTACAGCATCCCAAGTCCTTTCAATCCACAGTAATAAGTTAATGCGTTGATGGATGCCTGCAGGGTCAATCAAATTTTGCACATCTGCTTGAAGAGCCATTTGAGCAGACATTTCTTCGTAGGCTAGAGTGGCAGCATAGTAAAGTACGTTATCATAGAGAACGTTATAGCGGACGGCAAGCAAATCCATCCAGTTTCCGGCCTCAGGAACTTCCAAAAGGCCACACTCATTTATATCCTGATAGCCTAACCAGATCATGGCCCGTTCAATCTGAGGCCAGTAAGATCTCAAAAAATCGGAGTCACTAGAGGCTTGCTGGTAAAGAAAATGACCGAGAATGTACCATAGATTCGAGTCTGTTCCACCTGCATTTTCCGTACTAACGTAACCTGTATCCGGATTAACATTAAGATGGATCAGGCCACGTGAAGATTGGTGGGTACTCATTGTCTCCAAGGAAGCGCGGCTGGCTGCCAGTAAATCAGGATCACCAGTAGTGGTCGCTCCCAAAGATACGATCATACTATCTCGTGCCCATATCTGTGGATATCCTGCAGCTAAAGCTGAAGCGCGAAACCCATGCGGAGTGATGCAGTTATGCAACACATCCAGAGCTCTTTTACGAGCTTCTTTAATCAAGGAATTTCCTTGCATGTTAAGTGTCGGTTTTTACTCCCAGAATTCCTGTTTCAGGCAAATTGGGCTTCAAGACAAATTCATCATGATGGTGATTGTGTAACTCTTCCTCGTCCTACCCTTGACTTTTTAACTTGAAACATTTTTTAAGCGCAGACATTTTGGCTCCTTTATCTTCTACTACCTTCCTTCTTAGACGTTGTTAAGTGTTTTTCATTTTTTACATAACACAATTCCCTCAAAGTGAAGACTTTATGCGCTGAGGATTGAAAAAATGACCTCATCAAGAGCACAAACATAAATTGACATGCATTAAAAACAGACAGGGGCACACAAGATATATCATCATTCGATTTGTTTTACAAGAAAGAATAGGGTAGGTTCAAGAAGAGAAAGAGATTTGCACACCTGTGTGTTCTCCAGCGGTCAAGATGGCCCTTGCCTTAGTCCTGATCGTATTTTAAAGGTGCGAATTTCAAAGGGTTTAAACTTCAGAGTGAGTGGAGATGTGAGTAATCCACCCATGTCTTCCCATTCCAGCAGATTGGTTTCCTGAACCCGTGCTTCAAATTCCAGCAGTTCAATTTGGGCAATGCCTGTCTGTCCATAGCGTTCGACCAGTCGAAAGATCCAGCAGTTTTCTTTTTCAGCACGTTTGAGTACCTCCAAGCCAACGCCTTTGCCGTTTACTCGAACGGGTGGCTGCAATTTTACTGAAGCCTTGCCGGGGAACAACAAGGGAGGCTGATTGAATTGCAGGGCCTCTGCGATCACACCTGATTTCACCAATTCGTGCTGATGGATAAAGAGACAGTAACTGAATTCATGGAGACCCAAATCAGCATCCGGATCAGGATAGGTGGGGGAGCGGAGCAGGTTCAGGTCAAGAACGTTTTCATGAACCTTGTGTCCATATTTGCAGTTGTTGATCAACGCTACCCCTCGTTCATGGTTAGAGAGATCGGCATACTTTTGGCCTGCAACCTCAAACCGCGCCATATCCCAACTGGTGTTCCGGTGAGTGGGGCGCCGGACGTATCCATACTGAATGTCAAACGTGGCCGAATCCGTATGGACGTTGACAGGGAAGGCCGTACGCAGCATGCGATGGCACTCCTGCCACTCCACTAACGTCTCAAACTCCAGTGCCTTGCTTTTTTGACTGAGGGTGATTTTTTGCTTGATGGTTGACTGGCCTATGCTGAGTTCGAACTTGAGACCCTGGCGAACCATTCCCTGGCCTGTGCTGGTCCATCGCTTGCCCCTGGCAGTTTCCAGCGCCATTTCCTCGTAGCTGATGTCCACTTCCCAAGCATCCCAGTCGTGAGGACGATCTTCATAGAGCGTCAAGATGTTCCCGGGCTCCCCTTCTGCCAGCATTTCAAGCTGCATTTCCTTATCAAAGGCACTCAGCAGTTGACCGTGCTCGTTGAACTCGTAGCGCACCAGATCATTTTCCATAACCAGCGACTGGACTGACTGAGCGAGGGCCATTCTTCCTTCTCGATGCAGGGTGCAGATGGCCTGAGGAGCCAGCTGCAGCTGTGCGGTAAGGGTGCCGTCGCTGTCCTGTTGCATGTCGATGGGGTTGCCCGAATCATCCACCAATCCGCCTTGCCAGTCTTCAGGGAGTTGGATTTCACGGGTGCAGGGTACATTCAGGGTGTTGATGACGGTCAGCCCTTCTGCATCATGCTGAAGGATTTTGTCAGCGGCCTCGGCCCGAATCCGGGCGCAGTCTTCGAGTGCTTCCGCATGCTCACGTTCCGTCACCTCATATACCTCGCTGATGCTGGAACCCGGCAGGATGTCGTGAAATTGATTGATCAGCAGTTTTTTCCAGATGCCGTCCAGCCGCTCGATGGGATAATCCTTAAGTTTACCCAGGGCCAAGAGATATTCGGTTTCCCGAAGGCTTTGTTCCAACAGTCGATTCCCGCGCTTGGTTCGAGCCTGAGTGGTGTAGGTTCCCCTATGCATCTCGAGGTAAAGCTCTCCCGACCACACGGGCAGTTGATCCTGTTGCTTGGCGATCCGTTCAAAGCAATGATCCGCCCGCCCGAATTGGACTTTTGGCACTCCTTCCAGGTTTTGCTGGCGAAGTCCACGTTCAATCATTTCGGCAGTGGGACCGCCACCACCATCACCCACACCAAACGGGCATAGCATTTCATCCAGAATCGATTTCTCGACGAACTGCCGCTCCGCCTTTTGCAGGCCGCAGGGTTGGAGTTCACTGTTGTAGTTGTCTTCCGGAGGAAAATGAGTGAGCACCTCTGTGCCTTCAATGCCTCGCCAGCGGAAGGTGGTGTAGGGGAACCGGTTGAACTGACTCCAGCTCATCTTCTGTGTCAGCAAGTAATGTATTCCCGCGCTCTTAAGTATCTGCGGCATGGAAGCAGAGTACCCGAAAACGTCCGGAATCCAGCAGTTGGTTACTTCCACTCCGAATTCGTCCATGAAGAAGTTCTTGCCATGCATCACCTGACGCACCATTGATTCACCGCTGATCAGGTTGCAGTCCGGCTCCACCCACATGCCACCCTGGAGTTCCCAGCGTCCCTCAGCCACAGCTTTCTTGATGCGTTCGTAGAGGTTGGGATAGTGGTCCTTTACAAACTGATAATGCTGAGGCTGTGAAGCCCCAAAGACGTAATCCGGATAGCGTTCAATCAGATCAAGTTGGCTGGCAAAGGTACGCCCTGCTTTACGGATGGTTTCACGTACAGGCCAAAGAAAACCGGTGTCGATATGGGCATGCCCAACGGTAATCAATGTGGGTGCGCTGGAGTGAGCCGGATGAGCAAGCAGCGGTGCTAGGATCTCCCGGCAAATCCCGGCACGATCGGGATCGTCCCGGAAGCCGTTGGTGGACTCCACCAGACTCTTGAGGATACGAGCGTGACGGGTACTGAACTCAGGAACGGTATCGAGCAAACCATTCAGCAGCTCCATATCCAGCCGGAGTGCATAGAGTTCACGATGGAAGCGCGCTATACGCATCCGATTGACCTTTCCAAGGTAGTTACCATGCCGATCAACAGTGCCGCGAGGTGGATCACTGGGTTGGTTGATTCCCACGATGGAGTTCGCAGCACCTTCGACCCAGAGATCGACAGGCTCGCCACCCTGGGCCTTGGGGGTGAGAATGAAGGTGTGGCGGGTGACATTGCCAAAAACACTGCCGTTGGTCAGTCCTTGAAGTGGATCTCCTTGTGGTGAAAAGATAAGGGCCTCGCCATTGAAATCCAGGTGGGCCACCACCTCCTGCTCCTGCCATTTTTCCGGAATCCGGCCTTGCAGGTGAAACCAGGCGCTTTCCCAGGCCTGACCCCATTCCTGACCTTCTTCAATCCGCTGGTACTGTAGTCGGAGCCTCTCTCCAAAAGGAACCGGATCCTTGCTGTTGGCGAACTCTGCCTCCAGCAACTCGTACTGACTCAGGATGAGTGCTTCCAGACGCTTTATAAATTGATCGATCTTGGTCCGGTATAACTTTTTCTGGCTGTCAAGAATCAAGGAACACCTTTCAAGTCTGAAAATACAAGCGGTTGTATCGAAATTCGATAGGGTGAATTCATGTTATAAGTGCATAACCAAGAATTTTTTCAGCATCAACGCCGGCAAGCTGGCGGAAGGCCTCATTGGGAGTCTTGAATCCAAGGCACTTCATGAGTCTGCTGTTGAGATTGTGGACCACTTGCATGACCTGCTGGGAGGTCACATCGAGCAAGGCCATCGGGAATTCCCTTGGCAATGGCAAAATAGTGTGGACGATGTGTTCCGGTAATGGTGTCGTTATCGGTCAAATTGTCGCAGCTTCCAACTGCGACTGGCTCCTGTCCATCAGCTAAGTGCATTTCACCAGGAACCAGTCCACTACCGAAATGATGGAATATTAATAGAAAGTTCATACGGTATCACAATTTTTTATAAATGCAAGAATTATTTATTATATTTTAAATTTGAACCATCAAATGCGGATTTTCTTATAAGCGAGAAAGGTGATATCAAGTATTGGTGGGTTGAAATGGGTTGTTCCAGTTTCGTTTACGTCAGATATGCCGGCAACCAACCTCCTCAATCTGAAACACATTCTTAAATCTCACTGATACTAAAAAGGACCTCCACGTGCTGTCATAACATAGTGAGAAAAAGTGAAACTTTTAAACAATTTTATTTTTTTCTTGATAAACAATTTGTATTAGTTTACATTAGTTTTTACATGACCTGATTTTCTATGATCAAGTTGTGATTTCCCCAACAACCCGGCGTCAATAATTGCGCAGGAATTTTGAGGACAAATGCTTTGAAAAAAGATTTGCCTCCAACACCTAAGACGGAGAGTGCTATGAGTGAAGAAAAAATCGAAGTTCAAAATAATATATCGAGTCGGCGCAAATTTATCACAACTTCCGCTGTCGCTGGACGTGTTAAGGAGATACAAATGAAAATTACAGGTAGTCTGATGAAAACGCTGATAGGAGTTGCCTGCGGCCTACTTGTTTGTGTCGGCAATGCCCAAGCCAAAACAACGGTGACTTGGGGAATGTGGGGCAGCCCTGCAGAAATTAAGACCCATCAAATAGTTGCGGATGCCTTCATGGCGTCTCACCCCGATATTCAGATAATCTTGTGGGGGCAGCCTTGGGGAGATTACTTTACCAAGCTCAAGACTCTCTGGGCGGCAGGGGACAAGGAAGGCATACCCGATGTGCTGTTCCTATCACCGGTGGTGACCTATGCGGGACAGGGTGTGCTTGAGCCGCTTGATCCGTTCATTAAGGCCTCCGGTTATGACACATCGGATTACTGGCCATCACTTTTAGATTTTGGAAAACTGAAGGGAACGATTTATGGCTTGCCACGCGACATCGGGATTGAAGTCCTTTACTACAACAAGGACATCTTTGACGAGGCAGGTGTATCCTATCCTACCAATTTTTGGACATGGGATGACCTGAAAGCTGCGGCGAAGCAACTTTCAAAGATCACTACCAGTGGTCGGGTACAGCGCTATGCCCTGGGAGCGGAAGGGGGCAAGTACCAGTTGTTCCTGGGACAGAACCGGGGTACTATCCTTGATGATATGGTCAATCCAACGGCCTGTACATTGTCAGAACCAGTCGCAGTTGAAGCAATTAGTTTTTTTGCGGGGCTGATGGATGAGAAATTGGCTATGCGGCCATCTGCACTTAGTCAGGCTGGCGGTGATGCTGGTGTGTTTCAGAGTGGACAAGCAGCTATGATTATTCAGAATGCCAGTCGAATTTCAGCTTTTAATGCTGCCAAAATGAATTATGATGTGGCTGCAGTACCGATACCTGCAGGTGGGCAGCGTTCTGGTACGGCCGGTGGTGCAGCTTGGACAATGAGCAAGTACAGTGATGACAAGGATACCGCATGGACATTCCTCTCATGGTTGCAGAGTACCGAGGGGGGCCAGATGGTTTACTCTACTTCAGGTGAAATTTTACCAGCGCTTCGTTCCACTGCAGTGTCTGACGCTTTCCTTGGAATCAATGCTCCACCAGCAAATCGTGCCGCATTCATAATTGAAGCAAATAATGCAAAAAAGGGACGTTCAGGCTACTTTCCTAACTGGGGCACTCTTAACGGCACAGTGATCTCACCAAATCTTAGTCGGATCTGGTCAGGTGGTGAGCCTGTTCGTTCAGTACTCAAGCAAACTTGTAAGGAAGTAAACTCTTTCCTCCAAAGCAAGGGACTAGGCTTCTAGTTCCTACTGATTTTTGTGGGTTCGTCTATAACGAGGAACCCACAATAGAGATTGTTTACTTAAAGATAGATTTGTGAAAGTAAGGAACTTGAACGGTTGTATTTACACTGATGAGTGAGATGCATTCACAAAGTTACTGACCAATGAGAAGCAACCTATAGGAAGAAACGTTCAATTGCAATTGAGTAGGACAATTCAAACACACTTAATCATTTAGGTAGAATGATGTCCAGGACTTCAATTGTTTGTTGCTCTGAAGAGATGATATCTCTGTCTATCAGGCTGTGGTACTCTATGAAAACTCTTTAATGTTTTCAAGTTTATCAAAGTAGGTTCATGTATATCTATTCTTGAACACTCACCCCACGAATTTCCCCGATGGAAAAATCAACTCGCTTTTTTTCCCAATGGGGGCGCTGGAGTTCCCGCCAACAGAGCGAGGGGTATCTTTTCTTGCTCCCAAGTTTACTTGGATTTACTGCGTTCGTATTGATTCCTGTCTTAATATCGTTAGTTCTTAGTTTCACAGAGTGGAATCTAATACAACCTATAAATTTTGTAGGTTTTGAAAACTACTACGAGTTGTTAACTGCCGACCGAATTTTTTTGAAGGTAGCAGGTAATACCATAATTTACGTAATTTTAATTGTCCCAGTGCAGCTACTGTTGGGGCTGATCTTAGCTGTGGCCCTGAATCAGTCTATTCGTGGAATTATTTGGTACCGGTTAGTGATCTTTATGCCAGTCATCACTAATATTGTGGCAGTTGCAATTGTGTTTCAGTTTTTTTTAAACAGAGATTTTGGAATTGCAAGTGGCTGGATCTGGCAGATTGCCGATGCCACAGGTTGGGCGGTTGCACCGCCTGATTGGTTGAACAGTCAAGAACTATCAAAAAGTGCGGTTGCCATGCTAACCATTTGGAAAAACGTGGGTTTTTCGATGGTGATTTACTTGGCTGGCCTCCAAGGGGTACCTGAGTCGTTATATGATGCTGCTCGTGTTGATGGAGCTGGGAATTGGCAGCGTTTTTTTCATGTCACCATTCCAATGGTAAGCCCAACGACCTTTTTCTTGATCATTATCCAAATGATTGGAGCATTTCAATTGTTTGCTGAGCCCTATGTTCTCACGAGGGGGGGGCCAGCGCAATCATCACTATCCGTGGTTCAGTACATTTATCAGAATGCTTTTGAATATGGGTTGATGGGCAAGGCAGCTGCTATTGCATGGCTGCTCTTCTTGGTGATCATGATACTGATGATTGTTCTAACCTGGTCGCAACGACGATGGGTACACTATGAATCTTAACTTATTTGAAGCTCGTAATAATCATAAGGGAAAGAAATAATGTACATAAAGCTCCGGAGAGGATTTTTACATCTTGTTTTGATGCTTGTCGGCTTAATTATGCTGCTGCCTTTTCTTTGGATGTTAAGCACATCGCTAAAAAATCCAAAGGAAATATTTACCTATCCACCTACCTGGATCCCAAGCGAGATTCGTTGGGAAAATTATCTAGATGCCCTTACTGTGGTACCATTTGGCCGATACTATGTCAACAGTATCGTGGTAGCGTTGTCGGTGACTTTCATAGTTTTGATCACGTCGTCTTTAGCAGCGTTTGCTTTCGCACGACTTAAGTTTCGCGGGCGAGAGATTCTATTTTTTACTTATCTTGCCACCTTGATGATTCCTTTCCCTGTACTTCTCATTCCAAACTTCCTGATCGTGCGAGAATTTGGTTGGTACGACACTTATGCTGCCCTAATTCTACCACCAGCATTTTCAGCAGTTGCAACCTTTCTCTACCGTCAAGCATTCCGGGGAATACCAACAGTGCTTGATGATGCTGCGCGGATAGACGGGGCATCCTCATGGCAAATCTGGTGGAAAGTTATTATGCCCAATGCAGGTCCAGTGACGGCAGCTTTGGGAATTTTTACTTTTTTGGGCAATTGGAACGAGTTCTTGTGGCCTTTGGTGGTGACCAACAGAGTAGAGATGCGCACAATCCCAGTTGGGCTTAGTTCTTTTCAGGGACAGTACAGTGTGCAATGGGAACTTCTTATGTCAGCAGCTGTCATTGCGTTATTACCGATTGTAATCATCTATCTTTTTGCACAAAAATGGATTATTCGTGGAATTACTATTTCTGGAATGGGAGGTCGCTAAATTCTTCCTGATCATGTAATATTGGTCCTTACTCTAATACTAAAATCCTTGCTATTCAAATGGTCTAAAGTCCAAATGAGGAAGCAGTAACAAACGGCAAAGCAGATTTTTTCTCAATGAAAGGTTGATTATATATGAAATTACTAGCGATATTTGCACATCCCGATGACGAAGTTTTCTCATGCGGAGGAACTCTTGCCAGATATGCTGATGAAGGCCATCAGGTCAGCCTTATCTGTGCCACACGAGGAGAAGAGGGTGAAATTGTCCACCCAGACATGGAGCCCAATAGTTACCCAAAAGGTCCGGAACGGGGTTTATTACGTGTTGATGAACTTGCGGCTACTTGCAAAGCTCTAGGTATCTCCCCTCCAATTTTCTTGGATTATCAAGATTCAGGCTTCCCAATTGAAGTTGGTTTACAGAATCCACAAGCCTTCATGAACGCAGATATTTTTAAAATTGAGGAAAAAATACTGGATCGCATTGGTTCTATTCATCCGGAAATCATCATCACCTTTGATCCTCATGGTATGTATGGTCATATCGATCACATCACAATTCATCGTGCTGCTCTTGCGGCCTTCTGGTCAGCGGGAAGCGTGATGCAGCCTGCACCACAAAGGCTGTATTATCCTGCTAGAACTATCACTCAGGTGGAAGAAATGCAAAGGAGATTTGCAGGTTCTTCAAACTCCGATCTTGACCCTAACATATTCGGAGTATCTGATGACTCAATCTGTGCTCAAATTGATATTTCTCGTTATGCTGATCGCAAACGTTTAGGTGTTTATGCACATCGGTCTCAGTTTGGAACGGAAGAGCACATTAACGAATTGCTCGATGGTCGCCCCGACTTTTTCAGGTTCGAATCCTTTGTGCTCGGGGGTGCTCGTGGAGGATTCCCAGCTGATCGATTGAATGATCTCTTTGATGGAGTAGGCTAACAATACTCAGGAAATAATGGTTAAAGTTTCAAAATTTCAGCTGATTACAGCAGATTTTTATATTTGACGACTTGAAAGGTATATACAGCATTTAGATCCAATTGACCTCATTAAGCTTCGGTTATCGCTTTATGGGTGACTGCACTTAAGTTAAACCGGAAGAATAGGAACAAAATGCAGATCAGAGGAATTAGCATTAGTGGATTAGTTTTGGTAGTTTGTTTCTTGTTAGCAAGACCAAACGAATCTGATGGTAGGGTAAATGTGCAATCTACTTACCTTCCCGGAACTGGGAGGGTTAGTGTATGGTCGGAAAAACTGTCCAAACAAAAGTTATCCTGTTCTGCCGGCTTCATCACTCACACCCTTGACCACTACACCTCTGTAGACGGAGACACTGTGGACCAGTTCGAAGCTAATGGTGCCGGTGTTGCCTTGGGTGATCTGGATGGCGATGGTGACCTTGATGTTGTATTAGGGAATCACTCAGGTACGAACACTATACTATGGAACCAGGTTACTCAAAACATGGATGATGGGTTTTTTCCAAATTTTATAAGTGAACACATGTCCTTTGGTAATACAAGAGCAGTCAACTTGGTAGATGTGGACGCAGATGGCATGCTTGATATCGTCATGACCCGTCGTAACGGAGCGTTCAACTACTTAAGAAATACCGGCCAACCTGGATCTACGGACAGTCTTAACGGCATTCAAAGAGTGTCAGGCACTAGTTTTGTTCAACAGGTGTTGCCAGGAATTGCTTGGCCAGCCTACGCCTTGAACTGGGCGGATCTTGACCTTGACGGAGACCTTGACTTGGTTACCGGCTCATACGACGCCAGTCTATTGGAGAACCAAGGCAACGATTTCCTGATTGGTAACGGTGCAGGTGTTTTGATATACATCAACCAAGAAGGTAAATATGTCCCCATTCGGCTGGCAGAAAAGGCACAGGCTATGGCTATCGCGTTTTTTGATATTAATCGGGACGGATCGAAAGATATTGTTGTTGGAAATGACTTTGCTGTGCCTGATTACGCCTGGCTGCGTATGGCTACGACCACCTCTTCAGGAAATATCAATAGTAAAGAGAAAATATTAGAGTTTCCTTGGAGTCTGCAAGTCAATGGTTGGATTCCAACTTCCTTTGATACCACAAGTTACAGTACCATGAGTCTGGATGTTGGTGACGTGGACAATGACCAAATTTTGGAACTATACTCTACTGACATGATGCCCTACGATGAGACGGATACCACTGTGACAGCCTACGAGCCTTTGATGGCAGACATGGACCATAACCGAAATGCAGGTGATCCTCAGGTCATGGCCAATGTTCTCTTGATTAATACTGGAGTAGTTGGATATCAAGATGCTGCGCGACCAAGGGGACTTGATGCCACAGGTTGGAGTTGGTCAGCCAAGTTCGGTGATTTAGATCAGGATGGTCTTCTGGATTTGTATGTCGTAAATGGAATGGCTGAGTCAACCGTATTTGCTCATTTAGACAATCACGAACTGATAGAAGCTAACCAAGTCTTTCGCAACATTGGTAATGGCTATTTCAAGCCGGCACCGGAATGGAAACTTGGATCAACTTTCGGAGGTCGTGGTATGAGCATGGGGGACCTGGACGGTGATGGTGATCTTGACATCGTGGTTAACAATTTACGAGGACCAGCTCAGCTCTTAGAGAACCGCCTTTGCAGTGGTGAAAGCCTGCAAGTCGATTTGCACTGGCATAACGACTCATCCTTGGCTTTTCAACCTCAAATGGGCGAAATTAGAAACACTCGAGCAATTGGAACAGTTGTCTATCTGAAAACTAGTGCAGGCAATTTCACGCGTGATGTTCGTGTTGCCAGCGGTTACCTCTCAGGTGATCCACCACGGTTACATTTCGGGTTTCCTACCAATACATCACTTTATTCTCTTGAAATTCACTGGCCTGATAATGTCGTTTCAATAGTGACGGATTTATCCCCACAGACGTTGCTGAAAGTCTCACGCCTTTCTGGATTTTTCAGAAATTCAAGAATACCGCAAAAGGACTCGGTTGTTGATCAGAAAAAGGAAGAAAAAGATAGAAACATAAAGCAGGCTTATCCACCAAAAATTGAATGTGATGCACTAAATAGACAGAGTGAGTGTTTGAAGGTAACTAATGTACTGTCCGAAGAAAAGTTTGACCAACAATTGCGAAAAATCATCGCCCAGCATGGGCTGACTGGTGAGCCAAGAAATGCCCATGACATGCCCTCCATTAATGAGCCGTTGGCTCAATTAGGCAAAAAACTGTTTTTCAGTAAAGCTTTGGGCGGGGATTTGGATTCAGCCTGCGCGAGCTGCCACCATCCCATGTTGGGTGGAGGGGATGCCCTTTCGGTCTCTATCGGTGTTGGTGCACACGACCAGGATCTGTTGGGTTCAGCTAGAACACATCCAGAAGGTCCCACGGTGCCGCGTAACGCGCAGTCCACATTCAACGTGGCGTTCTACAATCAAGTCCTGTTTTACGACGGGCGCATCGAGAACCTGGGTAAAACACTCAGCCTGAAAGGGTCGGACGATCACGGCACTGATGGATTGCAGCAAGGGATCCGCACCCCCGATTCTCTGTTTGGGGAGGCCGATCCAGAGGCCGGCGCCGATCTGATCGCAGCTCAGAGCCGCTTTCCGGTCACCTCGCAAGATGAGATGCGAGGCTTCGAGTTCGAGGCTCACAGACCCCCTGGCTATGCCCGCCGGCACCTCGCTGCCCGGTTAGGTGGCTACGATGCAGGCAGGGGAGAGCTGGAGCGAACCGGCTGGCTGGCAGAGTTTCGATCTGCATTCAGGAATAGCAGCGACGCCCGGAGCTTGATTAACGAAACCAACATCGCAGCAGCCCTCAGTGCCTATCAGCGTTCTCAGGTATTAGTGGATACACCTTGGCGGGCCTATGTTCAGGGGAACGAAGATGCAATCGCTCAGTCCCCCAAGCGGGGTGCGCTTCTGTTCTTCCAGTCCGATGATGACGGTGGTGCAGGCTGCGCCACCTGCCACAGCGGCGATTTCTTTACCGACGAGCAGTTCCACGTCTTAGCCCTGCCCCAGGTCGGACCCGGAAAGGAAGATGGGCGGTTCCACGATGACTTCGGGCGCTTCCGCGAGAGCGGAAAGCCTGTGGATCTTTATGCGTTCCGCACACCAACCCTTCTCAACGTTGAAGTTACTGGACCGTACGGCCACGATGGGGCCTACGCCACGCTGAAAGGCATCGTGCAACATCACCTGAATCCGGCTCTGGCGGTGGCTGTGTACGATGTTACTGAACTCGACCCGGCGGTCCAGACACAATATCTCGCCTTCAACACCCAGAGGGCATTATCCAAACTTGAAGAAAATCGCAAGGCTGGACTGCCCGCCATTCAGAACATCAAACTGACCGACCAACAGGTTAACGACATCACGAGCTTCCTTTTAACTCTTACCGACCCGTGTGTGAAGAGTTTAGCATGCCTCACCCCGTGGATCCCGAGTGACGATGACATTGACCCTGATGGACTAAGGCTCAAAGCCAGAATGCTAACTTCTGTTGCACGATAAATCCAATCCAAAAATGGATGAAACTTAAACACATTAATTATATTATTTTTTATATCTGCTGCATGCCATATGTGCTTCTTTCACAAAGCACTTTGGGAAATGCTTGGAAGATAATTTGTTATTGATGATATCAGCATAAGTGGCCGACTCTCCCTCCGCTAATAAATTACCCCCCACAGGGGGCACAAATACCCCACCGCCTTTTCTCGGTTTGGAACAATCTTAAACCGATTCATTGCTATAAATTTCATTTTGTTCCTTTTATGTATCCTCTTTATCAATCATATATTCTGTTTTTTTTGATATAGGCTTCTCAATATTCAGCCCTGTTTCTCCTTTAAATAAGCGAGGTCTTTAGACTACATGTCTAACTTGGTCTCTATTGGTTATTATAAAAGAATCCAATAAATAACATCAAT
>Ga0208063_1000182_pt1 | contig 21259 bp, 19 predicted proteins | sample DeeseametaMP0203_FD_184219 | JGI IMG/M metagenome (GOLD analysis project Ga0208063, IMG submission 184219) | Marine microbial communities from the Deep Atlantic Ocean - MP0203 (SPAdes) | ecosystem: Environmental > Aquatic > Marine > Oceanic | place: South of Cape Verde, Atlantic Ocean... | reverse complement strand
GGAGCGAAGCGCAGTGTAAGACATCCTTCTCCATTCCATTGTTCGATTTTATGCCTCCTCAAATGAGTGTTCTGCATCTACTCATTAGTTTTATTGAAACAGGTGAAAACCTTAGAATTTCGGTTTTTTCTTGAACCATACTTCTAAAGAGTCGCGTATCCATTGCAGTTTGTCCTCTACCGCTTCTTTTGTGACCGGCCCCAAATCAAACTGACTCGTCGGACCACCCATTAAATTTACAGAAACCATAGCCCCCTCATTGTTACCAACTTCAGCATCACACTTTGAAATCCCTAGATTTTCAGCACCTGCATCAGACTTGCTATCACTACGTACTAATGCCTCTAGATTCTCAGCTAATGCTTCAGCTTGCACCACAGCAAACCCTCCCGCCTTGGGGTGCATTGGGCCTGAGGTAAGAATCATGCGCGCGCAGTCACCAAGAGCCCAGACCCCATCCCACTCGGTACGCATTGAACGCGGATCGCTGGGAATCAGCCGTGAAGCATCACACAAACTCTGGAAGGCAGATGGCGCTGCCAAAGGAAACGTAGCCATCAGAAGATCAAAGGACATCGGCTCCGCACAATTGCCATCGCGTCCCGTACCAAATACGAGCCTCTTCTTGTTAGTCTCCACCTCCTTTACGGGTGCAAACTCAACAATGCGAATACCGTAGTCTTCGAATCGCTTTTTGAAGAAAGTAGTCAACGGGAAAGGACCCTCTGCTTCAGTAGTGAATACCAGATCGGTCTTCTCACGCAGGCCATTTCCCGCCTCACGTAGAAGAGTCTCCACGATCAAGATGAACTCCTGCGGTGCCGGAGGACACTTATACGGCAACTGCGGAATGCTCATCACAATCCGCCCTCCTTGAAAACGATCAAGAGCATCTCTCAACTGAAGGGTGTCCTGCAAACTACAGATATTGTAAGCACTTGTAGCAAGTCCGGGAATCACCTCGGGTGCATACGTGGCTCCTGTTGCAATAGCGAGGTAGTCGTAATCCAGTACCTCAGAACGAGTGTGAACCTCTCTCTCCTTCACATTGATATCCGTCACTTCATCGCATAGAAATCGCACACTGGGACATCGCAATTCCGTACCTCCACTATACCGCATAGGCACATCAGACGCATGCACTTGACGCCTCAGAACAAATTGATTGAGTCCTCCTACACTCATCGATGGAGTTCGTTCCACCAGTGTCACCTGAGCAAGACCTTCAGAAGCTAGTGCATCCAACTGCGTACACAACGTGAGACCAGCAAATCCACCACCCAATACAACAATCCGAGGTATTACAGACATCTATTTTCTCCTTTCTTAGCTTTATGGACAAACATCTCATTTCTTAAATCGAACACCTAAATCAGCCGACGCGTTAGCGGTCGGCTGCATTGATTTGTTAGCAATTTTTCATTTTGGTTGTTTAGTAGTTCTCAAATAAGGTTTTACAGTTTTCCAACCATCTGGAAACATTGTTTTAGCGTCTTCATTGGAAACAGAGGGTACGATGATTACATCTTCACCATCTTTCCAATTTACAGGAGTGGCTACTTTGTGCTTTGCTGTTAACTGCATAGAATCGATGACTCGTAAGATCTCATCGAAATTACGTCCTGTCGTCATTGGATAGGTTAACATTAATTTAATCTTTTTATCTGGGCCAACAATAAATACTGATCGAACGGTCGCATTTGTCGCCGCTGTGCGTCCTTCTGATGTACCTTCTTCTTCAGCAGGAAGCATGTTATATAATTTTGCAACAGCTAAATCGCTATCACCTATCATTGGATAATTAACAGCGTGCCCTTGCGTTTCTTCTATATCCTTAGCCCATTCCTTATGGTTGTCTACTGGGTCAACACTTAAACCGAGAACTTTACAATTTCTCTTTGTGAATTCGGGCTCCAAGCCAGCCATATAACCTAATTCAGTAGTACAGACAGGCGTGAAATCTTTAGGATGTGAAAATAAAACTCCCCAACTATCACCTAACCATTCATGGAAATTTATTTCCCCACTGGTGGTTTGGGCTGTGAAGTTAGGCGCTTCGTCGTTGATTCTAAGTGACATAACTTTCTCCTTTTATTTGGCCACTTAATGGAAAAGTTAAACAATACATGTGGCCAAATGCATTGTCTAACGGACGAGTTCAGTGGCGTTTCACACGCGCGAGCGTGTGAAACGCCCGCTGTAACGATTTGTTAGCCGTCCTTTCAAATGAGAACTATTTACAGATACCTTCAATCAACAAGTAAACATCGTCTTTCAAGAAGGACGTACTTGTAACTTCCAATCCCGATGATTGCTCAAGATAGTGAAGAGTTTCTCGATCAAATCTTGCACCAAATACTTTTTCCACAAATGGGGAAAAGAATTCTTGCCTCTTTCGTATTTTCTTGTTCTTAGAAAATACCATCTCTAGAAGTCGAAATCGTCCGCCTGGCTTTAGCACTCTGCAGAATTGCTGAATTGCCTGTTCTTGTAATTCGTTTGGTATTACGCAACACATAAATGTTGAATAGATCCAATCGAATTGATTTGAATCGATTGACGCCATACTTGTAGCATCTTCATTGAATAGATTTACATTACATTTGCAGTTTTTTATTCTTTTGTTGGCTTTTCTCAACATCGGCTCACTCAAGTCAATGCCCACAAGCTCAACACTCTCATGATAAAATGCCAAGTTTCTTCCTGTTCCAACTCCTGCTTCCAAAACTTTGCCTCTTAAATCTCCGACCAAACCTGGGCGCCATTTTTTATACGTCCTCTCCCAGGGATAATCTAGAATGTCATAGAACCATGCTGTTGTATCGTATTTTGCCTTTAAAATGAAATTTTTCTCAGTGATCATGGGACTTTCTAATTTCTTATTCACGGCTAACGTCCCGAGATAAGCTGCCTGCCACTTCCTTCATAGCCAAACTCTCTAATGCTTGAGTAAGAATTTAGAGCGTTGAACCTGGGAATGAAGAAAGCGTTGAATCAAAAAAGTAGTCTCGATGATTTTTGAATTGTTTATACTTGCACCTGTGCCTCTGTATCACTTATTATTTCGCCTGTCCAGCAGTCCTAGTTTTACCCAAATTCGATAGAAGGCCATCGCCACTTTTTTGTTTTCTTTTTGACGACCTTTTTTTCATCGTCATCTGTATCATCTTTGCTTTCGGCTACTTTTTTATCCATCCGTGCAACTTGCTGCCGCTCAAATTGCATTTGCACCTTACTGGCGACTTCCAGGGTAACACGCTCGTCTCCCACTTTTATGATCGTACCAAAGATGCCTTCGTTGGTGACAATCTTGTCTCCCTTTTTCAGGCTGTCCACCATGCGCAGGTGTTCTTTCTTCTTTTTTTGCTGTGGACGGATGATCAGGAACCAGAAAACTCCAAGGATTAAAACCAGCGGGATAAATTGGAAAAAAGGACTTTGTGATGATGCCTCTCCGGCAGATTGGGCGTATGCAACTGAAACAAATGGAAACATGAAAATTACTCCTCTAAAAGTGAATGGAACTTCTTTTGTTAGTATAAGTCAGCTCAAAGATAAATGAAAACAAGGAAACAATCAATCCATTGGAAACAAGTGGTTTTGGTTTGAGTTTAGATTGGATTACTGGGGGGATTTTGGCAAGAAGTTTAGGAGGATTAGGAAAGAAGATAAATTGAATTATAAAATATAGAAGAAGGAGAATTAAAACATAAAACAAACTTCTAACCATATTACCCCCTCAAATAGTGATTTTCCTTGCAAGTTCTAATGCGGAATTATCACTTACCCCCAAATACGCAGAAGTCGCAGTAACACTACTTTGTCCAAGCAACCTCCTAATCGCATCCACATTATGGGTCTTATCATAAATGACTGATGGTTTAGTTTTCCTCATTGAGTGAGTTGAATATTCACGTACATCTTCCATGCCCAATTTTTTCATCCACCCCTTTACTATCCTTGCATATTGTTGAGAGCAAATAGGTTTTCTGGTGAAATGACCCATTTGACCCTTGAATATGTAATCCTCCTGTTCTTTATCTACTAAATGTTTTTTGATTACATGCAAAGAGTTCTTACTCAAGGGGATATTCAAGGTTGTCTTTCCAGTTTTCTTCTGTTTGACTTTTACTTCTGTTTTTACTGAACCACTCTCATTCATCACATCTTTTACTCGTAAGGATAATAAATCACTTGAACGAAGCATCAAATCAACTGAAAGGTTCAGCAGTAGTTCGTGGAGAGGTTTATCACTTACAATCTTTCTCAAAGTTTTAACTTGTTGTTCATTAAGAGGTTTCTTTCCCATAATTATCTCCAACTATAATATTCAAAAGAATATGAATTAATTACTTATTGAACATTATATTTCATTAAAATATACTTGTCAAGTATAAATCCTTCAATACCAGTGGATTACAAGATAATGTTCAGTTTCGTTCTTATTGAACACTTCTGATAAAAAGATAAGCTACGGGTATTTTTTTTTTAATATTTGTGGTCTAATATAAACTTCAAAGAAGTTTCAAAATAGAGTCGAATTTGAAGATAAAAGTAGTAGATTTCAACGAATGAGATTGGAACTAATGAAAAGTTCTCGTAAATGGATGAGGATATCCAGTTTTATCAACCTACTGAGGTTTGACCAATTTTAAAAATGACAAAAAAGAGTTTCAAAGTAGTTTCAAACTTTTTAATTCTTATATAAAATCAATATTTTATAGAAATAATACTACTGGCTGGGAATGAATTGATGTTCATGGGAATTATTAGCAACAAAAGTAGAATGAATGCTAAAAGCTCGTTTCCGGTTAAAAGTTGATAGAAAAAATTGAAAGCGAATACTGAAGCTTACTAGAATTCATGACTCACGAATTAAATAAAAAACTGGGAAATAAAATTTAAAATAAATAAGAGATGCTGGATCAACGTTTTTTTGCCAACATAGATTGGGTTCTATGTTTTTTAGTTTTGCTGATTTGCGGTGTGGGTTTGATTGCACTTTCCTCAGCAACAGTCGGTACGCCGGGGCAGGAGGATTATTTAATTCAGCAGGTTTTTCGTATTTTAGCAGGAATTGGAGTAATTATTTTAGTCCAATTGGTTCACTATCGAAATTGGGCGCGCCTGGGTTTTGTTATGCATCTGGTAGTAATTGGGTTGCTGGTTCTCGTGCTGTTTTATGGAACAGGTGGACCTGGAGCACCTGTACAACGCTGGCTGAAAGTTGGGCCGTTTTTTTTCCAACCTTCTGAGTTCAGCAAGTTTACGCTGGTGCTGGCACTTTCACATCATTTCAGGGACTTCGAACAGCCTAAAGGAAACTGGCTTTGGATGATTTGGCCTCTAGCATTAATGGCAGTTCCAGTGGTTTTGATTGTCAAACAGCCTGACTTGGGTACAGCCATGTTACTTATGATCGTTTTCGTACCAATCATTTTTTTGATGGGTATTCGTCTCAAGACTATTTTTATCCTGATTATTCTCGCATTGGCTTCCCTGCCCATCGTCTGGATTTATGTTCTAAAATCATATCAAAAAGGCCGTATCTTGACTTTTCTTGATCCGGAACGTGATCCTCTGGGGTCCGGCTATCATATAATTCAGTCCAAAATTGCTATCGGCAGTGGAGGAGTGTTTGGTAAAGGATTTGGCGAAGGAACACAGGGGCAACTGAATTTTTTGCCTGCACACCACACTGATTTTATTTTTTCTGTATTTTCTGAAGAGTGGGGATTTTTTGGTGCAATGCTGGTATTGATTCTGTTTTTAACACTTGCATTGTGGTCATTGGCAGAAGTGCTAAAATCAAAAAATATTGTAAGTGCCATCCAAATTACCGGGATTGTCGCAATATTCATATCACATGTATTGATCAATATTGGCATGACAACAGGATTGATGCCGGTTGTAGGTGTTCCACTTCCATTTTTTAGTTATGGCGGTTCTTCAATGCTCTCCATGATGTTTGGAATTGGCCTTTTACTGAACATCAGAATGCGCCGTTTTGAAAAACAATAAATAACTTAAACTCCAGATTCTCAGCCTTAATTCCTTCTTATTGTTACGATGGTTCGTCTTCGTTTTGCTCCAAGTCCCACAGGATATTTGCATGTCGGTGGTTTACGTACTGCTCTTTTTTGCTGGTTTTATGTACGTCAACAAGGCGGCAAATTCATTTTCCGTTTAGAAGACACTGATCAAAAAAGGCTGGTCGAAGGTGCCGAAAATGATTTGATCAGAATGTTGGAATGGGCAGGAATTGATCTGGACGAAGGTCCCGGAATTGGAGGTGAATCAGGTCCTTATCGTCAATCAGAGCGCATTGAAATATACAGTCGCCATGTCCGGAAATTACTTGATGACGAAAATGCATATCATTGTTTTTGTTCTGCGGAACGATTGGAAAAACTTAAAGCAGGACAACGTGCGAAGGGAGATACTCCGTGTTATGATGGATTTTGCAGGCGCCTGTCAAAGGCGGAAGTCAGTAGACGGCTGGATGAGGGTGATCAGCATGTTGTACGGATGAAAGTACCTGAAATTCCGGAAACACTGGTGCTTGATGATTTAATCAGGGGTAGTGTCTCAATTGAAACCAGTCAAACTGAAGACCAGGTTTTAGTCAAAAGCGACGGCTTCCCAACATATCACCTGGCTGTCGTAGTTGACGACCACTTGATGAATATAACGCATGTTGTACGAGGTGAAGAATGGCTTTCTTCATTTCCAAAACATTTGCTTCTGTATCGCTTTCTGGGCTGGGATCCTCCCCGGTTTGCACACTTGCCTTTAATTCTTAATCCTGACAAATCCAAACTCAGTAAACGTCAAGGTGATGTTGCCGTGGAAGACTTCCGTTCTCAAGGCTATCTTCCGGAAGCACTGGTCAATTTTATTTCTTTGCTGGGCTGGTCACCTGCGCAGGATCAGGAGTTGTTCTCACTTTCCGAACTGCTGGAAGAATTCAGTTTTGAACGTGTCAACAAATCCGGAGCTGTTTTTGATCGGGAAAAACTTAACTGGATGAATCAGCAATATATCCAAAATTTAAATCTGGAAGATTTCCACCAGCGACTGCTTCCATTCTTAGCAGAAACGACTTATGCCGGCGAGGATGAAATCCTGCTCAGGAAAGCAATAAAAATTCTGCAGCCCCGCTTGGTGACGCTGGCAGAAATTGGTGATCGTCTCTCATTATTTTTTGACCAAAATCCGGCAGCAACTGATCCGGAAGTAAAAAACCTCCTGCGGAAGGATACCTCAAAAGATGTGCTTTCTGTTTTTATCAAGCAGCTGGAATCAATTGATAAATTGACTGAAGAAAACTTTGCTAGTGTTGTGGGAAATATTCAAAAAGAGACAATGATCAAGGGTAAAGACCTGTGGCTGCCTTTGCGTTACGCAATTACTCTCGAAGCTCAAGGTCCGGATTTAAAGCTCATGGTTGATTTTTTTGGGAAGGAAAAATGTTTGCACCTGGCACGGCATGCTCTGGAATTATGACACATAATAAAAGGCAAATAAAAATAGTAATTTTGCAGATTATTCAAAATATAAATGAAAAATGCAAAAAAGAATTGTGGCTGGGAAAAATAATGTCTCAATCCACTTTTTCTGTTGTTTTTCATTCTATTATCTTTCTTTTTATAGCCTTTCCTGAAGTCGTTAATGCAGTTCAAACCCAGGATCAATTAGTTGCTAATTTTGATTCCAAGCTGGAAATAACTACGGATAATATTGCAGCACGGGTTCTTGGAAGTAAAAAGAGAGTGGTAATTACTGTGATTGATCTCTTTAATCATGAGACTCAGGAGAGGGACACGCAGACCGATTTGCTTGAAGAAAAATTTACAGATTCTCTCTATAAAAAACTACCTGATCAAGTAGTTCCTTATTTTGAAATAGTTTACCTGCGTTTAGAATGGAGAAGTACTTTCCCTGAAATAAAGCATGATCCGCTTACAGAAGATATAGCAAAACTTACGAACGCTGACTGGTTGCTTACGGGAACTCACCAGACAAACGACGGTTTGCTCTCAGTCAGTTTGGAACTTTATGATTTGAAGAGTGGAGACCTGCTTTGGCAAACAGTAGTTGGAATGGATAGTACAATTGAAAATGATCTTGAAAAAAATGCACAGTTGGAAAATGGACTTGAAGAAGAGGTTGCGCAGAAATTCGAGCAAAACAGTTCGCTTTTTCCTACTCAAAATGACACTCAGCTTCCTAGTCCTTTATTTCCTCAAATTACTCAAGATCCAGCTTTGGAGCAGAAAAAGACAGGTGAGTATGAAGGAAATATTGTGTCTGCTCTGATGATTGAAACGGTTAAAGAAAGACAGGAATATTCAGATGGCATGGTATTTATTAATGAAGGCGAATTTTTGATGGGCAGTGATCTTGGTGACGAAGATGAACTACCGGATCATTTGGTTTTTGTGAAAAGTTTTTATCTTGACCAGCATGAGGTGACAAATGCAGATTACAGCAAGTGTGTTGAATGTACACGGGGACATGGAGGCTTTGACACTATTGAACCTCAGCAACCGGTAGTGTATGTTGATTGGAAAAATGCAGATGCTTTCTGTCAATTCCAAAACAAGCGTTTGCCGACAGAATCAGAGTGGGAATATGCGGCTCGTGCAGGAAGTGAGGAAAAGTATAGTTTTGGGGACAATATTTCATTGCTAGAAACCTACGCCTGGCTGAAAACAAACACAGTAGATAAAGGTCTTTGGGGAGCAAAAACTGTGAGCAACAAAAAGGCAAACAACTGGGGACTGCACGACTTGTATGGCAACGTTATGGAATGGGTGCAAAATTATTACAAACCGAATTATTTTGCCTACGTTCGTCAATCCGATAATTCCAATGATCTGAATGTTCCGGAAAATGAAGAATATCCGCTCCGCGTAGTAAGAGGCGGTGCATGGGGAGGACTTCACGGAGCCGGCACTCCAGAGGGTTTACGGTCCGCAAAACGTTATGCTTTTGTAGAATGGACACGTTCTTTTCAAATCGGTTTCCGCTGTGCAATGGATATTCCTGAAAAAAATTAAAACTTTTGAATAAAATTATCAACCCTCCTTTTTCCTTGATTGCTGATATTGATTATGTCTGATATTCCAGTTGGAGCACAGGTTCCGCCATCCAGGGCAAAACTTACTGAAGTACCGAATAAGCCTCTAATAACAACTAAAGTAACGGATTCTGCATTTGAAAAAGTTTTGCCTTTCAGTACAGATTTGGAACTGCGTGACCGTTATATTAATTTCTTTGGAGGATTGCGCCTGGGGAAATTGCTGGAAGATTTGGATCTGATTGCAGGAGAAGTTGCCTACAAACACACAGAAGGTTGGGAACGAGGTATGACAATAGTCACAGCTGCATGCGATCGCATTGATTTATTGGGCGAATTGCGCAGTGACCGTGATCTGCAGCTGCTTTCCAGCATCAACTGGGTGGGACGCAGTTCACTGGAAGTTGGAGTTCGTATTTCGTCTAAAGAAGGAAAATCATGGGTAAGAGTAGCCCGTGCATATTTTATTATGGTTGCCCGGCGTGAAGGAAAAGCTGAGCCGGTGAATTCACTTGAACCAGTGAGCAAGAATGAGCAACGGCGTTTTAAGCAGGGAGAGCAGCGTCAGCAGGAACGACGGGCAATAGTGCAAACAAGTTATCTTCATAACACACCTACGGCAGAGGAAAGCCATGTTCTGCATGATCTGTTTTTACGGATCAAGAATAGCGAAATAGAAGGTGTACCCATGCAGGAGTCAATTCGGCAATCCACATTGTTGATGCACCCACAGTCCCGCAATGTACATAACAATATTTTTGGCGGCTACCTGATGCGGGAGGCTTTTGAACTGGCTTGGAATATTACTTATCTTTTCTGTAGAAAAAGGCCGCAGTTTGTCAGCATGGATCACATGTATTTCTACAAGCCGGTTGAAATTGGTTCAATTATTTCGTTTACCGGAACAGTTGTTTACACGGTTGATAAATCATTGATGGTTGAAGTTGTGACAGAGGTCATTCGACCAAAATCCGGAGAGACACAGCTCACTAATGTATGCTATTTTACCTTTAATGCCCTGGATGATTCCGGAAAACTGCAACAGATTCCGGTAATTTTACCAGACACTTATGAAGAAGGTTTGAAATACCTTGATGGAGCAAAACGCTTTAAACTTGGTGAGAAAAAACGCACATTAATCAAAAATTAGGCACTAAGAAAACAGAAATCGAATCTTATCCAGTGTCATTCCGGGCAGCGAAGCGGAGACCCGGAATCCAGTGGAAACCGCTGCAAGTCTGCTGGATCCCGGGTCAAGTCCGGGATGACAAAGGAAACTTTTTTTAAAGCACTGTAACTCTCAATCACGATCACACAACATAACTGCTAAAATATGATCAGTACCTCTCAAACATCACACCTCGACTCCATCGATTCATTTCTGGCAATGGAGGTTTTTGCCAAAGCACAGGCACTTGAAGCCCAAGGTCGAGATATCATACATCTTGAATTTGGTGAACCTGATTTTACTGCACCTCCGGCTGCAGCAGAATCTGTCAAAAAAAGTATGGAAATTAATGATGCTGGATATACCTTTTCTCAAGGTCTGGAGGAGTTGCGAATCGAAATTGCAAAAAAATACGCAAATGATTACGGAGTCAAAATTCTTCCGGAACAAGTTCTTGTTTCCAATGGGTCATCGCTTTTGCTCTATTTGGCAATTCGAATACTTGCTCCACCCGGAAGCCAAGTCATTCTCACTGATCCTTGTTATGCCTGTTACGAAAATGTAGTACGGCTGGCTGGTGCAGAGCCTGTTATGATCAAGTTGAGGCACGAAGATGGTTTTCAGTTGAATGTTGATGATCTTAAAAAAAGAGTGACACCTAAAACCAGAGCCATGCTCATAAATTCACCAATGAATCCTACCGGTGTGGTCTTTTCTTCCGAAGTGATGACGGCCCTCGCCGAATTGGATATTCCGATAATTTCTGACGAAATATATGCGGATTTGAGTTTTGAGGATCCGCCGTGCAGCTTTTTAAGTTATTCGCCCCAAACGGTGGCAATTCATGGTTTTTCAAAATCCTATGCAATGACAGGTTGGCGACTTGGATACATGATTACTCCCTTGGAATGGATGTCTGCGGCAGACCGTCTGCATCAAAACCTGATAATTTCTGCAACAGAGTTTGTACAGGAAGCAGGAATATCCGTTTTGCGTAAAAGTGCAGCTTACTGTGAAAGTATGAAAACGGAATTTAATCGCAGACGACTGTTTGTTTTGGAACGCATGCGCGAACTTGGAATGGATCTGGGATATACTCCAACAGGTGCGTTTTATGTGCTTTACAAGTATCGCGATTCCGGAAAATCTTCTCTGGATCTTTGTCATGAAGTGCTGGAAAAAACGGGTGTTGCGATTGCACCCGGACGGGATTTTGGCCTTGGAGCGGAAGGTTTTGTCCGGATCAGCTACGCGCAATCCATGGAAAACTTAGACCGTGCCTTGAATCTCTTAGCGGAGAGTATGTTGTTATGACTGCTTCCATCACACGCTCTGTCCAAGAAAGTGAAGCAGGAAAGAGGGTAGATCAGCTGTTGACAGCGTTGGATGAAATAGTTTCACGTGCACAGGCACAGCGGCTTATAAAATCCGGTAATGTTTTACTAAACGGAAAACCGGAATGTGCGCCTTCGCGGAAAGTACGTGCAGGACAGGAAATTTCAGTTACAATTCCTCCGCCGGAATCAACGGAAGTTCTTCCGGAAAAGGGAGTGCTTGATATTTTATATGAAGACGAACATTTAATCGTTATCAACAAAGCCGCAGGAGTTGTGGTTCACCCTTCTGCCGGACATGCTTCCGGAACTCTGGTTAATTTCTTAATTCATCATTGTCAGGATCTTTCCGGAATCGGAGGAATTATGCGTCCCGGAATTGTACACCGGATCGACAAAGACACCTCCGGAGTTTTGGTGATTGCAAAAACGGATGATGCTCATCTGCATTTGTCAAATCAGTTTAAGCAGCATTCAGTCAAACGGCAGTATCAATGCCTGGTTTGGGGTGTTCCGGAAAAAGAACATGGAGTGGTCAACGCGGCTTTGGGACGCCATCCGGTACGGCGCAAAGATATTTCGATTGTAGAAAATGTTGTCTCAGAAGAAAATGAGAATAAAAAGGGTAAATCTGCAGTAACTCACTGGCGTGTTTTACGACGTTTTGAATTTTCCGCATTACTTGCCTGCCGCCTGGAAACAGGGCGTACCCACCAAATTCGGGTGCACCTGACTTCGATTGGTCATCCGGTAATTGGTGATCCGCAATATGGGAAATCGCCTCTTAAGCAGCTTTCAGGGATTTCCACAGAATTAAGTCAGACGCTTACAAATTTTAAGCGTCAGGCTTTGCACGCAGAAATTTTGGGATTTGAACATCCTGTTTCCGGAGAATGGCTGGAATTCAAGGCACCCTTTCCGGATGATTACAAGATTTTACTGAAAGCAATTCAGCATGATTAGTTCGAAAAGGCAGATCAATATCGCATGTCTTCAAACCCGTCCAAGACCGGATTTTAAATCAGCTCTTGATGAAGCAATAACGCTTGCAGAAGAGGCGGTAGCAGCCGGAGCGGATATTCTAACACTACCGGAATATTGCGGCGGGTTGAAAACAGAAGGTTCTGCATTTGCTCCACCATTTGAAGCTGAGGAGTCTCATCCAGTTTTAAAAGGTCTCAGGGACTTTGCAAAAAACCGGAAAAAATATCTGCTTATTGGTTCAATTGCTATAAAAGGTCCCGCGGAAAAGATTTTGAATCGCAGTTTTATTATTGATGAATGTGGGAACATCATCAGCCGCTACGACAAAATTCATTTGTTTGACATCACACTGTCGGAAAAGGAATCATATCGTGAAAGTGCCACTGTTCATGGCGGTCAGACAGCCGTAATTTGCCAAACGCCTTTAGGATGCTTCGGACAGACAATCTGTTACGATTTACGTTTCCCACATCTTTATCGTGATTTATCACAATCAGGCGCAGAGATATTGTTTGTTCCTGCAGCATTTACAAAAAAAACAGGTGAAGCTCACTGGCATGTGCTAAACAGGGCGCGTGCAATTGAAAACGGTGCTTTTGTGGTTGCACCATGTGCTATTGGTAGGGTTGAGGGCGGCGGTGAAAGCTATGGTCATTCATTGATCATCAATCCCTGGGGTGAAATACTTGCTGATGGAGGTGCAGATTCAGGATTTATCAATGTAAATATTAATCTGGAAGAGGTTAACTCTGCACGAAATCGAATTCCAAGCCTGAGTCATGACAGAGCATTTGAGTTTTAGATTGGGGAAAGGTTACAAAATACTTAACAAAAATATATATCCTAACTAGATTTAATCTGTCCGATAATATCATGCAGGCTGGTATTATCTTCAACCTCAAAACTCTGTGAGTATTTTGTCTCAATCTGGTCAATAAACTCAACAATCACCACCGAGTCTGCACCACAATCCAAAATCGGCTGATCCAAATCCGGTTCCAGAGAAACAACTTTTTTAAAGAGTACAACAATCTCATTTTTCAGTGAAGGTTTTGTTTCGTCAGTTTCTGAATCTTCCTCGTCCTGTGAACTTACTAGCCGCTCTAAAAGTCCATCAAAATGCTCTTCTGCAAAAGTTTGACGGTTTCGCAGGTGTTTTATTTTTCCACTGGAAGTTTTGGCAATAGTACCAGGTTCCAAATACAGGCGTTCACTTGGTGTGATCTGAAAATGTTTACCGACGATTTCAATGATTTGCTGATCAATGGAATTCAAAACATATTTACGGAAAACATCCATGTCTTTAATTAAATCAGCACGAACTTCCACAGCAACCGCTAAATGCTCCGACTCATTTTCTAATCCTGAAGCATAAGCCATCAAGCATCCCGGCCGTAATTCTTCTACTCTTGAAAGCACTAGTTCGATGTCATGCGGATAATAATTTCGTCCGCGAATGATGATGATGTCTTTGATTCTGCCCGCAAAATAAAGGTTCCCCTCCCAGAGCAGTGCTGTGTCGCCGGTTGCCAGAAATGGTTGTTCTTTGCCTTTAATTTTTTGCAGAAAAATTTCTTCAGTAGCCTGTTTGTTTTCATAATATCCCTGGGCAACAGAGGGGCCGCTTACCATCAGCTCTCCTACTTCTCCTTCCGGAAGTACCTGGTTTTCTGCACCTTTGATAACAATTTCGTGACCGTCCATTTGCGAACCCAAATTGACAAGCATCTTTTTGTCTGTTTCCGCAGCATCCTCGTCCAGTAATTTAACCCGTCCTTCTGTTTCCAAAACATGCCGATCAACGCAAAGTCCATGCAGACCCGTTTTACTGCCCGAAAACATGATCACTATTTCCGCCATACCAAATCCGGGACGGATTACATCCGGTTTTAAGCCACATTCTGCAAAACGCTCATTAAATTTTTTGGTTGGTAAATAATGAACCGGCTCAGAGCCGTCTGTTACAGAAACCATGCAGGATAAATCGAGTTGAGCAAGTTCGTCATTCGATATTTTTTTCATACATAAATCGAGGGCAAATGGTGGAACGTAGCTGTGCGCGCACTTGTACTTTGACATCGCAGTGAGCCAGCGCAGGGGCTTCCGGATGAAATGTGCAGGTGTCATCAAAACCACGAACCCTCCGGAATAAAGTGCCCCCATCATTCCCGCGGCTAAACCAAAATCGTGAAAGAGCGGCAGCCAGACCACGGTTCCGTTTTCCTCTTCCAGCTGCATAAATTTGCGGGCTTCTTCCAAATTTGACATCAAATTACTGTGCCCAATCATGATGCCTTTAGGAGTTCCTGTACTTCCGGAAGTGAACTGTAAATACGCAGTGTCAGTAGAATTAATTTCTGGTTGAGAATATTCGCCATCCTTTTCTGCAAGAATTTCTTCTGCAGACGCAATTGCAAGTCCGGCAAAAACTTTTTGCAGTTCCGGAGGCAACTGGTTACGTAAAAAATCCACCATCAAGGTTGTTGCAACCAGCAAACTTGGTTTGCTGACTTTTAAAGTCGGCAAAAACGTTTCCAGATAGGCCGCCATGTTTTGCGGTCCTGCTGGTTCTGACAAGGGAACTGCAAGAATTCCTGCATACAAACAGCCGTAAAAAACTTTGACGAACTCCAGACTGTTGGGAAGAATAACCAGCACACGCTCACCTTTTGCAATTCCGCGTTTTTGCAGGGCTGTGGCAACCTGACGAGCAGCATGGTCATTTTCCTGGTAAGTCATGGAACCTGAAGTTCCGCTGCCGACAACCGGTTTCTCTCCATCTTCAAGGAAAATAACACAGTTTCTGTCCGGATGCTCCATTGCCCTTTGTCTGGCCACTTCTACTATGTTTTTATATTTGTCTGCTGGCATAATTATCTATGGGCTGATTGATCTGCAAATTGAATTTATTTTTCTTTGCTGCACAGTTTAACACATTCTAGAGTGGCCTCAAGAAAAAATGTTCAAAGACTGAGAGCTATATAGAAAACGGTTTTCGCTTATTGGATTAATTTAACTAAAAACTCCAATGAAATATCCGCTACATCTTTAAACTCCCGGTCGAGAATGACTACATGTCTTGATTGTTCCATCCAGTGAGATTCACGGACTGCAGATTGAACTCCCTGTAAAATAATGTCACCGCTATTTAAATCTACAGTTTGATCCAAATTTGCCTGAATAATCAAAATAGGTTGATATATTCGAAACAGACGGAGCTTAGTTTCCGACTGTAATTTCAAAAGTTGAACCCCTGCTTTTAAGGGATTGACTTTGTAACCCTGCCATGGCATTTGATCCCTGTTCTTTTCTGTTTTCTTTGGGATGGCAAAAACAAAAGGTGAGGCTATGACCATTATAAGTTTTCGGAGGAAAGAGGAAGCCAATCGCATGGCCGGCGCATAAAGTAAAAGACCTTTTATTTCAGGATGTTCACTGGCTAAGTGAAGAGCAAGTACAGCTCCAGCTGATTCTCCTCCCACAAATATTTGAGAACATTTTTCCTTTAATTCTAAATATGCTTTTTCACTGGCTTCAAGCCATTCTGTGCGTGAAGTCTCATTCAGATTTTCTGGTGTTGTTCCATGACCTGGAAGCAGGACTCCTGAAACAGTAAATCCAGCATCATGGAATCGTTTTGCCAGGGGTCGTACCTCTGCCGTGGTTGCAGTGAAGCCGTGCAGCAGAAGTACTCCGATCTTTCCACCATCCCAAAAAAATGAATCTCCTTCCAACTCTGGATTGAGCAGGTGATGCTCACCAGTATCTGGTGATTTAAAGAATTGAGGATTCTTCTTCTTATTTCTCATTTTCTTTCCTGACTTCGATTGTTACGCAACAGACAGAGCAGAGTTATGTGTTTTGTCTTGATACAATTTTAAGTAAGATATAAAATCGTGTATTTTATTTATAATTCCCAAACAGCTAGAAATTTAAGTACAGTTTTTTATGATTCAAGTTCACTCACTGAGCAAAAATTTTAACAACTTCCTGGCAGTCGATCAAGTTTCATTTGAAGTTCAGAAGGGTGAAGTCCTGGGTTTCCTTGGTCCAAACGGAGCAGGTAAATCGACAACCATGAAAATGCTGACCTGTTTCATTCCACCAAGCTCGGGTACAGCAGAAATTTGTGGTTTCAGCATTTTGGAAAATCCCCTGGAGGTTCGCAACCAAATTGGATACCTTCCTGAAAGTGCTCCTTCTTATGACGAAATGCTGGTTGGAGAGTTTCTCCGTTTTGTTGCAGAAATTCGGGGATTCAGTGGAAAAGAGTTAAAAAGGCGGGTTAGCATTGTGATCGATATGACTTCACTTAGAGAAGTCGAAAATCAAATGATAGAAACTCTTTCAAAGGGCTTTCGGCAGCGTACAAGTTTGGCACAAGCATTAATTCACGATCCACCTGTTCTGATTCTTGATGAGCCGACTGATGGCCTTGATCCAAATCAAAAACATGAGGTACGTACCTTAATCAAAAATATGAGTGAAGACAGGACTATTTTGATTTCTACACATATTTTAGAAGAGGTTGATGCTGTCTGTACACGTGCCATGATCATTTCAGAAGGTCGGGTTGTGGGCTATGGAACACCTGATGAATTAATGTCTCAATCTCTTTACCGTAACTCCGTTACAGTTAGTGTGAACGCGGAGGATCATATCCCCTTGATGAATGATTTTAATAAACTCGATTTTGTTTATTCTGTTGAACATCTTCCGGAGAAACGTCAGGGACTGGTTACTATGCGTTTGTTCCCACAAAATAAAGAATCCATTGCGCGTCAGCTTGAGCATTATTTGTTCTCAAAAAAGATACCTATTGAGCAGTTTGTAGTAGATCGAGGGCGAATGGAGGAAGTCTTTAGAGAACTTACGACCAATGGCTAAAAACTGGAGGCTGATAACCTGTCATTTTACTTACAACAGAAACTGAAATCTAAAAGATTGTCTATGAACGGATTTTATCCAATATTCAAACGGGAACTGCTGGCATACTTTCGTTCGCCGGTGGCCTATGTTTTCATCATTATTTTTTTGGCAGCAAATGCAGGTTGTACTTTTTTTCTTGGAAATTTTTACGACTCGCAGCAGGCAAGTCTTGAAATCTTTTTCCTCTTCCATCCCTGGCTTTATTTATTTCTGATTCCTGCAGTCGGTATGCGTCTCTGGTCAGAGGAACGTCGTTCTGGAACTGCAGAGTTGCTGCTCACTTTTCCTGTAAGACTTACAACTACTGTCTTTGCAAAGTTTTTTGCAGCATGGTTTTTTATTGGAATTGCTTTGCTGCTCACTTTTCCAATGGTTTGGACAGTTTATTTTTTGGGAAGCCCGGATAAGGGACCAATCATTACCGGATATTTAGGCAGCTTTTTGATGGCGGGTTCCTACCTTGCTATTGCCAGCTGCACCTCTGCTCTGACAAAAAATCAGGTAATCAGTTTTATCCTGAGCGTCAACATTTGTCTGGTGCTGGTTTTGTTAGGATGGGGTGTTTTAGGTGACACATTAAATTCGGTTTTTCCTGTCTGGATCAGCGATTTCGTCAGCCAGTTTAGTTTCACCACACACTATGACGCGATTCGCAGAGGAGTGATTGATCTCAGGGATATAATTTATTTTGTATCTATTATTGTCATTATGCTGATGTTGAATGTTGTGGTTCTTGAGTCGCACAAAGCATCCTGATTTAACACAGAACTCATTTTATTATTAACCTAAAATCTGCTTAAAAGAACTTTGAACTATAAAACATAATGAAGGAAGTTTCGTTACCCAGTACCTGGGGCAGTGTTGTCCTGCTGTTGATTTGTCTAGTGGCAGTAAATTTGATGGCTCATTTTTTACCGTTACGTTATGATCTGACAGAAGAGCGCCTTTACACAATTTCAGAAGGTTCCAGGAAGATACTGGCAGGTTTGACTGATCCAGTCAGGATAAATTTTTACTATTCCAGAAACAATTCTGAACTACCTCCAAACTTCAAAATTTATGCACAACGTGTACAGGAACTGCTTGAAGAATATGTTGCACTTTCAAAGGGCATGGTAGTTCTGAAAATTTTGGATCCAAAACCAGATACTGATGAAGAAGAGTGGGCACAAAAATATGGAATCAAACCCATTACTCTGCCTTCGGGAAACACGGTATATTTTGGAGCAGTGATTTCCATGCTGGATCAGGAAATGCTACTGCCATATTTTGATCAGCGTCGGGAAAATTTTTTAGAATATGATATTTCCCAGGCCATTCAAAAAGTCGGTTCCACCTCAACTTCCAAGGTTGGTCTGTTGAGTGTCTTGAATCTTCAGGGAGGAAGATCAATGATTCCCGGGCAGCCTCCAGCACAAAAATGGGTTTTTCTCAATGAGTTGGAAAAATCAGTAACAGTTGAAAACCTGGCTTTGACAATAGAAGAGATTCCTGATGATATCAACCTGTTGATTGTCCTGCACCCGCGTAGTTTCAATCCGCGTTTGAGATATGCAGTCGATCAGTACGTGTTGCGTGGAGGGCGGCTCGTAGTACTGCTGGACCCAAATGCACGAATTGATATGACATCGCCTGCAAATCAGTTTGGTCAGCAGCCGCAACTTTCCAGCGATCTTCCGGAACTACTCAAGCAGTGGGGTGTGGACTACGATGTAGCCAAAGTAGTTGGAGACCGTCTGCATGCTACTCAAGTCAATACAGGGCAGGGTGTGATGAGCTTTCCAATGTGGATGACTTTCCGCTCCGATTCGCTGGATCAGAAACATCCAATCACAGCCCAGCTGGAAAATCTGCTTTTCGTTGAGGCAGGTTCCTTAAAAAAAGCTGCTGACAGTAAAACCGAATTTACACCTTTGCTTTCATTATCAGCTAAAAGCGGTTTGATCGATACTTTCCAATTACGGTTTGCGGCTCCGGATCAATTGTCTAGAGATATGAAAGTGGATGGTGAGGCGAAAGCAGTAATGGCAATAACAACCGGCATATTTTCAAGTGCTTTTCCGAATGGCCAACCGGTCAAAGAAAAAAAGAATCCGGAAGCATCTGCAGCTGGTGAAGAAAGTGAAGAAGAAACACCGCTGAAGCATCCACATTTGCTGGAAGCCGCAGAGCTAAATTCAATTTTGCTTTTCAGTGATGTTGATTTTCTCTCCGATCAGTTTTCTGTACAAAAACTTAATTTCCTCGGTCAAACAATCATCCAGCCGAGAAATGACAATCTGAATCTAATGCTCAATGCCGCCGAACATCTTTCCGGCAATGAAGCTCTAATGAGCATTCGTTCACGGGGACGTTTTTCAAGACCTTTCACTCGTTTACTGGCCATGCAGCGGCAGGCTCAACTTCGTCATCAAACTGAAGAAAAACTGCTTCTTTCTCAGTTGGAGGAAGTACAGCAGCGTTTGAACAGCCTGCTCGAATCTGCTGGTGAACAAGGACAGACAGAAGTGATTTTGCCTCCGGAAGTTCAGGTTGAAATTGAGAAGTTCAGGGAAGAGGAAAGGCAGGCACGCCGAAAGTTGCGGGAAGTCCGCAAAATTTTGCGACAGGATATCGAGCGGTTGGGGCAGGGATTGCTCATGCTGAACATGCTGCTCGTACCACTAATCGTCGGAATCATAGGTCTGATTGTTTACCGACTCCGCACAAGACTGCGGCGTAAAACCATACGCTAGTTTGTATCTTCTAGCTATTTCATAGAAAAAGCACAATTGTCATTCCGGACAAAGCATAGCTTTGCCCGGAATCCAGCAGTATTATTATAGATCCCGGATCAAGTCCGGGATGACAAAAGAAATACTTTTTCAGCAAGCCCTAGAATTCGAAAATATTGTGGTTGAATTACCGGTTATAAGTGAATTTCAATTTTTTCCTTGACTAGTAAAATTTCTGGTTTACAATATTCCGCTAACTATCTTTCATAGCTGAAATGCTGTGGGAGATCTCCCATGAAAGCCGTCAGCGGTACCTTAACCTGACACTTGTCAGTGAGGTATGAACTCAGTGGCTTTCGTTTATTTCTCTCTCAACTAATATAGGAGGTAATATGGCGCATTATTTAGTTCAGGCATCATACTCGTCCGGTTCATGGGCAGCCCAGATCAAGAATCCTCAGAACAGGATTGAGCAGGTAGGAAAGATGTTTGCCTCAAAAGGAATTAAATTCCTTTCGGGATACTACTCGTTTGGCGAGTTTGACCTTTGCCTGATTCTGCAGGGTCCGGATAACGTAAGTGCAGCGTCTGCACTAATTGCTGCTGCTTCGGGAGGAGCAATTTCAAAAATCCAGACCACCGTCCTGATGACGGCCGAAGAAGGCCTTGAGGCCATAAAAGGAGCTGGTTCAGTGGATTACAGCCCACCTGGTTCCTGAATTCTGTGAATTTACTGTAAGCGGTCGGTCTAGTAGATCGGCCTCTTTCAGATACTAAAATACCGACAATAAAGTTGACGGTTTTTTTCACTAGTCATTAATACTTTTTTCCAAAATAAAGGAGGCTTATGAATACTCAAAAGAACCTGATGATGTTAACCATCGTCATTTCAGCAGTTTATGGAGTTTGGGCCATTTTTGCTCCCGGTAGCATTATGAGCACCTATGGTACGCCGGAAGAATTTGTTAATTCGGTTGTTCTGAATATTGTCATGTTATTCGGTGTTGCAGCCTGGGTTGTCGCTATTCTTGGTTGGCACATCAGGTCA
>Ga0208063_1000174_pt1 | contig 21797 bp, 13 predicted proteins | sample DeeseametaMP0203_FD_184219 | JGI IMG/M metagenome (GOLD analysis project Ga0208063, IMG submission 184219) | Marine microbial communities from the Deep Atlantic Ocean - MP0203 (SPAdes) | ecosystem: Environmental > Aquatic > Marine > Oceanic | place: South of Cape Verde, Atlantic Ocean... | reverse complement strand
CATATTCATTGACGCTTAACTGGAGAAGATTTAAAATGGAGAGTCCGGAAACATCGTCTGTTCCTAAATTATCATCAACGTATTTTTCACCGGAACCGGACGATTTTAGCAAGTTAATGATATCATATCCGGCCAAGCCCATGTAAGCAGATGCTTTATCTTCTCTTTCAGTACAAACTAATAAAGCCTCACCGTAATTTCTTGCGTCGATGGCACTGTCACAGGCGCCTGTTTCCGATTCTTCCACCAAATCACCACAGGCTGTGAGAACAGTTATAACTCCTAAAACTAAAATCAAAAAAAGAATGAGCTTTATAGAATTAAATATTTTCAGTGCTTGAATTTCCATCGCTAAAATCCAAAGTTTATTTGGAAGACCTTTCGTTTGTCAGGCCTATCTCCAATTTTTTCGCCAGTTTCCGTCTTGTAAACTGCAACTTGAATGTTGAGAAAACGAAAAAATATGAAGGGATTGAACTCAAAACCATAAGTAAAATATCCCTGATTGAATCCGGCACGAACCGCAAATGTGCTTGCTCCTGAATCAATTGGAAAAAACCCAAATTCAGTTCCAATGTGGAGACGCTTCCAGATGCAATCAGTGCCTTTATTTGACTGGCAATAGGTGTCATCTGCATGTTTCATTGTCAAGTCACGGAGATCAATCGCATAAAGCATTCTTACAGGTCCCCAGGAAGGTTGCCAGGAAAGACCTGTGCTCAATTCCAGGTTTTGATCAGACGGGTTGGTTTCATTGTCGGAGCGTTTGAATTTGAGACCGCCAACATTGTAAGCACTCATACCCCAAATCATTTTCATGGCAGAAGCGGTTTCAAGGCGTCTTTGAAATCCAAAATTAAAAGTTTGAGCTCTCTCAAGGTTTGTAACTTTTGTTGGGTCACAGATGCCGAAAGTACTGCTGAGGTTAGTATTAGTCAGAATCGTACCGATAGTGGCAGTTTTCAACGGAATATCACAGCGTTGAACAGTTTCTATACCGGCGCCAACCAGCCAGCGACCGCGCGCCATCGGCATGCCAAATCCGAGGTTAGTGATTCTGTCCATCCGAATACCAAAATCAATTTCAATTGAAACCGGATTACGAACTCCTAAATCAAACTGTGTTTCTAATCCACTGGCCACACCATAAGTCATCACTTCTCCAAAAGGCATGATCAGGTTTAAATCAATTAAACCTCGAAAGTGTACGCGCTTGCCCATCAGCAAAGCAACTATTTCTGCGGTATTTCCATCTTTAACCAGTTTTCTAATTTCATTAAAATTTGAGACTGAATCATCTGAGATTTCACCTAATATTGGAAAACCAACCAAAATGGAGTCAACACTGGCCAGCCCTGCAGGGTTGTAGAAAAGTGCATTTTCGTCAAAACTCAGGGCAATACCCGTATTCCCCATGCCCAGATTACGAACACCTTGAAAGGGGCGGCGCAGCTCACCGGTCTGGGCCTGTAATGTGAAAACTCCTCCCAGGCACAGCAATATTACCGAGACAAACAGATAACGAATGTGGTAGCGTAAACATGACATTGTGACAAATAACGACATTGATAATATGGAATTTACGGTTTAACTCAAATCATCTTTGAGATTGATGCACCCTTTGTGCAAATTATATGTTGCTTAATTTACAGTATATCGTCTAAGACTTAGTAGCTTAAGCCTAATCATTTTCTCTTCACATTTCAATTTTTTATGCCCAGACTATTCGCAGTTGATTCAATGGCAGTGCTTTACCGCGGATATTTTGCCATGATCCGGACTCCACTTATCAATTCAAAAGGTTTGAATACAAGTGGAATCAGGGCTTTTTTAATGCAATTGGTCAAGATCATTGAAGAAGAAAAGCCGGATTATTTAGCAGTTACTTCTGATTCATCGGAGCCCACTTTTCGCCACAAACGATTTCCGGATTACAAAGCAACACGAGAAAAAATGCCGGAAGATCTGGTTGAGCAGCTTCCATATTTACCAAGGCTGGTTGAGGCACTTAATTTGCCATATTTGATTTTGCCAGGATTTGAAGCAGATGATATTGTCGGTACCCTGATGAGGCTTTGTCGGGAAGCTGATATAGAAGGTGTGATGGTGACCAGTGACAAAGATTACATGCAGTTGGTAACAGATAAAATAGTAATGCTGAATCACCGTAACGAGCGGATAGGGATTCCGGGAGTTCGAGAAAAATTTGGTTGTGCTCCGGAGCAGGTGATTGAAATGCTGGGGCTGATGGGTGATTCTTCGGATAATATCCCGGGTGTGCGTGGTGTTGGAGAAAAAACTGCCATGAAGTTGATTGCAGAATATGGAAACATTCAATCGGTTTATGAAAATTTGGAAAACATAAATGGAAAAAGTCTCAAAGAAAAATTGACTGCAGATCATGAAAATGCACTCTTGTCCAGAGAGCTTGCTACCATTGATTGTCATGTGCCTATTTCGGTCACGCTTGAGGATGTTCATTTGGGTGAAACTGATTTATATGATAATCCGAAATTTTACGCATTACTGGAAGAATTGGAATTCAGAACTCTGCTAAATCGTCTGCATAAAAAAAGGGCAGCAGGAAGCAAAAAACAGGAAGAGGTTAACCTGCGTGAGGATGAAAACAATAAAGAAAAAGGTGAATTTGTAGCGGAAACAGAAGGTGAATGGAATGTGCTTGAAATCAGTTGTTATAAAATTGAAACTGCTGAACAATTCCGGGCTTACATGTCAGAGGTTCCGGAAGGGAAATGCCTGGCCCTTGCCCTGAATACACAAGGCGATCATCAACTTGAATTTCGGATTTTGGGGCTCGCTCTTTGTGCGAATCAGGATCGAGGCATTTATCTTGATTTGAGAAATGCAGATTCAGAGTCAACTGAGATGTTTGCAGAAGTTAAAAAAATACTGGAGTCTGAGGCTTTCCCAAAGATCTTTCATGGTTTGAAAAAAGCCGTGCAACTTTTTACAAACCTTGGCATCGAGTTAAAGGGAATTGGATCTGATGTCATGCTTGCCGCCCACATCACAGATCCATTGGGAAGACGCTATGACCTGGATTATCTGCTGGGCCGTAAATTGAATCTGCGTCGAAAACCGATAAAATCAGCTGAAAAGTCACCCCCAGAAAATCAGCTTTCGATGTTTGAGGAAGCCGATAAAGAAGAATACATTCTGCATTGTGAAAATTCCTCAATCATATTACGTTTGCACGGACAGCTTGGTGCCCAACTAAAACAAACAGGAATGGAGGGAGCTTTCCGGAATATTGAAATACCTCTTGCAGGAACTCTTGCAAAGCTGGAACTGAATGGTGTAAGGCTTGATGTTGATGGTTTGGCAAAAATTGCACTTGAATTTGATGGCCGTTTGGTTGAGCTTCGTCAAAAAATTATTGATTTGGCCGGAGAAGAATTTAATCCTAACTCCATTGTAGAACTGCAAAAAATTATTTACGAGAAACTGCGTCTGCATGAACGTTTTAAGGTAAAACCCAAAAAAATAAAGCTGGGCAACCAAATGTCTACAGACGAGGAAACCCTGGAAAAATTAGCTGCAGACGAATTGCCCCGCACAATTTTAGCTTACCGCACTCTCAACAAACTTAAAAACACATATGTAGATCAACTACCAACCTATGTGCATGCTGAAAGCGGCCGAATCCACTCAACTTTTAGGCAGACTGGGACTGCAACAGGACGTCTTTCATCGGAAAATCCAAATCTGCAAAATATTCCTGTCCGTACCAGTGAGGGGCGTCGTATTCGTCGTGCCTTTATAGCGTCGGGAGCAGATAAGATTCTAATTTCAGCAGACTACAGCCAAATCGAATTGCGCGTAGTTGCTCATTATTCAAAGGATCCAACATTTATGGATGCATATCGACGCAACCTTGATATTCATTCGTTGACGGCTTCAGCTATCTTCAGTGTGCCGGAACAAGACGTGACGCGAGAAATGCGTTCTCGAGCGAAAGAAGTTAATTTTGGCCTGATTTACAGAATGGGGCCGGAGCGGCTTTCAGTTGTAACAAAAACTTCCAAAGTTGAAGCAAAAGAATTTATCGAACGTTATTTCCAGAAATACAGTACCATTCATGCCCTCCAGGAAAGATTTTTGGGACAAGCACGTAAAGAGGGTTTTTCAGAAACATTATTCGGGAGAAGACGCTACCTTCCCGAGATAAACGCTAAAGGTCTCTTGAAAAGGATGGCGGAGGGAGCAGCAATCAACACTCCCATCCAGGGTTCTGCTGCAGAAATCATTAAGTTAGCTATGATTGCTGTTGATCAGCGTATTCTGGAAAAACAAATGCAGTCCAGAATGATTCTGACAGTCCACGATGAACTGGTCTTTGATACATTAATAGAAGAGGAAGAAGAACTTTGTGAAATGGTTAAGCATACAATGGAAAATGTAGTTGGACTTGAGGTGCCGCTTCTGGTGGAAATTGGTAAAGGTAAAACATGGATTGATGCACATTGATCTTTGCTTAACTCAATAGTTTTCTGATGAAATTGATTCTGATATTTTCGAAAAATAATAACTAAAAACAATCTATTAGCAAAAAAAATACTAGTTAATTTTCTGCAAAACTACTAAATTTTCACTTGCCTTTATAAAAAGGTCTAGTAAAATTCAAATTTGGTCTAAATTTCGTCATTAATAGAAATTGAAAGAAATAACTTCAGATTCAAACAATTTGTAACACTGCATTTCCCGTAGTTTATTGAAAAGGGGGTAACATGAAAAATAATTTGATTCATACAATCGTGTTAAGAAAACCAGTTTATTCTTTCTCAGTACTTTACTGGATATTGATAATTGGAGCAATTGCACTATTCGGTAATAAACTGGAAGCACAGGAGCAGTCAAGCGTTGATCCAGATGCAACGACTGCTGTGGTTAAAATGCTCTTAGTGCCTCCAAATGAGCATAAACTGCATGTTTATGTAAACGACGAAAAATTTATTTACTGGCCCCAGGATAAGCCTATCTTTTTTTGGCTTGGAACTTCCAGTGACGAGAAAGCCGAACTCTTCCCACTATTACATTCTGGTACCACGAACTCAGCTGGACATTGGAAACCAGATGCAGCAAATGAATTGGAAAAATACCGAAGTGACGGGCTTAAACTGGAAATCAGCAGTAATCAGTTTGTTCGCTGGCTGCATCACTACAACAAAAAAGAAACGACGATGCGCTTCATCGCTGACGGAGTTGCTCCAGAAAGTCAGTTGCAATTTGTTTCAAAAAAACGACTAAAGAATATCTATGGTCTGTACTTTTCCGGTGATGCAATCGCAACTTTGAGTGCTACAGATGCATTTTCAGGCGTGGAGCAAACCTACCTTTCAGTCAATGGGAAAACATTTTTACCTTCTGAGGGAATGAAATTCTCCGAAGAAGGATATTATCTGCTTCGACACTATGCGGTAGACAGGGTGGGAAATACTTCGGAAACTTTACAGACTCGTTTTTACATTGATAAAACACCACCTGTCACAAATTTGAAAATGGTCAACGCCTCTAAAAATATTTTTGGTCCAAAATCAACTTTGTCAATCTCAAGTCAAGACACACTTTCTGGTGTCCATCTTTCTTACTATAAATGGAATTCAGGAGTGTTTAAAAGGTCTTATAAAAATAGAATATTATTTGAAGGTGTGAAAGAAGGTGCAAATATATTACAGTTTTATACTGAAGACCTAGTAGGTAACACTGAAGGGATTCACAAAGTAACTCTCGGTTTTGATAAAAATGGTCCGGAAGTTTCGCATGAAATAAAAGGTGATCAGTATATTGAAGGTGGAAAAGTTTATTTGTCTTCACGTTCCCAAATATTTCTGAAGGCAGTAGACGAGATGGTTGATGTTCAGTCAATTGAATACCAGGTAAATGGTCTTTCATATGGTAACTACGGGATATCTTTTCGACCACCGGTACAAACAGGTGAATTCAAAATGGACTATCAGGGAATCGATATAATTGGTAACAAATCTATTCTTGCTTCAGCAAATTTTGTCGTTGATTCACAAAGTCCAACCACACGGCTTATTACTGATGGAGTGACTTACAGGCGTGGTCCCAATGTAATCTGGGTGAACACAAAAACTCGTATCTCACTGAAAGCATTAGATGATGTCTCTGGAGTTCAGTCAATTTTCTATAAATTTAATGAAAATAAAGAGTTGCTTTATAAAGGTCCATTTACTATTTCAGATGAAGGACGCCACACTTTTCAATTCTCATCAGTTGATCATGTCAACAATAAAGAGGTTTTGACACCTGTTCTCCTTGTAGTTGATGATACACCACCAGAAATTAAGGCTGTTTTCAACAGGTCTGCAGTTGGTAGTGAAGGAGGAGATGGAGAAGATAAAATAGACGTGTACCCACTATATACTACACTTTTCCTCAATGCAGATGACAATTCTGCTAAGCTAAAGGGAATTCGTTTTAGTATTAACGGAAGCCCTAAAGAGGCTTATCAGGAAGCTTTGTTGCTGGATAAGCCTGGTAATTATTACGTTATCGTCGAAGCCGAAGACAACCTCGGAAACATTTCTAACAAGAAAATGATTTTTATTGTCAAAGCAGGCTGATATTAAATGTTGGTCAGAAAATTTGGTGCATTATTCTTTCGTTTGAAAATGTTGAAATTAGCTGAATGCTTCTGGCTCCTGCCAGTTTAAATGTCATTTGAATCAACCGGATTTTTGTTTGGAACTGTTTAGTTTTTGATTCAGATCCACAAAGGTTCTTGAAATAAGACCTTTGCGCGTGTGTATGTTTGCAGGTCACTCCTTCCGAAAAATTGTTCAGTGCTTACTTAATGATGCAGTAGTAAAAAGTCCTAAAACCGTGTCATTTCGAGCGAAGCGAAAAATCTTGTTGAAGCAATCACACTAATATCATTAAGATTTCTCCCTACAGTCGAAATGACTGTGAGGATTTCAGACTTATTACAAGACCGTCATTTAATAAACTTTTGAAAATAATTAAGCTTTGTTACAATAAAAAATCCTTTCAGGAAACAATCCACTTTACAGGAGTAAAATCATGGTTACAGCACTTGTATTATTAAATATAGAGCGTCAACAAATTAAATTAATTTCGCAACAACTAGTTGACATGCAGGAAGTCTCAGAGGTCTATTCGGTTGCAGGCAGGTACGATTTAGTGGCGATTGTACGGGTAAAAAACAATCAGCAAATTGCGGACACAATAACAGTAAAATTTGGAGAACTTAATGGAATTACTGCTACAGAAACATTAATTGCTTTCAACACGTTTTCGCGACACGATCTGGAACACATGTTTTCAATCGGAGAGTGAGAACACGTGTCAGACTCAAATCTGCAGCAAAGTATAAAAGTCCGGGATACAATTTCCCGGATGAGTTTCTACGATCCTCCTCTTGAGAATCGTAATCCGGAAGAGCATTTGTTGATGGACTTCAATGAACCTCCGCTTCCTCCTCCCAAAGAAGTTATCGATAAAATAGCTCATTTCCTGAAAAAGCGCGTCCATGCATATCCTGTCTACGGCGATTTTCTTGAGGTGCTGAGTAAATATACCGGTGCCTCCCAAGACAGTTTACTGCTGACAAATGGTTCGGATCAGGCAATAGACGTCATTTTGCGCTGTTTACTGGAAAGTGGTGAGGATGTGGCAATGGTTCAACCTGGATTTGCAATGTTTAAGCAAGTAGCAGGAACAATAGGGTGTCAGGTAGTTGGTCCTTTATTTCCTCCAGATCTTCATTTTCCTCATGAAGAATTGAAAGATGCAGTGAATCCACAGACCCGTTTAATTGTGGTCGTAAATCCAAATAATCCCACTGGAACCTCTGTTTCGAAGGATCAAATTGAGGATTTGCTGAAAACATTTCCTGATGTTCCTGTTCTGGTTGACGAAGCCTATTTCGAATTTACCGGACAAACTTGTGTACCTCTATTACCAAATTATCCAAATTTGATAATAATCCGCACTTTTTCCAAAGCATTGGGTTTGCCAAGTTTGCGTTTGGGCTATGTAATTGCGAGACCGGACTTTATTGTTCATCTCAAAAAAATACGTGGACCTTATGATGTGAACCTGGTTGCAGTTTTAGCTGCGCGGGAACAACTGAATCATCCTGAGCATTGGCAAGGAGTTGTAAGACATCTAATGGATGAGAGTAAACCTGCACTTGAAAAATATTTTGACGAACAGCAGGTCAAATATTATTCAGGAGCAGCCAATTTTATGCTGGTTGAACCCCATAATATTGTCAAAGCAACTACATTTTTGAAGGAAAATAAAATACTTGTCCGGATGATGAGCGCTCCCATTTCCCACACTTTTCGGATGAGTCTCAGGATGATGCCGGATATGCGGCGTTTTATGGAAGTTTACAGCAGGTTTTTAAACTCTTAAACAAACATAGCTGGAATTGGTGGGAAACTTGCATACTTGCTGATCTAATTAAGTGATCTCATGGGAGGCCACTGTTTCCCAAGGATGGGAAAAAATTGCCAGGGACGACAAGCTTTATTCAATGGCCTCCCGTGTACCTGTTTTTGATGCTGATATTCCACTCCGGGAATCAGTCTTTTTCCTCAGCAATCCCTCAAGCTGTTCCAGAAATAATCCTGACAGACTTTACTGTTCTTCAGACTGCAGAAGTTGATTTCAAAAAGAATCAAAAGTTCCTGTTTTTCGTTTTTTTTAGTTTACTCGTAAGTCACGTGTTCTCGTAAAATACTTATATTATTGGCTACGGCTTGTCATTTAGACCTAAAAGAGAGATCTGTCAAAGTGCGGATATCGTATAAGGTCCTTCACATACTTTCGGGATGACACTACAAAACTTGTGACTGTCGAGCAGTTAAAAATTTGCTTTTTTCAATCTGGCATTTTGACAATTAACCAACCGCTTTTGACCTTAAACTTTCAACCGTAAACAGTAAAAACCTGCTCGAGATTTTTTAGACCTTTAAGGATTGCATTCATTTCCGGAGGCACATTTTTATAGTCAAGAGTATTTTCAGGAATATAACTCAACGGTGTTTCCTGCTCACAGAGCCAACCAACAAGTTTCTCATGATTGAGTCTGGAAGCATCTTTGACTTGTATTCTTAAACGGTTTTGTTCATGTTCTATTTTCTCAACTCCATGGAGTTGCCCCCAAAGCCTGACTTCTGCATTCCTAAAAATATTCAGCACTGATTCCGGGAGTATCCCAAAACGATCCTCAACACCGTTACGGAATTCCCACAGCTCTTCCTTTGTCGGTAACGTACCCAACGCTTTGTAGAGCGAAAGGCGGTGACTGGAACTGTGAATATAGGATTCTGGAATGGATTGTTCAATATGATCCAATCTGACCTGAATATCTTCCGGAGCCAAACCTGATTCGGTTTGCAGAAGTTTTTTAACAGCCCGGTCCACCATTTGAGTGTAAAGTTCGAGCCCAACACTTGCGATTTGTCCGGATTGCTCTGAGCCCAGTAAGTTTCCTGCTCCCCGGATTTCCAAATCCCTTGACGCAACTTTAAATCCTGCGCCAAGATCATTGAGATCCTGCAGCACCTGTATACGTTCATGTGCTACTCCGCTTAGTATTTTTTCTGCAGGAACAAGCAGATACGCATAGGCCTGCACATCGCTTCTACCTACTCTTCCACGCAATTGATAGAGCTGGGACAATCCAAAATTTTGTGCGTTATTTATGATGATCGTGTTGGCTCTCGGGATATCAAGTCCGGACTCAATGATTGTAGTTGAGAGCAGTACGTCAAAGCGGCCTTCAATATAATCAAGCATTACTTTTTCCAGAAGTTGTTCTCTCATTTGTCCATGTGCGATTGCAATCCGGATGTTGGGAAGAATACTTTCCAGGTAACGTCCATATTCATAAATCGTTTCAACGCGGTTATGTACAACAAAAACTTGTCCCCCCCGGCGAATTTCCCGGCTGACTGATTCCTGAATAATATAATCATTGACCGGCAGCAACCGGGTTCGTATCGCCCTGCGGTCTGCGGGAGGTGTGTTAACCAAACTCAAATCACGAATCCCCATCAGGGACATGTGAAGCGTACGTGGAATTGGAGTTGCCGAAAGCGTGAGTACATCAACTGCCGCTCTGAAACGCTTTATTTTTTCCTTGTGTTTGACCCCAAAGCGCTGCTCCTCATCCACAACCAGCAAACCCAAATCATTGAACTTTACATCTGTCGAAAGCAGGCGGTGCGTACCAATAATAATATCGATTTTTCCTTCAAGGAGACGTTTAAGAATAATTTTTTGTTCTGCATCGGTCCTGAAGCGGCTGATGACCTCAATGATGAATGGTGTATCTTCAAAGCGTTTGACGAACGTTTCGTAATGTTGCTGAGCCAGAATTGTAGTTGGTACCAGGATAGCGACTTGTTTTTCCTGTTGTGCAGCTTTGAATGCACCGCGCATGGCAATTTCAGTTTTTCCAAAACCTACATCGCCACAGACAAGTCGGTCCATTGGCAACTTTGTTTCCATGTCCTCCTTGACAGACCTTATTACTTCCTCCTGATCAGGAGTCTCCTCAAAAGGAAAGCGCAGTTCAAATTCACGCATTTCATGATCATCCGGAGCAAAGGCAAAACCCTTCCGTGCTTTGCGTTCAGCATAAATCTGGGCAAGTTCTTCTGCAATGTCATCTACTGCACGTGCTACTTTTGTACGGATTTTTTTCCATGCTTTTTCTCCAAGTTTGCTAAGTTTTGGAGCAGTTCCGTCTGCATTGACATACTTCTGTACCAAGTGAAATTTAGCAACAGGCACATAAACTTTTTCTTCACGCGCATAGATGAGCAGCATAAATTCGTTGTTTGAACCTCCTGCAGTAATTTTCTGCAAACCGTGGTAACGCCCAATTCCGTAATCTAAATGAACGACATGATCACCCTCCCGCAAATCATCCAAATTTCCTGTGACCTGCTGAACTTGCGTACGCTGCAACCGTCTACTTCGTTTTTTTTCACCAAAAACCTCTTCCTGAGTCAGTAAAATAAATTGTGTTTGGCCATCTGCATCAAGTCTCCGAAAACCGGAAGAAACATTTCCGCATAAAATCGGGATCTTCTCTTTCAATCCGTCAACAGTGTTGCTTTCCAGCCACTTCGGCCAGGGACAGTCTTTCGCAACCTGTTGCTTTCCCGCAACAGTACTTTCCACACCTAAATCTTCCAGCAACTGCTGAAAATGATCTGCATGTGTTTGGTTTTTTGCGCTTAGAATAATTGGGATCCCTGACTTACTCCAGTCCTGAAGCAGCTGTACCATATGTCCAGCAGCAGAAGTTGCTTTTGAATGTTCAAATCCAGGACGAAGCGACTGATTGTCAGAAAATTGAAGTTGATAAATGGTACGCTCTGATTTTTTATCCGGGACTTTTGATTTTAAATAAACTTGTGCGGATTCTTTGAGACGACTCTCCAGTTCCCTGTGTGTCAAAAATAATGCTTCCGGAGACAGAGTGAGCTTATTTTGCTGTTTACTGAGTTCGTATTCCATAAATACTTCCTGATAAAAATCCTCTGCCCGCTCCGTTATATGATTTTCTTCATCAACCACCAGCAAATATTCTGCAGGTAAATAGTCGAAAAGTGTTTCCAGTTTTGGATAGAAAAGCGGAGAGAGAGATTCAATTCCGGGGAAGCTCTCACATTTCTGCAGACTTTCCTTCAATCTACGCAAGACTTCCGGAGTGCATTCTTTCCGATATGACGGCAGTGTTTGACGGGCAAAATAAATAGTCTCCTGGTTGAAAAGTATTTCACTGCCAGGAAGTATTTTTAGCGAAGTCAATTCCGCTTCAGCTGTACGCTGAGTTTGAATCTCAAATGGTTTAAGGTACAAAAGTTCTGAATTTTCAGAAAACTCCATCCTCACCGGTTTTTCCTGATTCAGCGGAAAAACGTCCATGATATCTCCGTGAGCACTGAATTCTCCCTGATCTTCAACAACATCCACTTGAATGTATCCGGAATTTAACAATTGTTGCCGGAGTTCCTGCTTTCCACCAACAAAATCGGTGCTCAGAGAAAGAGTGTTTTTTTGGAAAGCGGCACGGGGCAGAAAGCGCTGCATCATCCCGTTTGGAGTTGTGATAAGGACTCGTACCTCTGAATTTAGTAATGCATCAAGTGTTTGAAAACGCTGGGCGACCAGACCTTTGTGCGGAGAAAAATTATCGAAGGGCAGCACATCCCAGAACGGGAAAAAGTGTACACCTTCTTTTCCAAAAAAATAGTAGAGGTCGTTGAGCAGGACTTCTGCAACATCAAAAGACTCACAGACCACAACCAGCGGCATTATTTTTTCTGCAGGCTGTTCAGGTATTTGGCTGAGCATGGAAACTACCAGCGCTTTGCTTGATCCTGAAAGTCCCTGTAATTCAACAACCGTAGAGTCTGTTTTTATTTTCTGTAGAATTTTTTGGAGTGTTGCAGGCATGTCATGGCAAAGAACAAAGACAGGGAACAAAGATCAGGTATGACTGAGAATGTCGAGAATTACGACGTAAACAACAGGATACTCGACATCTTCTTTTATGACTCGGACAATTTCGTAAGCCACATTATCAATAATAAATTGCTCTTCCTCTACAAGAAGCTCTTCTTCAAAATCCATTTGAATGCAATCTTGTTCTCCCAACAAGCCATGGATGTTAACAATGACGGTGGAGGAATTTTCGTCAATCATTTGTTCTGTTCTAGAAGATCCTGAAAGTTCTCTGTGAAATTGGGACTGATTTGAGTTTTGTTATTTTCTAGCAGGAGCAACACACTTAATGTCACAAATTGACCAACTGGTTCACGATCTGTTTTTGTCTAATTACTTTTTCAACCGAGGCCGTTTGTTTTATGAATTAAATAAGCTCATTGAAACTTAGAATAAGTTGAGACTTGAATCAAGTTTTAATTCCTAAATTCACAAATAATCTGCTTATTTTTTCCAGTTTTGTTTATCTCGAATTATCACTTTTTCTAAGTGTATGATTACATTTATTGCAAGTCAATGACTGAACATTTTATAAAATCTATGTCTGCATTTTTTCTCTAAAGCTTGAATTTCAAGCTTTAGGTTGTCATAATCTAATTACTTATAATTTGCTTTTCCTCAAAAAAAGGAGGCACGAACTGGAACAAAAATAATAAATGAGCGAATCTGCAATAACCCCAATTTTCACTTTGTCAGAAAAAAGGAGCATTTACAGTTTGAGTGGGGTCCTTTTTTTCAGGATGTTCAGTCTTTTTCTGTTGTTGCCGGTTTTTAGTGTACTTGCAATGGATTTGGAAGGTGCAACTCCTTTTCTGATTGGAGTAGCATTTGGTGCATATGGATTGACACAGGGGTTTCTTCAATTGCCATTTGGAATGTGGAGTGACAGAGCAGGACGGAAACTGGTGATTGTGATTGGTTTGGGATTGTTTATTGCCGGCAATTTACTTGCGGCTTTTGTGGATTCGATACATTGGATGATTGTGGCCCGTTTTCTTCAAGGCACCGGTGCAATCAGTTCAACTGTATTTGCTTTGATTGCAGATTTAACACGTCCGGAAGTACGTACACGGGCAAACGCGGCGTTAGGTGCGAGCGTCGGAATTGCCTTTGCTCTTGCTTTTGGGGCAGCTCCTTTTTTTGGTGAGTGGCTGGGATTGAACGGTATGTTTTTGATGATTGCGGTTCTTTCGTTGGCGAGTTTGGTTTTGGTACTGACGACTGTCCCAAATCCTGAGACGATAAAACTGCTTCCGCAAAAAGTCTCTTTTTGGAACATGGCAAAGATGGTTTGGAAGGTACCGGCTTTGCGGACGATTAGCTGGGGTGGTTTTGTTTGTGGTGCTGGTCTGTCATCTACATTTTTTCTGATACCAATGATTTTGGTCCAGCACGGTTTTGAACGTGCTGAGATGTGGAAAATATACTTGCCGATGATGCTGGCAGGTTTGGTGGCCATGGTACTGGCAGCAATTTTTGCAGAGGTAAAGAACCGTTTCCGTGAAGTGATGCTTTTTGGAATTGTGCTCCTATTAACATCGCTGGTTTTCATGGGTCTTGGACAGGAGCAGAACCGACTGATATGGTTTGTAGCTGCTCTTTATTTCTTTTTTATGGGCTTTAATGTTTTTGAACCAATTTTCCCTTCTCTCGTCACTCGCAGTACAACTTCAGAAACTAAAGGTACTGCGATGGGAGTATATAATTTCGCACAATTTATCGGTCATTTTGTTGGTGCAACTGTTGCGGGAGCGCTCTATGTCAATAATTATTTAATCTTCATTTTACTGCTTGCTGTGGCCGAAATTTGGTTTTTCTATTTGACACTTTCATTTCAAAATCCTGAGAAGAAAATTAAGACAAAATGAAGTCCTGTAAAAATAAATTAAGCCATCAGGATATTAGGCTGAAGAATTGCTTAAAAACTACAGGCTTAAACTGCTAATACATTAACCTTTTAACTAAAAACAAATAAAATGTCTGTACAACTTAAACCTGTGATCGTTCCATTGCTTCCGATGAGGGAAGAGATTGTTTTTCCCGGAGCCACCGTTCCGTTTTTTGTCGGGCGTCAAGCTTCTATGGATGCATTGGAACGAGCCATTGCGGGAGATAGAGCAATTTTTGTCGTTACTCAGCGGGATTCTTCAGTTGAAAATCCGGACGAAAACGATTTGTATAAATTTGGAGTTTTGGGTCGGGTACTTCAGGTAATGCGTCTTCCAAACGGCACTGTAAAGGCGCTCTTTGAGGGTAGCCGAAGGGGGAAATTGCTGGCTACTAAATTAGATGAAAAAGAGTATCTGGCTCAGGTTCAGCCTGTAGATGAAAATGCTTTTGATATTGACCTGGAAAAGTTGAAGAAACAAGCAGAAATGGTGCGTGAATTGTTTAAAAACCACGTGGATCAGCGCAAAATTAAGTTGAGTAAAGAAATTTTAGACTCTTTGGATCAGGTCGATTTCCTGCAGGTGAGTGACAAAGTATCTTCATTGCTGGAAATTCCAGGTGAAAAAAAACAGCAGCTGCTAGAGACGTTGAATCCTGAAACTCGTCTGCAGCAGGTTCTGGATATTTTGAAAGATGAAATGAAAATCGTACAGCTTGAAGATAAATTGAAGAAAGAGGCAACAGATCAGATAAGTGATACCAAGAAAGAGGATTTCCTTCAAGATCAGTTACGCAACATCCAAAAAGAACTTGGACAGATGGATGATCCTAAGACTGAAATGGATGTTTTGGACAAACAGATCATTGATGCAAAAATGCCGGAAGAAGTGGAAAGTGAAGCAAAGAAAGAATTGAAAAAATTGCGGATGATGTCGCCAATGTCATCTGAAGCTAATGTTGTACGTAATTATTTGGAGTGGTTGGTCTCTATGCCATGGCAGGTACGGACCGAAGACAACTTAGATCTTAAACAGGCTGAGAAGATTCTTGATGAAGATCATTATGGACTGGAAAAAGTTAAAGAACGCATTGTTGAATATTTGGCTGTGGCTTCACTCAAAGGAAAATTGAAAGGACCTATTCTTTGCCTGACCGGACCTCCGGGAGTGGGAAAGACTTCCCTGGCCAAATCGGTAGCCCGTGCACTGGGACGTAATTTTGTACGCATCAGTCTGGGAGGTGTTAGAGATGAAGCTGAAATACGCGGTCATCGCCGCACCTATATTGGCGCCATGCCGGGAAAAATCATTCAGTCTATCAAAAAAGCCAAAAGCACTAATCCGGTTTTGCTTATTGATGAAATTGATAAGTTATATCAAAGCAATTTCAGCGATCCCTCTGCAGCCATGCTTGAGGTGCTGGATCCGGAACAAAACAACACCTTCGTTGATCACTATTTGGATGTTGAGTACAGTTTGGCAGATGTTCTATTTATCTGCACGGCAAACAGTGTTCAAAATATTACCGGTCCACTGCTGGACCGGATGGAGGTTATCCACTTATCTGGATACACAGAATTGGAAAAACAACATATTGCCACTCAGTTTCTGACTCCACGTCAGCGTAAATTTCATGGTTTGGATGAAAAACAATTGCGTTTCCGAAAATCTGCTATTGAGGAAATTACTCAGGGTTATACCAGGGAAGCAGGTGTACGTAATTTGGAGAGGGAAATAGGTAAAATTTGCAGAAAAATAGTTACACGTCTGGTACGAACCAAAGAAAAGAAAACTACTATAGTGACACCAAAATTAGTGCACGACCTGTTGGGCGTCCCTCAATTTCATCACGATCAGCGGGAAGAAAGAAACGAGGTTGGAGTGTCGATGGGACTTGGAGTTACCCCAATGGGAGGCGAATTGCTCCTCATCGAAGTTGGTTTAATGTCCGGTTCAGGGAAAGTCGTTTTGACTGGTACGCTGGGAGATGTGATGCAGGAATCTGCCAAAGCAGCCTTTTCATATGTTCGCAGTAATGCTGAATATTTGGGTATTGATCCGGAAATATTTTCAAAAACAGATTTGCATGTTCATCTGCCGGAAGGTGCAACTCCCAAGGATGGTCCTTCTGCAGGACTTCCCGTGATGATGGCCATTATCAGCAGCTTTACCAAAATATCTGTACGTTATGACGTGGCGATGACTGGTGAAATTACATTACGCGGTCATGTTACGGAAATTGGTGGTTTGAAAGAAAAACTTATTGCTGCCAAACGGGGACTCATTGAAACAGTTCTTATTCCGGAAGAAAACGAAAAAGATCTTGTGGAAATTCCGGATGAAATCAAGAAAGGTTTGAAAATTAAAGCAGTTAAAAATGTCAAAGAATCTTTGGGTTTGGCTTTAGAAGCTCATCCAAATTTTGTGAAAGATCAACAAAAAATTGTTCCGGACATTTCATGGAATGATACAGCAGAGGTCCAGCATCCTGCCTGACTTTAAACCATATAAAATCTACAGTATATAATTTATAGCATAACTTACTGATATATTAAATGAAAAAAACAGACATCAATTCCGATCTTTATAAAATAAGACACTCTCTGGCACATGTTTTGGCTCAGGCAGTGTTGGAAATCCGTCCTGACGCAAAACTCGGATTTGGTCCGCCGATTGATTCCGGATTTTATTACGATTTTGATTTGACTGAACCGTTGAGTCCTGAAGACTTGCCGATGCTGGAAAAGCGTATGCGTCAAATTATTAAGAAAGGACAGGTTTTTGAGCGCGAAGAACTGGGTCATGATGAAATGGTGGAACGGTTAGACAAAGATAATCAGGGTTACAAAATTGAACAGGTTGAAGATCTTTCTGCACAAAATGAGATTCTCAGTCTTTATCGTAACGGACCGTTTTGGGATTTGTGCGAGGGACCTCATGTGGATTCCACGCGCGATATCCCAAAGAATTGTTTTTCCCTTGATTCATTGGCAGGTGCCTATTGGAAAGGTTCTGAGGAAAACAACATGATGCAAAGGGTTTATGGACTGGCCTTTGAGACAGGAGATGAACTCAAGGAATTTAAAGAAAAGCGTCAACTGGCTATGGAGCGGGATCACAGAAAATTGAACAGCAAACAACATTATTATACCATCAGTGAAGAAGTAGGAAAAGGGTTACCATTGTGGCTGCCAAACGGAACTGTGATTAGAGAAGAATTAGAAAAACTGGCCAAGGAAAAAGAATTTCTGGCAGGATACAAACGGGTTTCCACACCGCATATCAGCAGAGAAGAATTATTCCATACTTCCGGACATTTGCCGTTTTATGAAGACAGTATGTTTCCGCCTATGGAAATGGATGGAGAGCGTTTTTTTCTAAAACCAATGAACTGCCCCCACCATCACATGATCTACAAAGCAGAGCCGAGAAGTTATCGCGATTTACCTTTACGCTTGGCAGAATATGGCACTTGCTATCGCTACGAACAATCCGGTGAACTGGCCGGATTATTGAGGGTTCGCGGCATGACCATGAATGATGCCCATATTTACTGTTCTCCTGAACAGGCTAAAGCAGAATTACTCAATGTTTTGAATCTCCACACTCAATACTATGAACTCTTTGGATTGAAAGATTTCTGGATGCGCCTTTCCTTAGCAGAAAAAGACACTGGAAAATTTGTCGATGAACCGGAACTCTGGCAAAAAGCTGAAACGCTTATTACGGAAGTCATGGAGGAAGTTGGAGTTCCCTATGAAGCAGTGCGAGGGGAAGCCGCATTTTATGGACCGAAAATTGATTTTCAAGTAACCAATGTAATTGGCAGGGAAGAAACTGCTTCAACAAATCAACTTGATTTGGTGATGGGAAAGCGCTTTGGTTTGACTTACATCGCAAGTGACAATCAGGAGCACACACCGATAATTATTCATCGTGCACCTCTGGGAACGCATGAACGATTTGTCGCTTTTTTGATCGAACATTATGGAGGAGCATTCCCAACCTGGCTGGCTCCTCTGCAGGTACAGGTGATTCCTGTGGCATCGGCCTTCAATGATTATGCACATGGTTTGAATGACAGTTTGTATAGTTCGTTTGTGCGTACAGAATTGGATGATTCTCACGATTCATTCAGTAAAAAAATCAGATCTGCTGCTGTTGCTAAAATTCCGAATATTTTGATTGTGGGAGAAAACGAGCAAGCAGGACAAACAGTAACCTGGCAGCGTTACGGAAGTAAGGATCGCAAGACCTTGGCGTTTGATGCTTTTTTAGAGCTTTTGCAGGAAGAAATTCTTAAGCGCCAAGACTGGCGTACCGATGATCAATAAAAAATGTTTGAAAACTGAATTCAATAGATCATGGCTGAAGAAGAAACTGAAGTAACAGTTGATGAAGATGTACCGGAAAAATTTGCTGCACTGATTGCCAGGGATCTGATGGTGATCTTTCAAAAGCAAATGGATCTCGATACTGCATCTGCCGAAGCTGCTGCTTATATTTGGAAAAATACTGGAACCACGGGTAAAGTTGGCTATTTTATTGATGCTACGGAAATGTGGCTGGAAACTCAGTCAGCAGGAGATAAATATGCAGCCTTGAGCTGGTTGGCAATTGCCAACCTAAGTGCCAACAATGAAGATTATGATACATTACTTCACATGATGATTAATTCAATTGTAAAGGGCTATTATAATCTTGAAAAGCCGGATATTGAATACAAGGGGAAAAAATACTCAACTTATACTTCAATTATCAGCAACATATTCATTCGCATGCTAGAACTTAATCCTACTAATGGAGAAATTGCTTCTAATATATTTTCTATTTTCATTCGTAATGAAATGGAATTGTCAGCAAAATCTACGGCTGAGGAAAAAGAAACCGGCAGCAGTATTATTCCCACAGATATGCAGGATCTGTATGATGATGTAATATCTTATCTTAGTGATCGGGGGATATTTAAACCAAGTCCTATGTCTGGAACAGAAGAAAACCCGAATGAACATATCCAAAATTTATGTGAAAGACTGCGTTCAACCCGTCGATATGTAATGCAGGAAGTGATTAATGAACGTGCGCTTGAAAAAAGAAAACAGCTTGAACTGGATTTGAAAAACCAGCTTGCTTCCGCAGAGGAAATCGTCTTGGCTGCTCCACAATTTACTGATGGATTGTTACTATTTGTTCAGGAAAAACGTTACAATTTCAAGTACCTTTCTGTTGAAAAAGTCAGAATGACCCTGCAATTGCTGGGCTCGATCACAGGTGCAGTGTATTTTTTGCTGGGTTTCATGGGATATTTGGGTGTACATTGGGTTGACGGATTTGTGGTTTGCCTGGTTATGCTGGCATTAGTAAGAATATTACTTTCCAGGAAACAGTTAAAATTATTTTATCCTACTGATATTAGTAAGGAATTGGAAGAAAGTTCCACTGCGTTCATAAACGTGATGCGAAATATGTCGCAGGAACAGATGGAGCATTTTATGGTGCGTCAAATAAAGTTGGAGCATAATCAAAAATATTTAACAATGGTTCCTGAATATGTTAAATATCTTTATGCCATTATACCTGACCGGAAAAGCATGATGATTTCTGTTGATGAGCTTTCTGAATTAGTGGAGAACTCAGAAATTGAAGTTGCCAAGCAACTGCGCGGGCAGTAAAAAGTTTTGTTAATGAAGCAAAACGATCGTGAAAAGACTGTCGCAACCATGGATTTGATTTCTCTTCGTCTGGGAGAAATTACCGATACGTTATCCTTTATACAGGCGTTCCCCGAAACGCAATTTATTAATGAAGATCCTTATCGGCAGCAACGTCCACTGGTGGAACGCGGAAGCTGCGTATGCGGCTGCAATTGCGCAATTGCTTAAACAGGCTGGGCATTCTGTTTTCGTGCTTACCCGACCGGACTCGCTCAACTCAAAACACCTCAGTGAACGAGGGTTGCGTCTACTGACGCATATCAATCTCAACAGCAAGAATCCCTTCCAGCTTTTACTGGCATACAGGAAACTCAAAAAGTTTCTACTGGAAGAACAGATTGATTTGATCAATCCACATCGCTCGGAAGGTTTCCCTCTATTTGTTTTTGCTGCACGTTCCCTGTCTGCTAATCGTATTGAAAATCCCATTCCGGTTATCAGAACACGCGGCACTACCAGGCCATTGCTTCAGCATTGGCTGAATCGAAAAATGCACATTGATTGGACTGCAAATTACATTACTGCCGGAGAAATAGTTGCAGAGCGATTACTTGATGCAGTTCCAATTTCACCGGAAAAGCTGAAAACAATTTACTATCCGGTTGAATGTCCGGACTTACCTCTGAAGCCGCCAGGAGATTACCGGACTGAATTTGAAATTCCCCAAAAAGCCAAAGTTCTGGCAGTTGTTGGACGTATTCGTCCTGTCAAGGGGCAGCGTATCCTTCTTCAAAGTTTGAGTCAATTACTGACTGAATTTCCTGATTTGGTGTTGCTTATACCGTACCGGGACACAGCCGGCAATGAGCCGGAAATGCAGGCTCTCCATAATGATATCCGCAGATTTAAACTTGAAGCACATGTAAGGCTAATTACAGTGAGAGAGGATATCAGACAGTTAATGGGATTTGCAGATATCGGGGTTGTAAGTTCAGTGGAATCTGAAGTCATCTGCAGGGTTGCGGTGGAATTCTTTTCAGTGGCTACACCGGTAGTTGCATTTCCGACTGGATGTCTTCTGGAAATAATCCGGCACGGAGAAAATGGATATTTGGCTGAAACACAAACTGCGGAATCGCTGACGGAAGAGTTACGCAAAATTCTGGCAAATCCGGAACTATGTGAACGACTTGGTCAGGGAGCACGTCGTGATGCAGAAACTCGATTCAATCCCCAAATCATGCTCACTGAAACCCTTAAAGTTTTTGAGCAAGCCCTCAATCATTAATATTAACAGTTTTAAGATCAGCAAGCTGTACTGGCCCAGGAATTAATTAGTATCTGCTGAAATATAAACTTATCCAAAAATATCATTAAGAAATTATTCGATTCAAGATGTCAATTGCAAGGGGTGTCCGGGAAGAAGCACATCCGTGTAGCGTAGCTAAAACCCGGATTCCAGGGGGGATCCTTTCAATTCTTGAATTCAGCATGATGTGGAATCCGGATCCCGTATCAAGTTCGGTATGACAAGTAGTACACTTGTTATTAAACTATAATTATTTTGAAAAACTCCACAGATAAAGAATTCAGACTTGAGTAATTACTGTATATTATAGAGTATAATTAGTGACGGAGGGATGGGTGAGTGGTTGAAACCGACGGACTTGAAATCCGTTAAGGCTGCAAGGTCTTCGGGGGTTCGAATCCCTCTCCCTCC
>Ga0208063_1000172_pt1 | contig 21841 bp, 19 predicted proteins | sample DeeseametaMP0203_FD_184219 | JGI IMG/M metagenome (GOLD analysis project Ga0208063, IMG submission 184219) | Marine microbial communities from the Deep Atlantic Ocean - MP0203 (SPAdes) | ecosystem: Environmental > Aquatic > Marine > Oceanic | place: South of Cape Verde, Atlantic Ocean... | reverse complement strand
TCTAGTTCTTCTGGTAGTTGGGGTGGTTCAGTTTTTGATAATGTGCCTACATCAATGAAAGATCTGTGTCTTGCAGCAGTGAATTCAGGTTCTGCAACAATTATTTTTGATGATGCCATGACCGCACTAACAGAAGGCCCATTTGTAAACTGGAGATTAGTAGATGCGGACAATGGATCGGCAAGAATCCCAGTCACTGGGACACAACCATGGGAGAAAACGTATAAACTCCTTCTCGAGGATGGAACAGCATTACAATGGGACAACTCTTCAAACTCAAGAGTTTGGTGGAGATACTACTCAACGGATAACACAACATTTCCTGGTAAACATTCGGTAGCTGGTTACCTTCAGGATGTAGTGTGGAACATTAAGTCTCAGTGGAATCCTACTGGACTCACCGGCAGTGAAATATCACCAAGGTGTGAGTTCTTTACGGCGACAGACAATATATCCGGTTATTGCTCTCAAATGCCTACCTACATTGAGGGAGTTAGTGTGTTGATGGATAGGTCACGATTGCAAAGTTCGACAATTCCGTTTTTTATCAATCTCAATGATCCAAGAATCAAAAAGAGGAGTTCCAACGGATACCTTTTTGATAATCCAAAATCTGCATTAACTCTTTACACAAGAGTTTTTCCTAAAGAAACGTTTAACGGGTCTACAACCTGGAATAGTAGTACAACATTTAATGCAGAACAGGTATTTGCACTGCTCTTCACCTTCTTTGAAAGTAGGTCTAAAACTCCGATTCCCTCAAGTCCTGTATATGGTGTTTTGGACGGCTTATCATCAAATCAGAAGGCTTGGTTAGATTGGGATGTCATGTCTCTATCATTTTTGGGAGATGAAAAAGACATGTTCTTACCTTTGTTGAATGCACTTGATAATCCAGCTGCATTAAGATGATAAAAAATTAAAAAATTATTTTTAATTGTCAATGGATCATTTCAGGGGAGTTAATATCTCCCCTGAAAATGTTCATCTGATCAATAGAAATGGAACCTTCACAATCCCGTCTTGTGCGTCAGTAACGCTTTCATAATCCAGATCAGCATTGCACTTTCTATAGAGGGAAGGTAGGCTTGTAGAAACAAGTTGCCTTCCCTTTTTTGTTTTTTCACATAAAATGTCGTTCAGATTGAATCATAGAGTTTTCAAGTTTATCCGGTACTTTACGCTCGGTTTCCTGTGGCTCGCATTCTCTGCAGATTTGTTTGCCCTGCCAATCAAAACCTCAATCCTCAATCCTGAAAAACAAGTTGTCGGACAGGCCCTGGTTTATATTGACTATGTGGAATTGCTGAAACTGGACGGCACTCCTCTGGGACGGCTGGGCTTCGTCAATATTCAGGGCGGGTTCCAGATGTTTGTGGTACGAGATGACGGAAAACAGAGCCTGGTTGGAAGTGCAAAAAATCGCCGGCTTTATGACAAAGATGGAAAATTAATCGGCCACTACGACTGGACGACTTTCTGGTCCTACGTTTATGCTCCGGATGGAACAAAACTTGGCAAGGCAAAGTGCATTGCTTTCAGGGGCATTTGTGCTGCAGGAATCGCGAGTTTTCTGACCGGACTTTTGGACCAATAGTCACCAGCTATTTTAGGCCACTGATTCTCACGCATCAATTCGGATTTTAGGAGAGTAAAAATGAGAGATATTTGGGCAGAACAACTGAACTGGGTTGATTCCGGAAAACCTTTTGTGTTGGCACGAGTGATCCGGACGTGGCGCTCCGCTCCCCGAAAAAGCGGTGCCGGAATGATCATCGGAAAAGGGATGGACAAAGATTCGCTGCCAAAAGTAGTCGGTTCTGTCAGCGGAGGCTGTATTGAAGGAGCCGTTATCGAAGAAGCCCTGGAAGTACTGGAAAGCGGCGAATCACGGACACTCAGTTACGGAGTTGAAGACGAGCTGGCATTGTCGGTAGGTCTCTCCTGTGGAGGAGAAGTAACGATACTGCTGGAAAAACATTGGGCCTTATCAACAGATCCAAACACAAAATATATTTGGGACACACTTCAAAACTGTATCCGTAACAATAATCCGGCAGTTTTAATTTCACCACTTCCTGCTGAAAATGGATCTTCCGGCGAAAATCAATCTCCGATGTTAATACTTCCGGAAGCCGAAAATGCAGTTGATTTGCAAAATAATCATGAAGAAGCCATCGCTCTTGCAGAAGAAGCCTATAAAGAGCGCGAAAACAGGATTGTGGAAATTGGTGGAGAAGAATTTTTTATTCAGGTTTTTCCACGCCGGGATCAGTTGCTGATCATCGGTGCAGGACACATCACAATTCCGCTGGTACGTTTTGCAATGGATTTGGATTTCCTGACTGTCGTGATTGATCCACGTACTGTTTTTGCCAATCCGGAGCGCTTTCCTGTTCCTCCGGATCAGCTCATTTCAAAGTGGCCGGATGATGTTTTGCCGGACTTTCCACTCAACGAGGACACATATGCCATTTTGCTCACCCACGATCCGAAAATTGACGACCCCGCCTTACACATTTTACTCAAACAGAACCTTCCCTACATCGGTGCTCTGGGCAGCAGCCGGACCCATGCCAAACGTTGCGCGCGCCTCAAAGAAGCTGGATTTGACGCTGATTCCATAGCACAAATAAAAGGCCCGGCCGGAGCGGACATCGGTGCCCAGACTGCGGCCGAAATTGCACTGAGCATGATTACAGAAGTCGTGGCCGCAAAACACGGGAAACTGTAGCTGCCAAAATTTTGCCGTTGAGGTTGCAAAACTATTACGGAACAATCCAGCCTTTGGAACGTTCAACAGCACGGTTCCAATTTTTCATGTGCTCTACAGCTTCATTTTTGGAAAGCTGCGGCGTAAATGTTTTTTCTTCCTGCCAGAGGCTCCGGATTTGTGCCTGATCTTTCCAGACACCGACTGCCAAACCGGCCAGAAATGCAGCACCCATTGCAGTAGTTTCAAGAACCTGTGGTCGTGTAACTTTAAGTCCTAATAAATCTGCCTGGAACTGACAAAGAAAATTATTGGCCGCAGCGCCTCCGTCAATCCGAAGTTCTTTGACTTCTGTTCCGGTATCTTTGGCAATGCTGCTGAGAACTTCTGCAGACTGGTAAGCAATTGCTTCCAGTGAGGCTCGGACAATATGATTACGGTTTGTATCACGGGTCAAACCTACAATGGTTCCCCGCGCATAAGGATCCCAGTGCGGGGCCCCAAGACCGACAAAGGCAGGAACTACAAAAACACCCCCGGAATCTGAAACTGATTCGGCCATGGCCTGAGTTTCAGCAGCATCCTCAAAAAGCTGCAATCCGTCCCGGAGCCACTGTATCAAAGCACCGGCAATGAAAACGGATCCTTCGAGAGCGTAAGTTACTTCGTCGCCGATTTGCCAGGCGATGGTGGTCAGCAGTCCGTGTTTGGAAAATACCAGTTCCGAACCGGTATTGGAGATCATGAAGCAGCCCGTACCGTAAGTATTTTTTGCCATTCCCGGTTCAAAACAAGCTTGTCCGAACAGGGCCGCCTGTTGATCTCCGGCAACACCCGCAATGGGCGCTTCTCCTCCAAACAGTTCCGGATTTACCGTGGCAATCACACCGCTTGAGGGATGAACTTCCGGCAGAGTTTCGCGTGGAATTCCAAAACGTACCAGAATTTCAGCGTCCCATGAACAGGCGTCGATATTGAAAACCAGCGTCCTGGAAGCATTGCTGATTTCAGTTGCATGAACCCGTCCGCCTGTTAATTTCCAAATCAGCCAGGAATCAACTGTACCGAAACAAAGATTTCCCTTGTCTGCAAGATTCCGTGCCTGCGGAACATTTTCCAGAATCCAGCGCATCTTGGTTCCGGAAAAATACGGATCTGTGACCAGACCGGTTCTGTTTTTCAAAATACGGTCAAAACCTTCTGCTTTTAATTCCTCACAAAAATCAGCGGTACGCCTGCACTGCCAGTTGATAGCCGGACCAATTGCATCTCCGGTTTTTCTGTTCCAGGCAATCGTACTTTCTCGCTGATTGGTAATTCCAACTGCAGAAATGTCTTTCATCGACAGTTTGGCCTGCGCTAAGACTGCCTCTATAGTTTGTCGCTGGCTGCTCCAGATTTCTTCCGGAACCTGCTCGACCCAGCCGGATTGCGGATAATGACATACCAATGGAGCATTTGCTTCGGCAACAATTTTTCCGTTTTCATCAAACAGAATGGTACGGGAACTGGTGGTGCCCTGGTCCAGGGCCATGATAATTTGTGACATTTTTTCCCTTGTTAAGTCATGGAATTAAGGAGGACAATTGCCTGAGCCGCGATGCCCTCTTCCCGGCCGATGACGCCTAGCCGTTCTGTTGTTGTTGCTTTGATGGAAACTTGTTCAGTCTTAATCTTGAGGGCAGAAGCAAGGTTTGTTTTCATTTCCATAAGATAAGGGGCCATTTTTGGTTTTTCAGCCATGATGATGCTGTCAAGATTTGTACAGACATAGCCCTTTTCTTCAGCTAAACCCTGAACATGACTGAGAAGTTTCAGGCTGTCTGCTCCGTGAAATTTTAAGTCTGTGTCCGGAAAGTGCTGTCCGATGTCTCCCAGGGCAAGTGCACCTAAGACGGCATCCATAACAGCATGCACAAGGACATCTGCGTCCGAGTGTCCCAGAAGACCTTTTGGATGAGGAATTTGTACGCCTCCTATAATCAGCAGCCTATCCTCAGCAAGTGTGTGTACATCAAAACCAATTCCTGTTCTATACATTCTTATACCAGATTATACCTGTTATGTATTTTTAACTCGTGAGTCATGAGTTCTCGTAAGATACTAATATTATTGACTACAACTTGTCATCTCGACAAAAGAGCAGGGTGCTGATATCGTGCAAGATCCCTTGCATTCGTACGGGGTGACACAACAAAACTAATGACTGTCGAGATATTTTTAAAAGAAAAATGATTATACCATCCTAAAAATTAAATAGGAATGTGCTTGACAATGTTTATAATTATATGCTAAAAAATATGGTTTAGCTTAATTATTTTTCTTGCAAAAAAGGGTAGCCTCAGATGGATTTCAAACAAGCAATTATTGAAAACGCATGGGGTGGTATCAGCGTGGATTATGGGATGCTGCACCTGCAGCTTGCTACGCCTGCCGCGGTACTGATCATAATTTTTATTATGATTTTTACACTTAATAAGCTTCTTTTTCAACCAATTATACGAACCCTGGATAATCGTAAAGAAGTTATTGTCAAAAGTCAAAAACGTGTTGTTCAGGTCGAAGGTGAAGTTGAACGCCTCAAGCAGGATTTTCAACAAAAACTGAATGAGGTGAGATCTGAAGTTCTCCATCTGCGAAATGTTGGACATGAAAAAGGGATGGCCTCAAGAGAGTCCATGATCCTTGAGGAAAGAAAGACTCTACAGGAAGAGTTTGAAAATAATTTTGATGAACTTTCTAAAGAAATAAAAGCTACCAAGACCAGTTTTGCAAAGCTGAATAAAGAGTTATCTGCTGCGATCAGCAAGCAGCTGTTAAGCTGAAAAAAGTACTCTGTCAATGCATAACAAAATAAGCAATTCAGGCAATCACATTTGAACCACCGGAATTGTACGGGTGTTCCTCTCAGCCAATATCACTTGTTGAAAAAATGATACAGTGAAAAAAATGATGCGACTTTTTATATTTGTACTGTTTGCCTCTTTCTGGAGCACTGCTCTCTACGCAGCTGGAGGAAGCGATGGCGGTTCGCCTTTAATGGACTTTGTCTGGAAAACACTCAATGTTGCTGTACTTGTTGCCATCATTTACAAATTTGCCAGGAAACCTGTAGCATCAGCACTCAACAGTACTGCTCAGTCTGCAAAGCAAGTTGTTGACGATGCAAGAAGTGCTGAAGAAAAAATCACTTCCGAATTAAGTGGAATGCGTATTCAAATATCTGTCCTTGAAAAAGATGCTGTTGAAATGGTGGCATCTGCAAAAAAGGATGCTGAAAATGAAAAAGCTCGAATCATTGAAGAAGGCAGACAAGAGCTAGTCCGCATGAAGGAGCAGGCCCGATTTACCCTGGAACAAGAACGCAGAAAAGCAGAAGATGTTTTGCGTAACTGGATTGCCGAAGAAAGTGTCAGGTTGGCTGAAGGAAAGTTAAAAAAGGAGATGAATCAAAAGCATCAGGCAAAACTGGTAAAAAATTATATGAATCAACTCAAACAGTCTGAAGGAGCCGCTTGAGCCAGGGAGTCATTGCACGGCGCTATGCCAAGGCCTTAATTAATTTGGCAGAAAAAGACCTTGAAAATACAGGTAAAAGTTTGACTGCATTAGCCGATGTTTTTTCAAACTCCGCAGAGTTAAGTGAAGTCCTTTCCGACACTAAAGTTTCCTCACAGATCAAGCAAAATGTTCTGAAAGAAATCCTGAAAAAAATAAAAGTTTCTAAACTTGTTGACACATTCATCCGCTACCTTTTGGCAAAGCGGAGGATAGTATTGCTCCCAAATATTGAGCGGGCTTTTAATTTGTTTTTACAAGAGAAACTAGGCCGTATTGAGGCCGGAATAACTGTGGCACAAGAAATATCCGAAGTAACTGTTGGCAAATTGGAAAAAGCTATTTCGAGGTATTCCGGAAAAGAAGTCACAGTTAACATTACCATCGATCCTGCCATCATTGGCGGAATCGTGACGCGTATCGGTTCCGTGGTAATTGATGGGAGTATTCACACGCAGTTAAATCAGATTCGACAATCAATTATCAGAGGCTGAGTGGCTATGAAAATCCGAGCAGAAGAAATTAGTAAAATTATTCAACAGCAAGTTGAAAACTTTGACAAAAAAGCTACCAAATCAGAGGTCGGAACTGTGTTGGAAGTTGGAGATGGAATTGCCCGTGTTGATGGCTTGGACAATGTCCAGGCCGGGGAACTCGTCGAGTTTCCAGGGGAAATTACAGGCATGGCTCTAAACCTTCAAGAAGATAACGTGGGAGTTGTAATATTTGGAAGCGACCGCACCATCAAAGAGGGTGACGAAGTTAAGCGAACAAAGCGGATTGCAGAAATTCCTGTTGGTGAAGGCCTGCTGGGAAGAGTTGTCGATCCTCTTGGAAAGCCTATTGACGGCAAAGGTCCAATTGCTACTAAAGAAACACGTTTGATTGAAACCATTGCTCCAGGCATTGTTGACAGAAAATCTGTGCATGAACCAATGCAAACCGGACTGAAAGCCATTGACTCAATGGTTCCAATCGGTCGTGGTCAGCGGGAATTAATTATTGGCGACAGACAGACTGGAAAAACAGCAATTGCCATTGACACCATCATTAATCAAAAAGGCGGTGATGTAATCTGCATCTATGTAGGAATCGGTCAGAAACGATCTACAATGGCTCAGATTGTTCAGAGACTGGAAAACGAAGGTGCAATGGAACACACCATTGTTGTTTCATCTACTGCTTCCGAACCTGCTCCATTACAGTTTTTAGCTCCATACTCAGGTGTGAGCATCGGCGAATATTTCCGTGATAAGGGACAGCACGTGCTCTGTGTTTATGATGATCTCTCCAAGCAGGCAGTTGCCTACCGTCAGCTTTCTTTGCTGCTGAGACGACCGCCTGGACGTGAGGCTTATCCGGGAGACGTTTTTTATCTTCACAGCCGTTTACTGGAACGATCCTGCAAATTGAGTGATGAACGCGGCGCAGGCTCTTTAACTGCCCTGCCAATTATTGAGACTCAGGCCGGAGACGTTTCCGCCTATATTCCAACTAACGTAATTTCAATTACAGATGGACAAATTTTTCTGAGCACCGATCTTTTCAACTCAGGAATACGTCCTGCAATTAACGTAGGTCTGTCGGTTTCCCGTGTTGGTGGTGCAGCCCAGGTAAAGGCAATGAAACAGGTTGCCGGAACTTTACGTCTGGACCTGGCCCAGTACAGAGAAAAAGAAGCCTTTGCCCAGTTTGGAAGTGACCTGGATCTGGCTACCCAACGACAGTTGGCACGAGGGCAGCGTTTGGTGGAAATCCTCAAGCAACCACAATACAAACCAATGCCCTGGGTGGACCAAGTTCTTTCAATTTTTTCTGCAACCAATGGATTTTTAGATGATCAGCCGTTGAGTGCCCTGAGTAAATTTGAGTCTGAGTTCCTGACTTTTATCAAAACAAATAAAGCTGATTTACGTAAATCAATTGAGAAGGCAAGCAAAATTGATGACTCTGCTGAAGCTGAGCTGAAGTCTGCTTTGGATGAATTTACTCAGGCTTTTTCGGCCTAACACACCGTGTATTAATTTGGAATGGCCAGCCTAAAGGATATACGTAAACGCATTGACAGCGTAAAAAGAACTCAGAAAACTACCAGCGCCATGAAAATGGTGTCTGCTGCAAAACTGAGACGCTCAGAAAATGCCATTCGGGAAGCAACACCTTATGCAAATAAGCTGAAGAGTGTTGTTTCTTCGCTCAGCACACGTTTCGACGGTAAGGATCAGGACACTGGCTTTGGCCTTCTCTTCCAGAATAGCGGCGGTAAACGTACAGGTGTAATTTTAATTACAAGTGACCGCGGTCTATGTGGAGGTTTCAACTCAAATCTCTCTAAAGCTTTAGCTCGGCAGCTAGCAGACGAGGAAGTTGAGTGTGCTGAGTTTGTGATCCTTGGTCGCAAAGGAAACGAATTTTTCAAACGGTCAGCTCACAACATTCTGGCTAATCATACTGGGACTTCTCCGGGGGAACAGCTGGTTCTTGTCCGTGATATTGTGAGTGAATTTACCAGTCGTTTTGAAGCCGGCGATTTAGATCAGGTCATTCTTGCATACAATCATTATGTGAGTGTGATTGCCCAGGTTCCAGTTATTGAACAACTCTTGCCAATAACACAGCCTGAAACAGAAATAGCAGATGAGCGGGATATAATATTTGAACCTTCTCCGCAAGATATCCTGGAGACGCTGCTAAAAAAATATGTTCAGAATCAGGTATATGTTTCCTGGCTTGATACAATCGCCGGAGAACATGCTGCGCGTATGATATCAATGGATGCAGCAACCAAGAATGCCGGAGAAATGATTGAAAAATTACAATTACATTATAACCGAAGCAGACAGGCGGCGATCACAAGAGAGTTAATCGAAATTATAAGCGGTGCCGAAAGTTTATAAAGTTGAAAATAATTATCCACCTAACTAAACAAAGAGGAAACAATGAGCACAGGTAAGATCGTCCAGGTGATGGGACCCGTCGTTGACGTGGCATTTGAATCCGGAGACCTCCCTGAAATTTTCACAGCACTGGAAATCCAGCAAACAGGAGGCGAACGAATTATCTGCGAGGTGCAGCAGCATCTTGGAGAAAGTACTGTACGTACTGTTTCAATGGGATCAACCGACGGTCTTTCCCGCGGAATGGATGTAAAGGATTTGGGTGAAACAATTACTACACCTGTTGGAAAAGCCGTTCTGGGACGAATCATAAATGTAACCGGAGATCCTGTAGATGAAGCCGGTCCGATTAAGACAGATGTACGCTGGTCAATTCACCGCGATGCTCCTGCATTTGATGAACAGAAAACTGAGGCACAAATGCTCGTAACTGGAGTCAAAGTGATGGACCTTCTCTGTCCCTTTCTCAAAGGCGGTAAAATCGGTTTATTCGGTGGTGCAGGTGTAGGCAAAACAGTTGTGATCATGGAACTAATCCGGAACATTGCCGCAGAGCATGGCGGGTTTTCTGTATTTGCCGGAGTTGGTGAACGTACACGTGAGGGGAATGATCTCTGGAACGAAATGAAAGATTCCGGTGTGCTGGACAAAACCAGCCTTGTTTTCGGACAAATGAATGAACCTCCCGGGGCACGTGCACGTGTAGGATTGACAGGTTTGACTGTTGCAGAATATTTCCGTGATGAAGAAGCTGTAGATGTGTTAATGTTCATCGACAATATTTTCCGCTTTACACAGGCAGGTTCAGAAGTTTCCGCATTGCTTGGTCGTATTCCTTCTGCAGTGGGTTACCAGCCTACTCTTTCCACAGAAATGGGGAATTTGCAGGAGCGGATTACGTCAACCAGTAAAGGTTCTATTACTTCTGTACAGGCAGTTTATGTTCCTGCAGATGACTTGACTGACCCTGCACCTGCAACGACATTTTCGCATCTGGACGCAACCGTGGTTTTAAGCCGTGCGATTACTGAACTTGGAATTTACCCTGCAGTTGATCCTCTTGATTCTACTTCACGGATTCTTGCAGCAGATATTGTTGGCGAAGAGCACTATAAAGTTGCACACGAAGTGCAAATACTGCTTCAGCGCTACAAAGATTTGCAGGACATTATTGCAATTCTCGGCATGGATGAATTATCTGAAGAAGACAAGGACGTTGTGAGCCGAGCCAGAAAAGTACAAAGATTTTTATCGCAGCCTTTCTTTGTTGCAGAAACATTTACTGGAACCGCTGGAGAGTATGTGGACATAAAAGACACAATCCGGGGATTCAAGGAAATTCTTGAAGGAAAACACGATGAACTTCCTGAACAGGCTTTCTACATGGTTGGTGCAATTGAGCAGGTGCTGGAAAAAGCTAAAAAGGTGACAGGTGGTATAAAGACGGTTATTCATCACCAGAAAAAATTAATGAGCTCAGAAGCAATGGCAACTGATGGCCAATCAACTCAGTCTTGAAGTAGTAACACCTCATCGTACAGTTCTGGTTGAGGATGTAGATTCAGTGACTTTACCTGGTATCGAAGGTGAATTGTGTATCCTGCCTGAACATATCCCTCTACTGACTACACTTGATACTGGAATTATGTCTTATAAAAGCAGCAGTGGAAAGACACTGGCCATTGCTGTTCACTGGGGCTATGCCCAAGTTGAAGGGAACATTGTTAGGGTGCTGGCAGAACTGGCCGAAACCGCTGATGAAATTGACATAGAGCGTGCACAAGATGCAGAAAAAAAAGCAAAGGACATTCTCCTCACCGGTGCTCCTACAACTTCCAGTTGGGAGGAAGAGGAAAGTCGGCAGAATAAATATGAAAGTAAACTGAAACGCTCAATTGTACGTCAAAAAGTAGCACAGTTTCTTTAAGCTACAAAGCATTGATTCAGGTTTTGATTAATGATCATGAACTCTGAATCTTAGTTGCCAATGCTTTCTGGAATTTCTTCTGCTCATTGTTAAATAACTAAATTCTCCACTCAGGTCCCACCACAGTATTCAAAGTTAAAAATTCAGCTTCCTTCAAGTCTAAAAAATTAATATTTCCAATTCCTGAGCACTGAATTTTGTGCAAAGTCCTGTTTTTTACCGGACAATAATTCATCTTCCAATAAAAGAATTCCTGCTGTCATAATTCTTGCAGGATGTATCTAAAGGCCTTTTACAAATCTAATTCTGTTACTCGACAGTCGTGAGTTTTATCGTGTCATCCCAAACGTATGTGAGGGATCTTATAGGATGTCGGTACTTTATCAAATCTCTCCCTTTGGTCGAGATGACATACCGTAGTCAATAATATCAGTATCTTACTAGAATTAATGGCTCACGAATTCTGTTACTAATAGGTTAAAAAAGTAATGCTGGAAGACAAAACAATTGCAAGACTGGTCCTCAGGAGTTTTCAGGAAAATTTAATCCAGAGACTCGGACCAGACGAAGGAAGAGCGCTTAATGTACTTGGTAAGGACTTTTTTTATCTGGTAGATCAGCTTGCAACGAAACTTTTTGAACAACATGAAAAAGACGCTCCTCTGTTAGATTTGAGTGAATCAGAATTCCCTTGGGAACTTCAGGTTTTCGCAAATCAATTTTTACGAGAATGTGCTCAATCTTCCCGGCAGTTGACTCATTTTTGTCAGGGTTTAAGAAAAAAACTCGAGGATTCAGAGTTTGACCAGGAGTTCTGGAAAATACTTGATGAAGCATACCAGCATCATTTTTACGTTACAGACAGTAAAAAGCATTATCTTGTCTGAGTAAAATATTAATCACCTCATGCCTCCCGATACCAAAGAAATTTCAAAAGAAAACGATCCCTTAACTATAACCAGACCAACTACCTGGACTGAATCATGGATGGCCTCTCCCGGCCCCGTAACTGTTGTAGAACATCTAAATTTGTTTATTAAAGGTTTGGGAATGGGTACTGCTGATATTGTTCCGGGAGTTTCCGGAGGAACTATTGCATTTATAACTGGTATTTATCACAGCCTACTGACAGCAATTTCCTCAATTAATGGCAAATTATTCCGGCAAGCACTCCGACTGCGTTTCAAAGAAGCATTGGCAGAACTCCATCTGCGTTTCCTGATCACACTGGTTTCAGGAATTGCGGTTGCCTTAATCAGTACTGCACACCTGATGCACTACCTGCTGACAGAACATCCGGTACCTACGTGGTCCATCTTTTTTGGTTTGATCACTGCTTCAATTTTGGTGGTAGGCCATTCTATCAATAATCGTGTTACCAGTTTCCCTGCCTTAGCTTTAGGGACTCTGCTGGCCTACGGAATTACCGGGCTGATTCCGCTGCATACTCCGGAAGAACCATGGTATATTTTTTTCAGCGGAATGATTGCAATTTGTGCCATGATTCTTCCGGGATTGAGCGGTTCGTTTATTCTGCTGATTTTAGGAAAATATGTTTTTATCACATCAGCTTTAAGGAATCCATTTGCTCAGGACAATCTGGGAATCATCCTCATTTTCACTGCTGGATGCATAATCGGAATTATAGGATTTTCACGTTTTTTACGTTACGGACTTGAGCGCTGGCATGATTTCACATTAGCCCTTCTCACCGGCTTCATGATTGGTGCAATGCGGAAAGTCTGGCCCTGGAAAATTACTTTGGAAAGTCAAATAATACGGGGTAAAGAACATGTTCTCCGGGAAGAAAACGTCTGGCCGTTAGTCAATACGGAATTATGGATCTCAATTCTGCTGATGGGAGTCGGTTTCGCTTCAGTAATACTTTTGGATAATATTTCCAAAAACCGTGCAGAGGACTAAACTGTTTCCTCCAAATCTTTTAGCAAGATCCGCAGAGAGTCCAGCAGAACTTCACGCATTTCAACCTGTTCCACAGGTTTTTCGCAAGCAACAAAACTATCACAGTAATGCGAAATTGTTTGCAGAGACTCATGAATTTTGTCTGGAGTCATCCGGAATTTATTCACAGAATTTTCTCTTTCAGTATTTACATCTTCCAGCTCCAGCTTCTCCAGGGCCTGTCTTTCACGTACCTGCTTTAGTGTCTCCCGCAGTTCTCTGATACTCGGCGCAGACTTTTCTCCTCGCGCTTCCTGCCAAATCTCTTCACGTTCTTCCGGAGTTTTACAACTGCTCAAAAGATAAGCTCCGGAAGCAGTGTACCGTCCGATCTGTTCCGGATTTGCTGAATAAACATCTGCCACCTTTCGGCACTGCATAGCAGAAGAGTAGGGCATATTAATATTTTCTGCATACCAGGATCTTATTTGCTCTGTATTGAGTTTAGATTCCTTGAGCAGAGAATGCAGCGAAATTAAATGCAGCCCAAGTAAAAAATAATCATCAGCAATATTTTCAATAAATTTATTTATCCGGCTTACCACCTTCTGCACCTGAGGAGAACTTTTTTCGGTAGAATCCTCTACAGTGTCCAAGTTTAACTCCGGAAGGAAAAAATCGGTTTTGATCCGTCCAACCGGCAGAGTTGAACTTGCCGGAATCGATTTAGGATCCTGTGCACCTTCCTGTCGAATTTTACGTTGTGAATTTAAATTAATTTTTAGTGCTTTTGACATGATAATTTAGAATCAGAAGGCCTGGTTTTAACCTGATTTGCGTTCATCAAGACCGCAGGAATAATCTTATAGAATATCCAATAGAAAATTAAAGCAGATGAACTTGTAGAAAGTCAATAATCACAGAGAATCCTTCTGTCTCTGGATGATCCGACGCATTATTTCCCTGCAAAGCTGGTCGTACATTTCTGCTCCGCGGGTGCGACCCTTCCTGTAATCAAAAATATTTTGCTGAAATGCAGGTGCTTCCTGAATGGAAACAGATTCTTCAATCACCCGTTTAAACAGCAAATTCGACCACCTTTCCCGAAGTCCTTCAGTTATTGTTTGCGAAAGGTTTGTCCTTGGTTGAGAGCGGGTAATTGCAATTCCAAGTACTTCTGCTTTGCATTGACCCAACTTGCTTTCCTTGAATTCATCAATATAGGACATGATTTGGTCACAACCACTAAACCCAAGATAATCTGTTACTACCGGAACAATTACATAGTCAACATACATCAAAATATTGCGGCTGACGTCACTCCAACTGGGTGCCGTATCTATGATCACTATTTTATGATTGATTGATGACAGCAGGTTTTTGAAGAGTGCATCTTTGAAACGGGTTTGACTTAGATAACTTGAGGCCTCCACCATTGCCTCCCCCCCAGATGGAAAAAATGACAGGTGCCGTTCCAGCTCGATAAACTCAAAGTTACTGACTCTTCCCAAGATTACATTAGCCAGATTACAATGGTGGTCACGTTTGAAAGTGGTGGTGACATTTGCCTGAATATCTGAATCAATCAAGAGTACTTCACGTCTGGCTTTGGCAATACGAGAGGCTAAATTGATTGCAAGAGTGGTCTTGGCCTGCCCACCCTTCATGGTCATAACAGCAATTTTGATACTCACACCTCCTCTATTTTTTCATTCTAATTGGGAAGAAATAACCGCTAAAACGGTTATTAAAATCTATCATGCCTCCGATAAAGAACACAAGACATGAAAAGCGTCGGGCCTCTGCAAAGCTTTCCGGTAAACTTGTACTTTTAGTCGGTTAGTTTCAAACAGAAAAAGGCTGAGGTACATACATTTCGCAGGCAGGTGGGAGCCATATTCCCTGAATTTGTAAAAGACGCAGACGATACAAATATGCTGCACCAGTCATAATGTGCCAGGCCACTTCCACCGTTTTCCGGTTAGATACTTCTTCCAAATATGAGCCCTTAACCCAATAATTGAATGCACCCATTGCCGGACCGGCCCAAATTTGGTAATCAGACTCTCGTCCCTGCTCACCAAAGTTTGACCAGCGAGAAGACAAACCAAGATACCAACGAAAAATCAGGGCCATTTTACGCTTAGGGTTATCCTTCACACGTTCAATTTGATGAGGATCTCTGGCATTGAAATGTTCCTCCGTTTGCCGCCAGATTTCATCAATTGAACTCCGGAATACCTGCTGCTCCAGTTTTTCCAGCTCTTCTTGCGGAATTGCTTCGATGCTTTCATAGTTTTTATATAGTTCATACAGTTTTTTTGCTCTCATTGGAAACATGGTACCACGCTTAAGTACCTGTAATTCCACACCCATTTCAAACATATCCGCTGCCGGAGCCATTATTACATCTGTCATTTCTGCCTGGGCTAAAAGGCTTTTACTGTGCGCGGAGGCGGCAGCTTCCACACAGGACTGGTTGACTGAACCAGTCACTACATAAGCTGCACCCATCATAAAGGCGGCCAGGGCAGAAGCCGGATTTCCAATTCCACCCGCAGCTCCTACGCGAATTGGCTGGTTATAACCAAATTTTGCCTGTATTTGTTCTCGCAATGCTAAAATTGTCGGAAGAAGTAAAATCAGCGGACGGTTATCTGTATGTCCTCCAGAATCAGCTTCAACAGTGATGTCGTCTGCCATTGGAATATTTGCTGCAAGACGAGCCTGTTCTTCCGTGATACTTCCCTCTGAAAGTAATTGTTGAAGAATTGTTGCCGGTGCAGGCATCATAAATTTTGAAGCAACTTCTGTCCGTGATATTTTAGCAATAACCCTGTTTCTAATCTCAACCTGATTTTGTGCGTTGAGACGTAAACCAGCAGCCCGGTAACGCACAATATTTGGTGTCAGCCCGAGAAATGCCGAAGCCTCTACTGTTGTCACGCCATGCTTTAAAAATAAATCAACTGCTCCGCGTTCTATTGCATCTTCGCTGGGACTATGGATAAGATTGAAGGCATATGGCCCATTTGGTAAAGCCTGCTGAATTTTGTTGATTGCTTCTTCAATACGGGGCGGCACCAGGCCTGCAGCTCCAAAACTGCTTAGCAATCCTACTTTTCCGGAGGCAATTACCAGCTCCTCTGAAGCAATACCATTAGCCATCGCTCCAGTCATGTACGCCATGTTAATACCGTAAGCCCGCATAAATTCCGGGTCACCCAACTGCCCCACATGCAGAAGTTCCACATGTGATAAAAGTGACATCGAAGTGCCGGCTACAGAGTCTTTCAGGTCTTCAGCAAGGCAAACACCAACAGCCTCTCCATTTTGTACAACATATAATGCCTGGTCCAAACGTAGCAATTTGCTGCGGATATCTGACTCAGCAAAAGCAACCTTTTGAGGATCAATTGATGCTTGTTCGTTGTTTGTTGAAAGGTTGGAAGTGAGGCGAATTTGACTCATATTATATTATTGTACATAATTAAATTTGATTATCGATCAATTTTCAAAACTGCCATAAATGCTTCCTGTGGAACTTCTACCGAACCTACCCGCTTCATTCGTTTTTTCCCGGCCTTTTGTTTTTCCAGTAGTTTCCTCTTGCGGGTAATATCACCACCATAACATTTTGCAGTTACATCTTTGCGCATCGCACCCTGAGTTTCACGTGCAATTATTTTTGCACCTATTGCTGCCTGTATTGCAACTTCATACATTTGTTTTGGAATAAACTCTTTTATTTTTTTTGCCAGTGCACGTCCACGGTAGGGAGCCTTATCTCGGGGTACGATTAATGACAAAGCATCAACTATTTCACCATTCAGCAAAATATCTAATTTAACTAATGAACCTCTGCGAAATTCAATCAATTCATAATCAAAAGAAGCATAACCCTTTGAGATAGATTTTAGCTGGTCATAAAAATCCAGGACAATTTCATTTAAAGGAAGTTCATATTCAAGCATCACTCGATTTGGTGAAGGATACTCCATGTTGGTCTGCACACCGCGCCGATCCTGGGCAAGTTTCATAATTCCGCCTACATAATCCTGCGGAGTCAGGACGCGCCCTCGAATATACGGTTCTTCGATAAATTCAATCTCAACTGGTGACGGCAATTTAGATGGATTATCCACCCGGATAACTCCACCTTTTTTGAGATGAACCTGATAAACAACACTTGGAGCAGTGGTGATAAGTTCCAAATCAAATTCCCGTTCCAGACGTTCTTGGGTAATCTCCATATGCAGCAGTCCCAGAAAACCGCAGCGAAAACCGAAACCAAGTGCCGCAGAAGTTTCTAATTCATAACTCAATGAAGAATCATTCAGAGCCAGTTTACGCAAAGCTTCTTTAAGTTCTTCATATTGTTCTCCTTCCACCGGAAAGATACCGCTAAACACCATCGGCTTTGCTTCTGCATAACCAGCAAGCGCTTCCTGACTGGGATTTTCTGCAGTTGTGACAGTATCTCCAATTCTCGTGTGTCCAATCGTCTTGATGGAGGCACTTAAAAAACCGACTTCCCCCAACCCAAGTTCAGAGCACTCCTCACGAAAAGGAGTAAATACTCCCAGCTGAACTACCTCAAACTCTTTAGCAGTTGCCATAAAGCGAATTTTATCACCAACCCGCACTTTACCATCTATGATCCGGATCATTATGACAATTCCAAGATAGGAATCAAACCATGAATCGAAAATCAATGCCCTCAATGGCGCGTCTGGATTGCCTGCTGGAGGCGGCACAAAATCCACTACCTGCTGGAGGACTTCCTGAATGCCAATTCCCTGTTTAGCACTTACTCTGACAGCAATGCTGGTATCCAAGCCTATAAGCTCTTCAACTTCTTGACAAACTCTTTCCGGTTCTGCTGTAGGCAGATCAATTTTGTTCAAAACTGGCAGCACCTCCAAATCGTTTTCAATGGCCATATAAACATTGGCCAAGGTCTGCGCCTCCACGCCCTGTGCTGCATCAACAACCAGTAATGCTCCTTCACATGCTGCCAAAGACCGGGAGACTTCATAAGTAAAATCAACATGTCCGGGAGTATCAATCAGGTTCAGGACATATTCTTTTCCGTCTTCTGCCAGGTAATTCAAGCGCACACTCTGCGACTTAACTGTAATCCCGCGCTCACGCTCAATATCCATATTATCCAGCAGTTGCTCTTGCGCTTCACGTTCTGAAACTGCACCTGTCTCTTTCATTAAACAGTCAGCCAAGGTGGATTTTCCGTGATCGATATGAGCAATAATTGAGAAGTTCCGGATAAGGCTGGGATCAGGTGTTGTTTTCTTCATGTATTATTATACAAATATTAATATTACCATCCAGTGAGGACATGATGATTTTCCAATTGTTTAATAGTTCGCAACTCTGCTGACTGATTGACAGTTTTCGATGTGCAGACAATCGATAGTCATATAAATTATTTATATTTCTGCTTGTAATAGTGACAAACTCTTAGATATAAAATGACACACTTGTATCAAAATATCGAGTCCAGACTGCTTTCTGCATTAGTTTAAGAAGCATTACATACAGGATTGAAAAAGAGTATTCTGGTTTTCAAGTTGGGCTGAATCTGTTATTGTTTTGTTAAAGATTCACGAAATCTCTCAATCTGAAAATGTCTGATAGCAACAGCAAACTTACACCAGAAACATTCAAATTTCGCCACCGCCTTGAATTTACCCTTTTCAACAGCTTAAAACGTTGGGGCAAAGGTGCATCAAAAAAAACGCGGCGGCGTGGTACAATACTGCTTGATGGCCTACTTTATCATGGTTTGCGCATTTGCAGGAGTATAGTCGCAATCAATCTGGAGCTCGCTTTTCCAAAATTCTCAACTGTAGAACGGAAACAAATTGCACGTGCAAACTACCGATGGTTTGCCCGTTTTTGTATGGACGTTTTGCACATGGATGCTTGGAAAGGTCATACCTCAGAAATCGCAAAATGTCATAATTTGGAAATACTGGATCAAGCTTTATCAGAAAAAAAGGGTGTGCTTCTGATCAGCGGACACTTTGGCAATTGGGAAATGATTCCACCGGCCCTGGCAGAACTGGGGTACCCCGTTACCATGTATGTCGGACGGCAAACCAATCCGCTTACCAACGAACTTCAAAATACTGCACGTGCCAATTTTGGAGTTGAAACTATTGATAAAGGTAAAAGAGCCACCCTGCAAATGGGGAGAGCACTTGCGGCCAATAAAATCATTGCAATGCTGATCGATCAAAACGACAATAAATCTGATCTTTTTGTAAACTTTTTTGAAAAACTTGCTTCCTCCAGCAAAGGAACAGCCGCCTTTCATTTGTTGCGGGAAAGTCCGGTTGTACTAGTAACATGTCCTTATGTCGGTGATCATTTAGAAATATCATTTCAGCGCATTACTTTTGATCTTTCTGGAGAACAGGAAAAAGATACGCTGGCAATAACCCAAAAAATCACTTCTGCTTTAGAAAATGTGATCCGGAAATATCCTGAACAATATTTCTGGATGCACCGTCGTTGGCGCGCACGTCCTCAGGAAGATCCGGAAGATATATATTAACATCAACTTTTAAAGAACAAAAAATATTCTATGTCTAGCCGAAAACTTACCGTCAAAACTGAAAACTGGAGTGAGGAACCTTTTGCAATTTCAAGAGGAAGTGACGATAATTTCGATGCAGTTGTCGTTGAATTGGAACAAAACGGCTGCAGAGGATGGGGTGAAGCCACTCCGACTGAACACTACCAAGAGTCTGTCTCTCAGTCAGAAATGCTGATTGAAAATATTCGAAGCCAACTGGAAAACGGTTTAAGCCGCACAGAACTGCAGCAAACTATGCCAAAAGGCGCGGCCAGGAATGCAGTGGATTGCGCACTCTGGGATTTGGAAGCAAAACTTGCCGGAAAAAGGGTCTGGGAACTGCCGGAAATTTTTCTGCATTTGGGAAAGGAAACTCTTTCGGAACCAGAAAACGTAACAACTGTGTATTCGCTCGGTGTAGATACCCCGGAAAAAATGGGTGACGTCGCGCTGAAAAATGCCCAAAGACCAATTTTAAAAATTAAACTCACCGGCGAAGGCGACTTGGAACGACTGGAAGCAATCAGAAAAAATGCTCCGGAAACACGTTTGGTGGTTGATGCGAATGAGGCTTGGACTCCGGAACATTTTAATCGTTATGTTCCAGAATTAAAGCAGCTTGGAGTAGAAATGATTGAACAGCCTTTTCCCGCAGATAACGACAGTGTTTTGAAAACACTGGACCATCCCATTCCGGTCTGTGCCGATGAATCCTGTCACGACACCGCTGACCTTGATCGTTTAGTGGGACTCTATGAATTCGTTAATATTAAACTGGATAAAACCGGAGGACTCACCGAAGCTCTGAGTTTGCAGACCGCGGCTGAAAATAAGGGCTTTCGGACAATGGTGGGCTGCATGTCTGCAACTTCACTAGGAATCGCGCCGGCATTTTTAATTGCTCAGCGAGCAAAAATAGTTGACCTTGATGCACCGTTATATCTTTATGAAGACAGACCTTTTCCGCTTAAATATGACGGCAGTATTGTTCACCCACCATCACCGGAATTGTGGGGATAACAAGCTAATTTGAGTATCTTTCAACTATGACTTTTTCCACGAGCAAATTCTTCGCAGCAATGATAGACTCTGAAATGTTTTTTGTGTTTTAAGATCATTCAAACCGATGTATACTCTCCAGTTGTCGGAGCTGTAATATTTTTGAAGAACCATGAGTGAATCGAAACCCCGAAGAAAACTAGCCGCTATCCTCGCTGCAGACGTAGTCGGCTTCAGCAGGATGATGGGCGAGAATGAGGATCGCACGCTACACAACCTCAAAATCTGCCGTGCTATCACCGACGAGTCCATCGAGACCTACCACGGACGCGTCTTCGGGAGTGCCGGAGACTCTGTGATCGCAGAGTTCGCCAGTCCGGTGGACGCTATCGTGGCGGCGGTGGAATTCCAGAAGAACCTGCGGGACCGCAACAACGAGGTGGCCCCTGAGGACCAGATGCAGTTCCGGGTAGGGTTGAATCTTGGGGACGTGATCGTGGAGGGCGACAACCTCTATGGTGACGGGGTGAACGTCGCAGCACGGCTGGAACCCCTCGCCGAGCCGGGAGGCATCTGTGTTTCCGGGAAGTTCCACGACGAGGTTCGTCGCAAGCTCGATCTGGGTTTTGTAAGTTCGGGACCGCAGGAGATGAAGAACATCGAGGAGCCGGTTCACACCTTCATGGTCGAAATCGGCAGTTCCTCAAAGGTGCTTGAAGCCTTCGCAGTACCAGCGCCCGCAGAGCCGACACTGCAAGCCGCCCCGGAACGGCCTGCCACTGTTGAGGCCAAGGTTCCTGCCATCGCAGTGCTGCCCTTCACGAACATGGGCGGCGATCCTGAGCAGGAATACTTCGCGGACGGCATCACCGAGGACATCATTACGAACCTCTCGCTCTGGCGCACCTTCCCGGTGATCTCACGCAACTCAAGCTTCACCTTCCGGGGACAGTCGCACAACCTCAAGCAGGTCGCAAAGGAACTAGGCGCCCGCTACATCGTGGAGGGCAGTGTTCGGAAAGGGGGAAACCGCGTGCGCATCACCGCGCAGCTAATTGACGCTGAGGAGGACCACCACCTCTGGTCAGAGAAATGGGACCGCACGCTGGAGGACATCTTTGATGTGCAAGATGAGGTCTCCGAGGCTATTGCACGGAGGGTGGCCCCTTCGGTGACGGGACACGAGCAGAAACGGCTAACTCGAAAGCGCCCAGAAAATCTCAGTGCGTGGGAGGAGTATCTGCAAG
>Ga0208063_1000171_pt1 | contig 21846 bp, 31 predicted proteins | sample DeeseametaMP0203_FD_184219 | JGI IMG/M metagenome (GOLD analysis project Ga0208063, IMG submission 184219) | Marine microbial communities from the Deep Atlantic Ocean - MP0203 (SPAdes) | ecosystem: Environmental > Aquatic > Marine > Oceanic | place: South of Cape Verde, Atlantic Ocean... | reverse complement strand
TGGTCTAACGCGGCAGTAATACTAATTTCAATGCCTTTGCTAGATTGTGATTGTTGAAATTCAAGCGCTTTCGCTGCCAATGTTTCTGCACTGTCGTCAGTGACTTCGCCGTCTTTGTCGTCTTTATTAAACTCGTGAGTTAAACCCGTTTGTTCAGGCAGACCCTTTAAAAAACCCTGAAACCATTCTGCTGGTTTTAGCGCCTGGCTATTACCGTCAGCGGCAGCAAACTCAAAGGTGGTGTCGCCGTCATCCAGCTTGGCCATAAACTCAGCCACACCTTCAGTATTGGTTAAACGCGGAGCTTTACCGCTATTTACTTCGGTGTTAATAAAGGTGTTAGCCGCTGCAACACGCTGCGCGTATTCAAGCTTCGCGTTTTTAGCGTTAGCTGCATCAATCTGGTCTTGCAGCGCCTTTCTTTCTTTTTCATCCATTGCATTGTCCTCTTGGGTGGGTGGGGTGGCGTCATCTTCGCCTTTACTAAATTCAGCACCTTCACCCTCAATCCCTTTAGCACGTTCGTGCTCAGCAATAATGGTTTCTTCTTTTAACCATTCACCTTCGTAATGTGGCACAACTTTATCTGCCGCTTCACTACCAAAACGGTCAGTTAAAAAGCTGCGTAAGTTGCTCATAAGGCGGGTAAGGGCGTTTGATGTGTGCAGCGATATGTTGTCAATATCACCGGCAGCAAATTCTAGGGTAAGGGTATCGGCGTCATCAGCTTGGTTAAACTGCCAGGCTAAGCCTTCAACAGCAGGGGCTTTACCGCCCAAATAGCCAATGTGCACAAGTTGGTAGCCATTAGCCACTTTTTCAAGTTTTACTGAGCGGTTAGGGTAGCGCTTGCTTTCAACGGCTTGTGCAAACTCCGCGCAAACGTCTTCAGCTTTGGCAAACAACGAGCCACCAACCGCTTTTAATTCACTGGCCCAACCCCACGCAGGGTCGTCCATTTTTGGGTGGCCAATAACTAAGGGTGCAGTTTTAGGTTTAAAGTTAGCGACTACGCTGTTTAAATCAGCGTCGCTAAATGTGTGTTCAACGCCTTTAGAGTCGGTTTGTGTGCCTGCTCTAAAAACTTCAAACCAATTAAATGAGGTGTTTGGGGTTGTTTTGTTTGCCATGTTCCAAGTGCCAATAAACTAACTAAGTGGCACCCAGTGTAGGGGGGGAGTGACTATTGAACCGCTGGAAAAGACTTTACAACGTTAAGAATGGGGTAACGTATATAGGCTAAATTGAGTTGTTAGAGTTATCAATATATTTTATTAATAAGATGATAATTTAAGTTTCATATTTAAATCCCTAAATATATCAGTCATAGCGTTTAAACTATCTAAACTAATTAAATTACCTTTAAATGCATAAAGATCTTTTAGAACAAGCGACATGTTTTCGTGCCAATCAAGGATATTTAGATTTAACATTACATCTTCCCCTAAGTAATTTTCTTTATAGTAAATCATGTTTTTAGTTTCGAACTCAGTTATTAATTCATAATTTTCAACTATTTGTTCTGGAAATTCTCCTTCATCATCAGAGTTCATTAACGTTTCAGTGAGTTCAACAAAGTTGTCAATAATGTCTGAGCTTGGGGTAGCTGAAAAACTTACTATTGTCGAAGCTGGGTAAAGTAATAAATATAATTCGCGACTGTGTATATTAACTAGATGCTGCTTTTCTAAATAAGTACAATACGCTTCAAAGTGCTCGTGATGTTCAAAATAATTCTTGAGGTGGGTTTGTTGAACTGTTTGTTTAGATGCATGAAACCGAGCGACCATAACACTCAGCAGTATTGATATGGGTAAAAGTCCGATAGGAAACTTGTAATACTTAACAAAAGAATCTAAATGCTCAACCGTAAAACCAAAATCGAACCTTTTATGTATAACTAGCTCTCTAGTTAAATTCAGACTAAGTAGTAATGCAATAATTGCTGGAGTTAATAGCGCAAACCAAAATGAACAGTTCTTATGTAACGCTCTACTTTCATCAATTTTGATACAACGAGTAAAAAATTTTAAAATCTTATTGTTCATTATCAATTCCCTTGAACATAATTTGCAGAGTACTATATTAGAGAAATCCAAATTAACCAAGGACTGGATATGCTAGCAAAAAAAATAATCTTATTAGTTATAGTGGGTTTAACTGCCTTCTACTTAAGTATGTTTATTCAAAATAGCCCCATTCAAAATGTCGAATATGGTAAACCCGACGAAATATCACCTACTATGTACGATACGCTTACAAAGCTAATCGCCATCCAGCAAAACTCCGTGCTTACTACTTACATAAACAATCACTACACAGATGATGGTTACATCTCTACTGAAGAGTATGTATTAATAGCCCAACAGCAACTTGCCATCAATAAGCCGTTGCAATCTGAACTTAAAATAAATTACTCGCTAAAAAAGGCTAAATCAGATTTTGAAAAAGTATTACCGTTAAATCAGAGTTAAACCATGTTTAAACCCTGTTTAAATTCGCTTTAGCTTGTTTAAACAAGGTTTATGCATGCCAATGTAGCCACTAAATAAAATAGGACGCTTAAAATCGCTTACAGATGATTATGTTTTTTAGCTTTATACAAAATTTGCACTAAAAATGAGTCACCTCAAGCTTTAAAGGTTATGATCTCTATTTCATAAATCATTAAGATTAAACTTCACATCAGAAGGTTTAGTTTCTTTGCGATCATAACGGTGTCTATCAAAGTGCTTTTTATAGCTAGTGTCATGGAGGTTTGCATGAACCACCTCGCGATGTGGTATTGCAATAGCAAACTTTTTGTAGACTCCCATTTTACTTTTCTTTTCGACATCCTCACCAGTGGCGTCACACTCTTCATTTAAGATGTGCTCTATAACGGGCTTATAATCAATCAAATAAATAAGATCTTTCTTCTCATCACACCTATAACCACTCAAAATAGGCAAAAGGTGAATATCATTACTATCAATTCCTATTTCAGATATATAGCCTATATACACCTTATCGTTTGATAAAGTAAAAGCGATGGGTAACCCATATTCCCAAGAATTAAATGCAAGGTAAGTAAACTCAGGGGTTAAATCTTTCCTTGCCGCTCTTTTCCAGCTATTTAGAATAGGGTTTTCCTGCCTTTTTTTAGCTATCGCGTACTTAACCCTTGGAATAAACCAGCTAAATAAAAAGGTAAAAAAAAGTACAGATATTAAATTTACAGTTTCAAAACTCTGTCCAACGGAAGGGCTTAATACACTTAATTGAGAGCTAAACCATGCTCCCATAGATTGAGCAAAACAGTATTGAGCAATCACAGTGACAAAAATATATGCACATAAAAAGAGGATTAAGCCTGTAGAAGCAGCAAGCAAAAAAGTATGATAGCCTTTAGACGCCTCATATTTTGGGTAAAGTTTATAATTTGTTTTTCTGTAAATATGTCCAGCGATAGTAATAACTAGAATAAATATAACAGTTGGTTTTATCATAATTTCCTTATAAAAAAAGCGCCTTACGGCGCTTTTCTTTTGCTAGCTTTGCCTTACATAAGCTCTAGCTTGCCTAACCTGATCTTTAACTACTTCACTCTTTGATAGTGAATCTAAATCAGCAATAAAATACTTTCCACCAGAAACCTTTACTTTAATCTCGTCTGTATTTTCTTTAAACGTAAAAAATTTCTTAATAAATTTAAACATACTACACCTCCATTAAAAGGGAAGTGATCCCTTAACCCAACCCATAGTCACAATTTCCTATGCGACAGTCACAACTACTAAAAGTGATATTAGCAATATAATCCACAAATCAACCATTTTCAATAATAACCTGTGGACAATGCAGTAATAGTCGTGACTTTTCCTATAAAGCATAATAATTCTATCTCGCTTTTACAATAACCAACCCCAGTAACCCCCCCATGGAAAACTCTCTATTTCTATATCTAGTATTTACACGCAAGAGGTTAAAAGTTAGATTGTTTTTTTTATTTGAGGAAGATAACAATGAATGGAGATAATCCAGCAGCAAGGCTACATGCTATATTAGTAAAAGCAAAAGCAAAACCTAATAATCAAAACTGTAGAGTTGCGTGGTCTGAAATTTTAAATATTTCGTCTAAAAACGAATCTAAGTTCTTAATGCATATGGGCAAAGTGACAAGTCTTTCCCATGAAATTTTCGAATTTGTAAAAAATGAATACCCTAATCAATTAAGCACAACAACTCACTGGACAAAACAAGTCAATAGTGCTTTTTTAAAGCAAGACTACAATGGCCAATTCAGTACTTTTATAACAAAAATCGATAGCCATTCATTAGATAATCTCAGTTTATTGAGTGATCTAATCGCTGGCAAAACTAGCACAAAGGTTCTTCCTGAAGATTCTTTAAATTCAATGAGAGTTAAGGTTCAAGATCTTATAGATGAAATGATTAAATCAGACTTAACAAAAGAATTTAAACAATACTTAAATAAGGCATTAAATCAAATATTAGAGAATATTAATTCATATATTATTACAGGTATAAACCCTATTATAGATAGCTTAGATATGGTTTTAGGTCATGCAGTTACTGATATTGCTTACAGAGATGAATTGAGGGAAAGTGGTTTCGGAGAAAAGTTACTCGGTGCTTTTCATTTTCTCGCTAGCTTTACTACTTTAGCGGCAGGTATTGCGCAACATGAAGACTTAGGTAAATTTTATTTGTCTTTAGTAAATTAAAAAAGCCCCTAACTAGGGGCTTTATAAGCCTAACTTATTATTGAGCGGGTTTTCACCTATTGTATCGAGATTCTCAGTTAGTTCAGTATTATTCTGGTAGCCTAAATTAATATCACTCGTTAATTTTGAACGAGCTTCATCAGTCATTGTTTTCAGAACTTTTATATCTTCATTATCAACTTCCATAAGGTAATCATAAGTTTGATCATAATCACTACGATAAGATTCTCTTTTTCCTTCCGAAATATTGGGGTCATTTATCGCTTTTTCTAATGTATTTAATCTCGAGGTTGCTTTTCTTTTTAGGAAGAATTTAAAAATACTCAATGAGCCGTAGCTACCGGACAATTTAAAAATATAAGCAAGAAATAATGTTAAAGCTGGGATAAATGTAGTTATGGCAACTTTTAGCTGTTCAGATTGCAATTCACCAACAAAGTACAGCAAACCACCACCAATTAAAGATGCACTTGTATTAGAAATAGCAGCAACTTTTTTGGTCATTGCGTCTGACCTCGTTTCTGCACCTTTTCATAAAGTGCAGTTAGCTCTTCAAAGGAAGTGTCATTATTAACTCTGACTTTCCTTGTGACTAGAACTCCATCTACCTTTTCCTGATAGGTAACATTAACCCCAAAAAATTTACATAAGACCATATATACAACTGTCTTACCTAACCAGTAAAAAAAAGGCATTAGAGCAATTATAAGTATTATGAAAACTATTTTATCAGTCATTCTGCCTCCTTAAATAGTTGGGGAAAATATATAGTCATGTAGTTAAAGATATACTTTCTCAATATACCAGTTTTTTTCAGTTAGGCTGTTAGTTTTATATTTACCAACAAGCTTCACACGGTAAGCATCATCAAATATAGCCTCACCAGAGCCACTTTGCACATGATTAATAAAATGTTTATCTTGTACATTTACTCGAATGTTTTGATCATCAAAATTTATTCGCCACTGGCTGGGTTTATCTTTATGAGCTGTCAAAAATGTAATGCGAACTTTATCATGAATTTCATCTTCCATTACATTTTCTTTAACTGGCGTTTTTATTGCTCTAAAACTTGAGGCTTCTTCTTTTTCGACTTCAATCAACACCTCACGATTTTCGCTACCTTTATCATCAGGTTTTAATACCTCAAATACATCGATTCCCGCTTTATTCAAGGGTTGTTGCACTAACTTTTTAAACGCTCTTCTAATAGATGGTGATGCTATAGCCTCTTTCAAAAAGCCATCGACTACCTTGGCTTCTCCGTCTTCCTTTTTAAGAATACAGTCGCCACCTTTTTTGTTTGTTATTTTTTCAATTGGCTCGCCAGCAAGCCACTTTAAAGCGCCAATCAGGCCACCACTTGCTAATGCGCCGCTTAAGCCAATTGCAGCTAACGTACTCACTTCTGCGTTTTCAATTACATTTAAAATAAACTCAAAAGATCCTTCTTCAAAACCACCCTGAACCTGAACCTGCAGTTCATCATTAGAGCCATTTAGCTGCTCATGTACTTCTGTTATTAGGCTCTCTAATCCAGCTAAACAGTCGGCTAATAGTTTTAGGTCCATAGAATGTTTGTTTAAGGCCTCACCATCAAACCGCAGTATAATACTTTCCATAATTAAATTCTTATTTTGTTATTTATTTAAAGTCTATCTGTTGTCCGTTATAGTACGCACAACATCGATCAATCCACTTTACGTGTCCGTTGTAACACACGTTCTACACGACCAAGTACACTAAAACGCCCAGCGTTAATATCATCCGCATCAACAAAAAAGCCAGAGTATGCGCTGTTGTCGCTGGTAATGCTGTAACCCTTACTTTTAAAGTCGTACTGTATACGCTTTACAAAAATCTCATCATCAAATCTAAGCACGCAAACACCTTCACGCGCATCAGCAGGGTCGTCTACCAATGAAACGAGAGTCAAATCACCATCGTATAACGTACCTTCCATACTATCGCCGCGCACAGGTACTACCGTCAGCTTTTTATTATGTAAGTTATTTTGTTGCAGCCAACGGGTAGAAAGCTCAAACCGTGCTATAGGGTGTTCGGCAATAACCAAAGCACCACCGCCAGCACTGGCCGCTAAATCGTATTGTGGCACAGCCGTTAAATCAGCATGGCTGGTTTGCAGTGCTGTGATTTGAGTAGGTGCAGCGGCAACTGTTAACGAATCACCACTTATGCCAGTAATAATATAATTAGTGTCAAATCCTAAACCAGATAATAAAGCTAATTTATCAGATGGGATGGCAATTTGAGTCTCCCATCGACTGATCTGTTTTGATGACATTCCTAAAAAATCTGCAATTTCTTTTTGACTTAAATTCAGTCGGTTACGTTCTTTTTTAAATAATTCACAGACATTTATGTCTTGCAAGGGTTGATATGTAGACATATATGTCCTATTCTCACCACACATTAACAAAAACATACACTTTAAATCTCGCCAAAGAACATAAAAGCGTATGTAAACCAAAAGGCACTTTACAATGAAACCAGAGCAAATAAAACAAGCACTTGAAGAAAAAGGCTATTCACTGTCAATTGTGGCAGCTGCACTTGGCTTAAACCTATCTCATGTAAGCAGTGTTGTTTATCAGCACACCACATCCTACAAAGTGGCCGCTGCCATTGCCAAAATAATTGGCAAACCGGTAGAGGCTATTTTTCCTGACGTACCCGCTTATACCAAAAATAAAGACACCCGCAGCCAAAAAGTACAAGCGCTGCGCGAGCTTTTATCGGCTGAGTGACAGCATCGGTAATTACGCATTTTAAATCAATGTAATTTTGTAAGAGATTTTTACCTATGGAACAGTTAACAATGGCACAACAAAAACAGATGACCAAAAGCATACTTGACGCAGACGTAGCGCCAGATTGCGATATATACCATTTGTTTATTCACAGTGTTTGCTCTGCTATGAAGCGCTCAGGCTTTAGCCGCCCCGTAATAGCTGACCGCATGAACGACGCACTACACTCGCAAAACAACGAAGTTGACCAAGCCAAACTTAATAAATGGCTAGCACCCAGCCAAGCACACTACATGCCCATGCACTTTTTACCGGCACTGTGTTACGCCGTGCGCTCAACCGAGCCTGCCAATATATTGCTCAAACCTATTTTATTTAAAGCGGTCGATCAGCGATCGCAGTTATTGCAGCAACACGCTGAGCTGCAAATGGAGATTGAAGAGCGCACCGCCATGCAACGCTATATTGCAGAGTCGTTACTGACAAACGACGACAATCAAGAATGACGCCACCATTACACCACCCGCTATAAAACCCAACTAAGGCTAAAAAATAATGACTATCAAAGACCAAGAACCGTCTGAAATTCAGGAAACTGGCCCTAAAGACGACACAAATATTGATATTAACAATGCAAATTTTAAGGCACTAGCTAAGTCATTGGGTGTTGATTTAACTATGAGCACTGACGAGCTATGGCAAGAGGTAGCAAAACTGGAGCAAGAAGCTAAGCAAAACCAATTACATCTAGCAGCAGCGCAGCGCCACGCTATAAAGCTAGGAGGTGGCCATGAGCACTAATTTAGTAGATGTAGTAGGCAAAGAGAACGCCAGCGAAATAGAGCATCAGCTACAAAAACTTAAAACCCCACTGAACATAGTGATGCCGCAAAGCGTAGCCGAATGCATGGACCGCGTAGTGTTTTTAGCAAACCGCCAATTTACCGATGCCGCTGAGGCCGGCTTTATTTTGCTTAATGTAAAAGAACAGGTTTCTCATGGTGAATTCTTAGCTTTATTAGAAGAACGAGGTATTCACAAACGCACGGCACAGCGCTCAATAGCTATTTCTAAAATGCTCTCAGCTTTACCTAAAGGCAAAAGCGACAAATTGTCGCTTTTGAATATGAGTCAACATCAATTAAGCGAGCTGACTAAAGTACCGCTTGAGTCTATTGCCCAGTTAGATGATGACGACCTTGATGTACTAGCCGAAACCAGCGGTAAAGAAATTCGCGCCCAAGTACAAAAGCTAACTGAGCGAACGCAAGACCTTGAAGAACAAACTGCAACATTAATTAATGCCCTTGAAACTGAGCGCTTAACCAAAGCCCCTAAGCAAATGTACGAGCTACCAATGCTTGTTGCACAGGTGCGCCAAAAATCCTTTGCACACAATGTCGTTGTTAATGAGTCGCTTGAGGAGTTTATTGCCATGGCCGAGCAACTTTGTAACGCCCGCGACCTTGATTTAAACCACCGTATAGGCGCAGCGCAAACAACCTGGCATTTATGGTTAGCCGTACAGCAACGCATCACCCACATGTTAAACCGTTTAAGCGGCGAGTTTGGCCCCGAGCATTTAGCCGGCGCTGAGTGCATACCGCAATTTGCCGAAGACGAATGGCAAGACGCCCAAGCAAACCGTGAATACATGCTCGCCATGTTTAACGACCGTATTAAAACCCGCGAGTAGGAGAGAGCAATGCATCCTGCAGTACAAAAATACAATAAGTTGCCAAGCACAGGCTTGGAACTAAGTTGGCAAAATGCCAGCGAAACAGCCCGTAAAAAAGCCCAAAGTAGGGCGGTAATAGTACGCCATTTATTAACCCAAGAATGCGCGTTACCAAAAGCGTTTGAAGCACTGGTTAATGCCTACCGCACCAATACAGCAATGGCTACACTTTCAACCGCTATTGATGCACTGGGTAAATTACCCGGGCGCGCAACCATTTATAATTGGTGCAACGCCTATAAAGACAACGGCATTAATGGCCTATTACCCAACCACAAAGGCAAAGCACAAACTCAGTACAGCTGGCTTGCCCGTAGCCTTGAGCTTTATCACAGCCCTAATAGCCCAAGCTTTGCGCAAGTGGCAGATCAGTTAAACAAAGAGGGCTACAAGGCTGAGCATCACCAAGTACGTCGTTTTATAAATGGGCTCCCCCATGAACTAGGCCCACAAAGCCCGTACCGCATGGGCGCAAAACTGTATCGTGAAAAACATAAAGACCACCTTTTACGTTCTACCGAAAATATGAAGCCTGGCGTTATGTATAACGGCGATGGCCACACGCTCGACGTATACCTAGCTCACCCTAAAACGGGCAAGCCTTACCGCGCAGAGTTAACTGCGTTTCAAGACGTAGCAAGCCGCTGCATTGTTGGTTGGGAACTCGGCTACGCAGAAAGTACGCTCGATACACTCGCAGCTATTAGCCGCGCCATTAAAGTACATAACAACGTGCCTGCCATGTTTTATCTCGATAACGGCTCTGGCTACAAAAACAAACTAATGAACGACGACACCACCGGTTTTTATGCTCAGTTTGAAATAGACGTAATATTTGCCATACCAGGCAATGCCCGCGTTAAGTGGATAGAACGATTCTTTTTACACATGGAAGACCGTGTTGGTAAACGTTTTAGTACCTATTGCGGGCGTGACCACAACGATCGCCATAAGCAACTGGTACTTAAAGAGGCTAAACAGGGTAAACGTAAGCTACCGACAGTAGACGAATGGATAGCTGAGTTTAAAGCATTTTTAAACGACTACCACAACAGCGAACACCCCGAGGTTAAAGGTAAAACCCGCCAACAAGTGTGGGATGAAAACATTGAGCGCGTGCCACCGGTAGAGGGTGATTTTGTCATGCTACCACGCGAAACCGTCAATATTCGCCGTGGCCGTTTCCGCCTGCATCAGCGTGATTATTCAGCTGACTTTTTACACCAGTTTAACGGCCAAGAGCTTGTTGCCGCTTACGACCTACACGACGACAGCTACACCAAGCTTTATAAGCTAAACGGTGAGTTTTTAATGTTTGCTAACTTAAAAACTAAATCGCACGCGGTGCCTACATCTCGCATCGAGCAAGCCGAAAGCAAACGCCGTACTGGTCGCTTAAAACGCATAGACACCAAACGCCGTGAAATTGAAGCCCAAGAGAATCAAGAGCGCATTATTGATGTTGACTCAGTGGCGAAGTTTGCAGCACCCATTAAAGGTATTGAAGCACAAGAAGCACCGGTAAACATTTTTGATTTTGATGTAACACCAGCACAACCACAACACGAAATCGACCTAAACGAATTACTAGACCAACCTAATTTACGAAAGGAAACAACCTATGAGCTATAGCCAACCACACCCATATACAGAAGAACAATCGCACCGTGTTGAGCTTATAAACCAAGAGCTAAGCACCACAGGTATGACAGCCGAAGAACTTAACTGTGGTTTTGCACTGCAATCAGTTAAAGAAGTACTCGCGAACAAATGCACCATTAACCCTGAAAAAGTCATTGTGGCTATGTGGCATAAGCTATTTGGTGAGGCGGCCATCACCGAGATTGAAAAACGTAACGGCTTTAATAAGTCGTATAACAAAGCTGATCGTGAGCTGGCAGGGCGTATTTGCCTGCGCTTACAATCACCTGAAATACGCGATCAAAACATTACTAGCGCAAGCATTGCAGTGAGTATGGGTAAAAGCCCTGCATCTATTAGCCAATTAATTAATGGTAAATACAACGCAAAACCTACTAAACATTTACATGATATTTGGGCACTTATTTGCCCTGCAGAAGTTGATCAAGGCAAACCTAGTAAAGAGCGCAAACAAATAAGTATTGTTTACGGAGATGTGCGCTTTATTCCTACCAGCACATCAAAACTTATTGCTATGGCCTGCGACCAAGCCCGCCAACGTAAACGCTTTAGTGTGTTTGCTGGTCAAGCGGGCTTGGGTAAAACCAAGGGCATTACGGAGTATTGCCGCCATAACAAAGAAGCTATTTTAATTGCCGGCAGTGAGCAAACCAGCAGTACCCAAGTGCTCGAGCAACTAACTTTAGCCCTGGGCTTATCGCGCTGCCCAAGCGCGTACAAAAACATGCAAAAAATTATTCAAGCGCTGCGCGATACCGACCGCTTAATCATTTTAGACGAGGCCGACAAGTGCAAACCTAACTCGCTTGACCCGCTGCGTACCATAAGCGACCAAGCCATTGTTGGCGTAACCCTGGTTGGAAATATTCAGTTAGTAGACAAGCTACAAACTCAAGAGCGTTACGAACTCATTGCAAGCCGCGTGTGCTTTTGGCCTAAGCCTATCGGCCAAATTACCGTTGAAGATATTCGCACCCTGTTTTTAGAGCTCACCGAGGGCACCGTAAAACTTGCCCAAGACGACGCAAAATGGTGGCAATGGCTGCACAAACGCGTTGAAGGTAACGCCCGTGAACTGGTTGAAAACTTACTACCGCACTTGCTTAACCACACTAACAAAAACCCAGACACCGCCGTAGACAAGTTGTTAGTCAATGGCATTTTTTCATCAGTACTTAATAAACCAGCGGTTTAAGCGTTGTTTAAACACACTTTAAATAAGGATTTAATTATGCCATTTACAATAAAGTTAAACACAGAACGTTATACAGCACATTTAGCGTTTAGCTCGTTGGTAACAAACGCAATAATGCTAAGCCTACTTGCTAAAAAAGACCCACAAGGCGAGCTAATAAATAAATGCGACGGCAATATTAAGGCGGCTTTTGCAACCCTTGCAGCCGACAAGCTATTTAGTATTCATCATGTACACGAAGTTAACTCACATGCACATACTGCTAGGCGTTTTAATACCATATATCGTGAATTCCCGCTTATTTATACCGAGGGCATGAAAGATTGGGGCATTAAAATTATTGGTATAGGCCAAGCCCCACAGTTTGAAATTGAAGCTCTGGAGGAAAGCGCATGAGTAACTTGATCCAACAAATCAAAATGGCACAAAAGGCGGCGGGGATCGACCAAGATACCCACCAACTTAATGTGTCATACATTTGCGATGGCCGTGTAAACACCAGCACAGGGCTAACCAAGCTTGAACAACAGCAGCTGCTTGCACGTTACCGTGCTATGAACCCAAATGCGGTTAAAAAACAGTTACCCGCACAGCTAAAAATGATTTACAGCCTATGGGGTCAATTAAGCCGCGCAGGGGCAGTAAATATCGATTCAAAACAGGCCTGTGATGCGTTTTGTGAAAAGCATTTACAAGGCAAAAAGCTTAGCCAAAGCGCCCTGCAATGGCCGCACATTATTGAAGTACTTAAGCAATGGTTAGCAAGGCACAAAGCTAAGCAGGGGGCGTAAATGGCTAATTACGAAGAGTATCAAAACTTTACTATTAACCCGCGTAAGCCGCCTTATACCGAGGAAAAGCGCTATCGTAATGTTAAAGATAAAGACAAGCAAAAATGCCGTATTCGACGTGATGTAGAGGCTTACCAAGAGCAACGCAAAATAGACCGCGAAAATGGCTTAGATTATTTATTTGAGGAGCAATCATGAGCGAATCAACAATAGATTTACGAGTATTACCCCATGGCCTGCGCCGTATTGTTAAGCATTTAGGGGTTGAACAAACCATTGCAGTGCTTAGCGAGCAACAAGGGCAAATGTTTTATATTCCTGAAAAGCCAAGTGAAGAGCATGAAGTAGTAAAGGTATTTGGTGAAGCACTAGTGCAAGAGCTGATAGACGCAAATGTAGGCTCAAGCTATCAAATACCCATGCTGCACAAGGTGCTAATGCAAATTCGCAATCAACAAATTTGTGAAGCCCTGGACAGCAAAAGCAGCAACATTCAACAGCTAGTAAAGCGTTTTAAGATCACCCGCCAGCAAGTAAGCAGTATTTACAGTGCATATCAAGACGAACGGGCGCACGAAACACAATTAAATTTAAGTTTGTAAGGTGAAACCATGGAGTTATTAAAAGAGATTAAAGCAGAATGCCAAGAATTTTTTAATGAAGCTATATTACGTAGTAAGCCAGTTATTCATTACAAATGCCCTGAGTGCAATAACACGTTAAAAACCATGCGCCCACCACAGGGCGAGGTTTATAACGATCACACTGTGTGCATTCATTGTTGGTTTGAGTTCATCCGTATTACCGACGGTAATGAGGTAAGAATTCAAAGCATTCCCAAGCACAAACATGCAAAACAATAACTTTGTACTGCTAACTGCGTTACAACTTAGCGGCGGCGCTAAACCTAAGCAGTGGCAGTACAACTATGGTTTAAACCTGCTTAACCGGTATATCAATCAACGCAAGTTATTTGGCTTAGACACAACAGGCATGATGGACGAATACCGCGAAGCATTTAGAGAGATTAAGGGTAACTGATGGCAATTGAATACCAAACTTACGTAGTAAAATTTGAAGGCGAAGTACCACCTGTAACTGCTGGTTTGAATATCAATGGCGGTAGTTTGCGCCGTGTATGCTTTAATAACCAAATGGCGTTAAACGATGATGCTAGGCAATTAATTGAAGATTCGCTGGAAGAAGGCGCGCTTACACAGCGACAAGTAGACGACCTATTAAACGAACTTTTAACTCTGCTTTAAACCTCATTTAAATTAAATTGGCTTGCCCTCTTGTATTAGCAAGCCTTTTTATTCTACCCTAATAGACCAGCTCGAAAGCCCCAGCCGCAAACAACTTTACAGTGTTACCCAATCCCCTAAATTGATTTACTACCAGCATGACAAATACAGTGCATGCGCCATTTATTGAGTTATTAGCTCAACAAATTATTAAGGCCAGTTCTAAAGCTGAGCAAATTGCAATTTCTCGCCGTTGCCCGCTAAAAGACCTGCCCGCATTGCGTACCCGCGTTAAAGCGCTGATAAGCTCAGCGAACAAAATGCCGGCGCGTAATACCCGCTTACCTGCCTGTTACGTCCTAACAAAACAACGTTTAACTAAAATGAGGACTGAGCAGCATGGCGCTTAAAAGAAAAGTGGTGGTACCGACTGCCCCAAGCTTTACGTTTCAGGAATTAGTACCAAAAGCCATATTTGAGCTTTATCAAGACGACCCTTTGTTTTTAATCAACCTATTTGATGATCGTGCATTGCGTATGCTGCAAAAGCTACGTGATAAATTTGGCCCATGCACCGTAAATAGTTGGAGCTGGGGCGGCGCTAACCAGTACCGTGGCTACCGCGCTCTTGACTGCAATGTGGGTGCAAAACGCAGCCAACATAAGCTAGGCAAGGCCTTCGACTGCAGCTTTAAAAACTACACTGCCCAGCAAGTACGTAACTACGTATTAGCCCACCCGCAAGAATTCCCCTATATCACTGCCATTGAAGGTCAAGTGAGTTGGTTTCATTTTGATGTACGCACGCCTACATGGACGGGCATTAAAGTATTTAACCCGTAAGGACCACCCATGAACCAAGAACAAGAAAACTTATTATTTCAAGCCATCGGTGAAATTCAGGGTAGTCAGGCGGCTATTTTAAATGACTTAAAAGACATTAAAGCCGATATCCATCAAAGCATCGAAAAAAGCGAAGCGCGCCAAAAAGAGATAACTGACGGATTAAAGCTTGATATAGAAAAAAGCGAAAAACGACAAATTGCGGCAATTAATAAGCAAGATGATCGCCTGACTAAAGTTGAAGAAAAACTAACAAACCAACGCGTTAAAGTAGCTGCTATGGGTGGAACAGCTGGTTTAGCTGTATCGTTAATTGCCTACGCTGTAAAAAATGGGATGGCAGGCTAATGGCACACCCTGCGGAAAAGAAAAACGCAGTTCGTCACAGCTATGTAACAGAGTTGCTTGCGTTGAGTGTTGCTGCGATTAAGCACAATGTGGCCGATGGGACCGCAAGGCGATGGAAAATGGAAGCCAAAGAAAACGGCGACGATTGGGATTTAGCCCGTGCAGCAAGCCGCCGTAGCGAAGGTACTGCAGGGGAGTTTACTACCGATTTCATTGAAGAATTCACCATTCAAGTTAACGAAACATTTGAGCTTTTAAAATCACCTGAGGGCGCCGCGCTGCCACTTGATCAACGAACCAAAATACTCAGCTCACTCACCGATATGATGAGCAAAGTCATGAAAGTGTCGGGCGGTAATAAACGTCTTGAAAAGCGGACTATTGCTACCGAAGTACTTAAAATTTTGGCTAAGTTTGTATCCACGAAATACCCTGAATTTGCGCCAGAGTTTGTTGAAATACTTACCGCCTTTGGCCCTAAGCTCGACACGGAGTTAGATGACTAATGGCTGATATGAATTCACGTGAATTTTTAGCTGAAATAGAGCAAATAACTGGTTCGTTGCGCCGCGATATTGAAGCAAAAGAGCGCAACATTGACCCAAGCCCCGCAGCAATTAAAGAGCGTCGTAAACGTGTACTTAGTGGCGACTTTGAGTTTTTTGTGTATACGTATTTCCCACATCATATGTGGCTTGATGACAATCAAGAGGCTTCTGAGTTTCAAAGCTACTTTATGAACTGGTTTCCCGAAGCACTCAAGCTTAAAAACGGGTGGAAAAACTGGTTTGTGGCCCCGCGTGGTGAAGGTAAAAGTACCCTTGGCGTAAAAATAGCGCCCGTGTATGTTGCTGTGCAGGCACTACTACAAGAGCCTGATATATGCCAAGACCTGGGCTTAGAGAAGATAACCCAATTTATCGACTTTGTTATTTTGTTTGGCGCAGAAACCAAAATGCCAACCAAAACACTCGAGGTAGTTAAAACCGAGCTGCTTAACAATAATAACCTTGCGTTAGACTTTCCCGAAGTGTGCCAAAAATCCCCCGTATGGAAATTAGGCGAGTTTGTAACGGCGCAAGGTGTGCGGTTTGAAAGCCGTGGTGCTGAGCAATCTGTACGTGGTACGTTCCATGGCGCAAGCCGCCCTAAGCTACTGCTATCAGATGACATTATTACCGATGCCGAGGCTAAATCTCCCACTGAACGTGATAACCGATGGCGCTTCTTAGAAGCAGCAGTGCAATACCTTGGCCCACCAGATGGCACCGTTAAATTCCTAGGTGTAAACACTGTTTTAAACAATGATGACCCAATAAGCCGCGCCGAAGAAGCACCAGGGCACATTGTTCACCGCTTTAAAGCCATTGAACAAATGCCTGAACGCATGGACCTATGGGAAGAATGCCGCGATTTAATGGTGCATGACGACAAACGCTTTGAAAAACGTGCCGCGGCCAAAGGTGATGCGGTCTCAACCGAGCAAAAACCCTCGTTTAAGTTTTGGTTAAAGCGTAAAAAGCAAATGCTTAAAGGTGCAACTACCAGTTGGCCAAGTGTGCGTTCGCTTTACGATTTAATGTGCATGTGGGCGGCTAATAAGCGTGAGTTTAACCGCGAAATGCAAGGCATTGCCAAAAGTGACGAAGAAGCCATATTTTATCAGTTTGATTTTTGGGTTGACCGCCTAAGCGATTGGATACCCTACGGTGCATGTGACCCAAGCATGGGCAAAACCGAAAAGGCTGACCCCAGCGCTATATTAGTAGGCTTTTACTCTAATGAATTACAAAAGCTACATGTTGAATATGAAAGCCGTAAAGTTCGTGGTACCAGCCGTTTACTTAACGATTTAATACGCGCACAAAAAGAATATAACTGTCGAGTGTGGGGCTTTGAGAACAATAACGCCTTTGATTTTATGCGCAGCCAATTTATTACTACAGGCCTAGAGCAAGGTATAGCGCTACCGTTACGCGGTGTTACTGCAACCATACCTGCTGAGGAACGTATAGGCTCGTTAGAAACATATGTAACGAATACTCCCGCACAAATTGTCTTTCACTCTCGGTGTCGTTTACTCCTTGATGAGCTTGAAAACTGGCCAGAGAAGCAAACAAACCATCACTACGATTTAAGCTGTGGCTTAGCCATTTTATGGATGGTAGCCAGTACTGGTGCGGGCGGTATTCCCCGTGTTAATAGCCGCAAAGTGACCAAACAAATAAGGGGCTATCATGTTTAAAAGCAAGCCACGTATTAAATCTAACGCATACGCAGCGCTTACCCGTATGTTTGACCAAAACCGTTTAGAACCAAGCCTAACGTCGCTTATTACTGAGCTACCAAACCCTGATCCAATATTGCGCCGCGCTGGTAAAAACACCGCTATTTATGAAGAGATAGCCCGTGATGCACACGTTATTGGCGAGTTGCGCTCGCTACGCAGTGGCTTATTCAGTTTTAATACTGAGCTTGTGCCAGGCGGTGACGATGCTGCCAGTTTAAAAAGTTATGAACTGGCTAAAGCCTTTTTTGCTCGTAAACCCTGTGCTCATACAGAATGGGCCGATATGGACTGGCACAATTACAGCGCAATTTTAAACGGTTTTAGTGTCACCCATTTGGGCAAATACATTAAACAGGATGGTCATTGGCAACCTGAGTATGTAGAGACCTGGCGTAATAGCCGTTTTGCATTTAACAGTGATCACGAACTACTAGTAAAAACCAGTGATAACCCACAAGGCGAGTTAGTTGATCAACGGCGTTGGTCGTGCGTTCGCCATATGCCAAGCGCCGAAAACCCGTATGGTATTGCATTATTAAGTAGTTGCTTTTGGCCATGGACGTTCAAGCATGGCGGCTTTAAGTTTTTTGTGCAGCTGTGCGAGCGCTTTGGTATTCCATTTCCTGTGGGTAAATACCCAATAGGCAGTAAAGATTCAGACATAAATAACTTACTTGATGGGTTAGCTAAGCTTGTTCAAGATGGCATAGCCGCCATACCCGATGACACCAGCATTGATATTATTGAAAGCAAGCTATCTGGCGAGCCAGTGCCCGAGCGCTTAGTTAACTTTTGTAATGCTGAAATAAGCAAAGCTTTAACCAGTCAAACCTTAGCAACAGAGCAAAAAAATGGCGGCGCACGTGCTGCCAGCGAGACCCATGCAAAACGTGCTGGCGACAACCAACGCTCAGACAGGGCGCTTGTAGCCTCTTATCGTAATCAGCTTTTAAATTCGCTTCATACGGTAAATTTTGACGGTGGTGAGCCGCCAAAATTCATATTTAAAGACAAACGCGAAATTAACACTGACACAGTAACTCGCGTACGCGAAACAGCGCGTATTGTGCCAGTTGGTGAAGAGTGGGCATATCAAGAGCTCGGTGTACCAAAGCCAAAAGACGGTGAAGCAATACTTGACGTGCCCGACGAAGGCCACGGTATTGCAACACCTGCTAAAACCGAGTTTTCAAAAAAAACAACCGACAGCGTAGAGCTTACCCACAAATTGGATGTATTTGACCACGCAACTGACGACACCATTAAACAGATTTATCAATTTGCTCAGGCAGCTAAAAGCCTAGACGAACTTAAGCAAAAAATAACCTCACAATTTCCTGATATTTCAGACTCAGCACTGGTAGACGTTACCAAAACAGCTATGGAGTATGAATTTATGGCAGGCATGAACGAGGCTAATTCAAAAACTGTGGAGATAGACGATGAATAATGTTCCTGAAGGTTACTTAAAAGATGGTAAAGGTAATTTAGTTGCCATTGCAAACATTAAACAAACTGACTTGATCAAAGATGAGTTTGTTAAAAAAGCCATTGATAAAGCCCTTGAAATGCAAGAAACACTGGCAGAATTTAAACAAAGCCTAATGGCTGAAGCTGACGATTTTATAGAGCTATTAGCGCAAGAGCATGGCGTTAACTTAGGCGGTAAAAAAGGCAATGTGACACTACGCACTTTTGACAGCCAATTAAAAGTCACCCTACAAACTCAAGAACGCATTGAACTTGGTCCAGAGCTTAGCCTTGCAAAAGAGTTAATCGATCAATGCCTGGACGAATGGACCGAAGGCGGCAATCAAAACATTAAAGCCATTGTAAGCAAAACATTCAATACCGATAAGCAGGGTTCACTTAACCCGCAACGCATTTTAGCCCTGCGTAAACTTGAAATTTCAGACGATTCTGGCAAGTGGACCAAAGCAATGAATATTATTGCTGAGTCTGTTGGAGTGGTTGATTCAACCCGTTTTATCCGCTTTTACAAGCAAGATGATAAAGGCATAGAGCAAGCTGTTTCACTCGATATAGCAAAACTGTAGCGGGGCGCTTATGGCCATTTCTAAAGAGCAGTGGGCAGAGATAGAAAAGCAGTAAAACTGAATACCACACATGTGATTTTACAACCGCTAAAAGCCTGGTTTTTCAGTATAAAAAGCTTGAAGGTTTAGAGCTTATTAAAATTGGCGGCAAAACTTATGATGACTATATAAAGGTATAACTATGGACCCGATTACGATAGCACTTGGCCTTGCAAAGCTCACAGGCCTGGATAAAAAAATAGGCGGTTGGATAGGGGGGGATAATGGATCAAAGGTCGCGTCGAAAGTTGTTGATATGGCGCAAACCATCACCAATGGGGGGTCTGCGCAAGAAGCTATGAACCGTATTCAGCAATCCAGCGCACTACAACAAGAACTTAGGCAAAGCATTTTAAACCGTGAAAAAGAGCTTGATGATTTAGCGTTTAAAAACACCCAAAGCGCCCGCAACATGCAGATACAGGCACTTAATCAAGATGATAAGTTTTCTAAACGCTTCATTTATTACTATGCGTGGTTTTGGTCGGTCGCAACGGTTATATACATAGGTTGTATAACGTTTTTAACCATACCGGAGACCGCAACACGCTTTGCAGACACCATTTTGGGCTTTATTTTGGGCACCGTTGTAGCGTCAATATTGAATTTCTTCTTTGGTAATAGCCGTGATAATTCACGTAGAAATGAAATTCAAGACATTCAACAGTCGCTAAAAGAGCACTAATATGGCCTTACTAGCTCCACAATATGGCGACCTTGTTAAGTTCGAGGAAGCCATTTCTCATTTCAAAGACAAAATAAAGCTTACCAGTGAGTCATATAAAGACTTACAGGGCTTAATTCACGCCAAAGCATTTACCGTTGCCGGTGCAACACAAATCGAAATTATAAACGAGCTATATAAAGCAGTAGATAAAGCGATAAGTGACGGCGAGACTATATCGGACTTTAGAAAACGCTTTGACAAAATAGTTGGTGATCACGGTTGGTCATACAATGGCAAACGGGGTTGGCGTACAAAAGTTATTTATCAAAACAACAAAAACACTGCGCGTGCAGCTGGACGTTGGCAACAACAAGAGCGTTTAAAAGAGCGCAGACCTTATTTATTATACTTAACTGCAGGTGATAGCCGCGTAAGACCTGATCACGGTAAGTGGAATTACATTTTACTGCCAGTGGATCATTCGTTTTGGGATACGCATTATCCGCCGAATGGTTATAACTGCAGGTGCAAAGTGGTATCACTTAATGCGCGTGATATTGCACGCATGGGATTATCAGTAACTAAACCAGAATCAGTTAAAAAGTTTACTGAGTCATTTAAATTTGTAGACCCATCAACAGGTGAAGAACTGAGTAAGTTACCAGGCATTGATTTGGGTTGGGATTATAATCCTGGTAAAGCATGGCTAGGCGCAGACATTGCAGCGGGAAAATCAGTTATGACTATATCAACTGACATTCAAAAGCTAGCGGTACCACAATTTAACGAAGCAGTTTTAAAATCTCAGCAGTACTATATAAAGCAGGTAAACTTACACGCAGCAAAGTTAGCGCTTAAAAAGTCGGTACCAGATACCCAGCAATTTACGTTAGGGCACTTGCCTGTAAATTTACTAAACGAGCTATCACGTAAAAACGCACCTATATATAGTAGCGCTGTTACTATCAGCAGTGCTCAAATTGAAAAGTTCTTAACTGGCCAGCTAGCAATTGAACAAGTTCACGAACTAATGAACGCTGTTCAAAAACCAAATACATTTGCATATATAGGCAATCAAGTAAAAATATCGTATCAAGGTTTTATGATCACTGTAGAGCTAGGCCCAACATTTAATACAATTGTAGCTGCCGAAAAAGTTTAAATATCAGCAGCTCAAAATATTTAAACAGTGTTTAAAAGGCGTTTAAAGTGTATTTAAAGGAAAGTTAAACGATCAACAATGATCTAATTCTAAACGTATAATGAGCAGGAATGATTGGATAATGAGTCAGTTTGAACAAGGTTCGTCTAAAACCAAGCGTAATCTAGATTTATTGAATTTTGCGCTCAGGGTCCACTAAACCCAGTAATAATAGGCTTTTCCAAAAGACGAGGGCGAAAATCCTCATACCATCATTATTCTAGAAATGAACAACCCCTTACACTTATGGCAGCACCGCTGTGTTTGTGCGCG